>ULQT01016028.1_pt1 | contig 12676 bp, 9 predicted proteins | sample 1954791 | NCBI WGS metagenome assembly ULQT01 (sample SAMEA4835663, study PRJEB28245) | human gut metagenome | biome: gut microbiome; material: fecal sample | place: Denmark | collected 2008 | reverse complement strand
CCCCTGCCGTTATTTTCGGTAAGGCGTTGTACGAAGGGCGTATAACTTTCAAGGAACTGGAAGCATTTATGATGTAAGTCATAAATCCGAAATCATAAACAGAAAGAAGAGTGTTAGCAAAAAGAATCATTCCCTGCCTCGACATCAAAGACGGGCAGACCGTAAAAGGAACCAATTTCGTGAATCTGCGCCATGCAGGCGATCCGGTCGAGTTGGCGCGTGCTTATAGCGAGCAGGGTGCCGACGAGTTGGTTTTTCTGGATATAACCGCCAGCTTCGAGGGACGCAAGACGTTCGCTGAACTGGTGAAGCGTATTGCCGCCAACATCAGCATACCTTTTACCGTGGGTGGCGGTATCCATGAGCTGAACGACGTAGACCGGCTGCTGAATGCCGGTGCGGACAAGATTTCCGTCAATTCCTCGGCTATCCGCCGTCCCGAACTGATTGACGAGATAGCCAAGCATTTCGGTTCGCAGGTGTGTGTGCTGGCCGTTGATGCCAAGCAGACGGAAAAAGGCTGGTGGTGCTACCTTAACGGCGGACGTGTGGAGACCGGCAAAGAACTCTTTGCCTGGACGAAAGAAGCGCAGGAACGCGGTGCGGGCGAGGTGCTTTTTACCAGTATGAACCACGACGGCGTAAAGACCGGATATGCCAACGAAGCCCTTGCTGCCCTTGCCGACAGGCTTTCCATACCCGTTATCGCATCGGGCGGAGCAGGCGCGAAAGAGCATTTCCGTGATGTCTTTCTGGAAGGAAAAGCAGATGCCGCCTTGGCTGCCAGCGTTTTTCATTTCGGAGAAATCAAAATTCCCGATTTAAAATCGTATCTTTGCGCCCAAGGAGTCGCGATGAGAAGATGATAAGGAGTTATAAGTTATGAGTTATAAGTTATTCGTTGCCGTACGAAGTGCCGTACGAAGCGCGAATGAAAACGACTCATAACAATAACTCACAACAAAATAACTCATAACTTATAACTCATAACTTAAAAAGATGTTGGACTTTGATAAAATGAACGGACTCGTTCCGGCAATTATACAGGATGCTGATACGGCCAAGGTGCTGATGTTGGGTTTTATGAACCGGGAAGCATACGACAAGACGGTAGAAACCGGTAAGGTAACATTCTTTAGCCGCACCAAGAACCGTCTTTGGACGAAAGGCGAGGAGAGCGGCAACTTCCTGAACGTGGTTTCCATGAAAGAGGACTGCGACAAGGATACTTTGCTGATTCAGGTACACCCTGTCGGTCCGGTTTGCCATACGGGTACGGACACTTGCTGGGGCGAGAAGAACGAACAGCCCGTTATGTTCCTGAAACTTCTTCAGGACTTCATCGACAAGCGTCACGCCGAAATGCCGGAAGGCTCTTACACAACCAGCCTGTTCCGGTCGGGTGTCAATAAAATGGCGCAGAAAGTAGGTGAAGAAGCGGTTGAGACCGTCATTGAAGCGTGCAACGGCACCGACGAGCGTCTGATATACGAAGGAGCCGATTTGCTGTACCACCTCATCGTATTGCTGACCTCTAAGGGGTATCGCATAGAAGATTTGGCACGTGAGCTGGAAGAACGCCACGGTGCGGGCTGGAAGAAACACTAAGTTATTATGGACGAAGCGCTGATACGATATAAAGACGTGGAGATACACCAGCAGGAGCTGTGCGTATTGAACGATGTAAACCTGGAGCTGCATAAAGGGGAGTTTGTCTACCTCATCGGTAAAGTAGGTTCGGGCAAGACGAGTTTGCTCAAAACCTTTTACGGCGAACTGGATGTTGCAGCGGGCGATGCCGAGGTGCTGGGATATGATATGCTGCATATCAAGCGCAAGCATATTCCGCAGTTGCGTCGTAAATTGGGTATCGTATTTCAGGATTTCCAGTTGCTCACCGACCGTACGGTGTACGACAATCTTGAGTTTGTGCTCCGTGCCACCGGGTGGAAGAATAAGGGAGAGATAAAAGACCGTATCAACGAAGTGCTGCAGTTGGTGGGCATGAGCAATAAAGGCTATAAATATCCCAATGAATTGTCTGGGGGCGAGCAGCAGCGTATCGTGATAGCCCGTGCCGTACTCAACTCTCCGGAAATCATCCTTGCCGACGAGCCTACGGGAAATCTGGATGTGGAGACGGGCTTTGCCATAACCCAGCTTTTGCACAGCATCAGCGCGGCGGGTTCGCTGGTTATTATGACTACGCACAACATGCAGTTGCTTTGGGAATATCCGGGACGCGTATACCGTTGTGCCGACCATTTGATAACGGATGTGACGGAACAGTATTCCGTCGCGTCGTCAACAGAAGAAAAATAAACAAGATTATATAACATTTTAATACAGGAACGAAAATGAAAGTTTTAAAGTTTGGAGGTACTTCAGTAGGTTCGGCTCAGCGAATTAAGGAAGTGGCCAAATTGATTACCGATGGTGAACGTAAGATTGTGGTTCTCTCTGCCATGTCGGGTACCACAAACACATTGGTTGAGATTTCGGACTATCTGTACAAGAAGAATCCGGAAGGTGCTAACGAGATTATCAACAGGCTGGAAACGAAATACCGCCAGCACATTGATGAGCTCTATGCCACTCCCGAATATAAACAGAAAGGTCTGGAACTTATCAAATCTCATTTCGACTATATCCGTTCTTACACCAAAGACCTCTTTACGCTGTTCGAGGAGAAAGTAGTGCTGGCGCAGGGCGAGTTGATTTCTACCGCCATGATGAACTACTATCTGCAGGAATGCGGCGTGAAGTCGGTTCTGCTTCCGGCTTTAGAATACATGCGTACGGACAAGAACGCGGAGCCCGACCCTGTTTATATCAAAGATAAACTCCAGGTTCAGCTCGAACTGCATCCCGATGCGGAAATCTACATCACACAAGGTTTCATCTGCCGCAACGCTTATGGCGAGGTAGACAACCTGCAACGCGGCGGCAGCGATTATACCGCTTCCCTGATAGGCGCTGCCGTCAATGCTTCCGAAATCCAGATTTGGACGGACATCGACGGTATGCACAACAACGACCCGCGTATTGTGGACAAGACTTCTCCGGTGCGTCACCTTCATTTTGAAGAAGCGGCCGAGCTGGCATACTTCGGCGCAAAAATCCTGCACCCCACCTGTATTCAGCCCGCCAAGTACGCCAACATCCCCGTGCGTCTGCTCAATACAATGGACCCGACGGCTCCGGGTACACTCATTTCCAACGATACGGAGAAAGGCAAAATCAAGGCGGTAGCCGCTAAGGACAATATCACGGCCATCAAAATCAAGTCCAGCCGTATGTTGCTTGCTCACGGTTTCTTGCGTAAAGTGTTTGAAATCTTTGAAAGCTACCAGACTTCTATCGACATGATTTGTACGTCCGAGGTAGGCGTATCCGTCTCTATCGACAATACCAAGCATCTCAATGAGATTCTGGACGATTTGAAGAAATACGGTACGGTGACGGTAGACAAGGATATGTGTATCATCTGCGTGGTAGGCGACCTCGAATGGGAGAACGTCGGCTTTGAAGCCAAGGCGCTCGATGCCATGCGCGACATACCGGTGCGTATGATTTCTTTCGGCGGCAGCAACTATAACATTTCTTTCCTTATCCGCGAATGTGATAAGAAACAGGCTTTGCAGTCGCTCAGCGATGCGCTGTTCAATGAGTAACAAAAGAAAACAATAGATATGAGCGCTTTTACCTTCTTGATAAAAGCGCTCTTTTTAACTGAACGAAGATATAACCCATAATAATTATATGAAAGGAACATTTCCTATTGACAAATTCCGCGAACTGCGTACCCCGTTTTATTATTACGACACGAAGGTGCTGCGTGATACCCTTGCCTGTATCCGTACCGAAGCATCGAGATACGATAACTATTCGGTGCATTATGCGGTAAAGGCCAACGCCAATCCTAAAGTCCTTACCATTATCCGTGAAAGCGGGTTGGGAGCCGACTGTGTGAGCGGCGGTGAAATCCGTGCGGCCATCAAGGCCGGCTTCCCTGCCGATAAGATAGTGTTTGCAGGTGTAGGCAAAGCAGACTGGGAGATAAACCTCGGATTGGATTATGATATCTTCTGCTTCAACGTAGAATCCGTTCCAGAGCTGGAAATCATCAATGAGCTGGCCGCTGCGAAAGGCAAGACAGCCAATGTCGCTTTCCGCATCAATCCCAACGTAGGCGCGCATACGCATGCCAACATCACCACCGGATTGGCCGAAAACAAATTCGGCATCAGCATGGAAGATATGGATCATGTGATAGACGTGGCGCAGGAGATGCAGAACGTCAAGTTCATCGGGCTGCACTTCCACATCGGTTCGCAGATACTGGATATGGGCGATTTTGTGGCTTTGTGCAACCGTGTCAACGAGCTGTTGGATAAGCTCGAAGCCCGCCGGATACGTATCGGGCACGTCAACGTGGGCGGTGGTCTCGGTATTGACTACGGGCATCCCGACCGTCAGCCTGTACCCGACTTCAAAAGTTATTTTGAAACCTACGATAACTGCCTGAAACTCCGTCCTTATCAGACGCTTCACTTTGAATTGGGACGTTCGGTAGTGGGGCAGTGCGGTTCGCTCATCTCAAAGGTGCTGTATGTAAAACAAGGCGCTAACAAGCAGTTTGCCATTCTCGATGCGGGTATGACGGATTTGATTCGTCCCGCACTCTACCAGGCATTCCACAAGATAGAGAACGTCACTTCCGATGCTCCGCAGCAAACCTACGATGTGGTGGGACCTATCTGCGAATCATCCGATGTCTTTGGCAAGGCTGTCGACTTGAACGGTGTGAAGCGTGGCGACCTTATAGCCCTTCGCTCTGCCGGAGCTTACGGTGAAATTATGGCTTCGGGGTATAACTGCCGCGAGTTGCCGCAAGGTTATACGTCGGACGAGCTGGTATAGGCGCAGTACGAGATATAAAGATTTATTAAGCACAGGAACATTCTCTATGTTTCTGTGCTTGTTTTTTATAGCTACTTGATTTTTTTATTGTATTTTTACGGCACTAACATCTGATATAAACTCCATTATGAAACACAAGTCGATTTTCTTTTCAATCAGTCTGGTATTTAGCTCATTTTGTCTTTCGGCGCAGGAATTGCCGAAAGAGGTAGTCTGGCAAGAGGTAGAGGGAGTTAATGTACCGGTTCCGCCTCAAACGCACCCCCGTTTGTACGTTCGCTCATCTGATTTGCCCGCATTGAAGGAGCGGATGAAAACTCCTCAGGCGCAACAGACGCTTTCTCTCATGAAGGAGCTGAGTAAAGACCGTACTCCGGCCGAAGAGGCTGCCGTTACGAACCGCGGTTTCCGCTACTATTACGAGATGCGCGGCGTTACGTCGCGGGTGCAGTTGCAGGCTCTCGACTATCTGTTGGAAGGCGACAAGCGTCTGGCCCGCCGTGCCATTACAGCCATGCTCGATACGTTGCAACGCGCTTCTTTCGGCACTCGTTCCGACTTGTCGCGGGCCAGCGGAGCCATGCTGATAACGGGCGCCATGGTATATGACTGGTGTTACGACCAAATGAAGAGTTCCGAGAAACAAGCTTACATCAAAGAGTTTATCCGTTTGGCAAAGAGTATGGAATGCGGTTATCCGCCACGCAATAACCAGCCCATAGCGGGGCATCCGTCGGAGTGGATGATTATGCGTGATATGCTGTCGGCTGGTATTGCCATTTATGACGAGTATCCCGATATGTACAATCACGTTATTACCATGCTCTATCGTGATTATATCCCGGCACGCAATTATTTCTATGCGGGGCAGAACTACCATCAGGGCACGAATTACGTGCATGTCCGTTTTGCCTGCGACCTCTTTCCCTTGTGGATTTTAGATAAGATGGGAGCCGGCGGCATTTACAGCTCTTCGGCAAGATTTGTGCTCTACGATATTATTTACCGTCGGCGTCCCGACGGAGTGTTGATGCCTGCGGGTGATGATTATCCGCAGAACCGTCCCGCATTGCTTACCATGCCGACACCCATGTTTTTAGCTTCCAGCTATTATAAAGATGAATATCTGGCTTATGAGTTCGAGCGTAATCCCCATTTGAATAAGTCGGGCAACGAGTCAATGAACCACTGTCTGATATACGAACTGTTGTGGCGTGACTACGACCTGAAAGGAAAATCTCCCGACGACCTTCCTTTGACACGTTATTCCGGTACTCCCTACGGCTGGATGATTGCCCGTACGGGCTGGGACGCCAACAGTGTGATTGCCGAAATGAAAATCAACGAGCAGTTTGTGGGCAATCATCAGCACATGGACGGCGGCAGTTTCCAGATTTACCACAAAGGCCCTTTGGCTATCGATGCCGGCGCTTATAGCGGTAGTTCGGGCGGTTACAACAGCCCCAACAACAAGAATTACTTCAAACGTACCATCGCTCATAATTCGTTGCTGGTGTACGACCCTGACGAAAAGTTCGGCTGTTGGAACTATGGCGGTGGCGGAAAGACCAGATTCGCATCCAATGATGGCGGGCAGCGTATGTGTGGTGAAGGTTGGAAAACTTGCAATTCGCTCGACAGTCTTTTGTCCGAGGAGTATACGGTGGGTAAAGTGTTGGCTCACGGATTTGGCCCTGATACGCAAGCTCCCGATTATTCTTATTTGAAAGGTGATATTACCCAGGCCTATACCCGGAAAGTGAAAGAGGCCAAACGCTCTTTCGTATTTCTCAACCTGAAGTCCGAAACAGTGCCTGCCGCACTTATTGTATATGACAAAGTATCGGCTTCCAATCCTGATTTCCGGAAATACTGGCTGCTGCATAGTATCGAAGAGCCTGCGCTTGAAGGCAACACTTTCACTGTTCGGCGTACCAAGGACGGTGATAGCGGTATGCTGCATAATACTGTCCTTTTACCCCGAGCGGATAATATCCGTATTGATAAGGTTGGCGGCCCCGGCAAGGAAAACTGGGTGTTCGGCACTAACTATCCCAACGATGCCGTAGCCCCTTATCTTGACAATGCCAATGAGCGTGGAGCTTGGCGGGTAGAAGTTTCACCCGCTGCCCCTGCCGTTACCGATAACTTCCTGAATGTGATACAGGTTGCCGATAACCGATGCAATCAGTTGAACGAAGTACAGCGTATTGAGAATGACCGGATAGTAGGCGCTCAGTTAGCCGATCGTGTCGTTACGTTTGCCAAGAGTAGCGAACCGTTGCAGAAGGACTTCACGCTGACAGTTAACGGTACAGGTACATATAAATTCGTCATCACCGACCTTAAAGCAGGTAATTGGCAGGTAAAGAAAAACGGCCGCGTCTTTATTCCGTTGGCCGAGGTATGGGCTTCCGACGGGGTGCTTGCTTTTGAGGGGACGGCCGGTAGCTATGAATTTTGTAGGTGACGTAAATAAATGATAGAATATATCATTTTGGTGTTGTAAGTTTTGTTGGCCGTAAAATATTCAAGCGTAATTGAAAACTCTTAATTTTAAAGAGGAGCTTCAATTACGCTTGAAGCAATAAATCGTTGTTATTTACTTATTATAGAATCTAAAAACAGCTTATATATGAAGATTGAAGATATTATAAATCAAATAAATTTTAGAAGTAACCCAAAGTCGGCTTTATACTTTGAGCTATTTATTCAGAATTTACTTAAGTTACATTTGGAAAAACAAGGTAAGCAGTTTATTAGTGATTACGTTATTGATGGCAATCGGTTAGATGGTTATTCTAAAAATGGTATAGGAAATTATGAGGGGCCTGTGGCATTTGAAATTAAATATACTCATAGATACAATCCAATGATAATGAGATATACAGTCAGGCAACTGACAGGTATATTAGATTCTGAAAAAATAAAGCATATGATATTAATTTATCCTGCTGATTCTGATAAAATGAGATACTTTCTCAGAAATGAAAATCCAAAATTGATTTTATGGGGAATTACGGAAATAAATGGATTGATTGATGCGAATAAAGAAGAAGCTGAATATATTGCTAATAGCTTATTTAAGTTAGAAATAAAGAAGGAACTCAACAGAAGGGATAATGATTGGAAGAAATCACGAGAAGAACTGTTGACATCCGTAAAAAAGGCATATAAAAAAGGAAATATCTCGCTGTTATTGGGTGCAGGTGTATCATGTAGTGCAGGGCTTCCTAACTGGAAGACTTTGTTAAACTCTCTATACACTAATTTTGTTAATAAGATTTTTAATGACGATACTGTAGATGATGATACTATTAAAGCTATTACGAATAAATTTATAGAAATAAACAATAATTCGACATTGGCTATTGCTCGTTATCTAAAAGCAGGATTGTCGCAAAAAGACGATGATATAATGTTTATATCTGCTGTAAAGGATGCTTTATATAGTTCGCAAAGAACTTCATCTCCATTAATAGAGTCCATTACGAATTTGTGTATTCCTAAAAGAAGTGGAGCCAAAGTAAAATCTATAATTACTTATAATTTTGATGATTTAATAGAAGAATCTCTCAGCAAAGTAAAACTTGAATATAAGACGATATATAGAGATGAAGAACAGCATGATTCTGATGAATTGCCAATATATCATGTACATGGTTTTATTCCTGGTAGAGAGAGTTTTGATAGAGAAGCTTCTTTGGTCTTTTCAGAAGAAGCGTACCATAAGGTTTATTCTGAGCCATATCATTGGTCTAATCTTGTTCAATTAGCGACATTGCGTGAGAATAATTGCTTAATGATTGGATTATCATTAAGTGATCCTAATCTACGGCGTTTGCTGGAAATTGCAGCCCAAAAGCAATCGAAAAATTGTAGGCATTACGCTTTTATTCAAAGATTGAGTAATGATAGTTTGATAGACGATTCAAGCTGCGTGAAGATAAATGAGGCATCAGTAAATAAAATATTGCAGACACATCATATCATTCAGGAAAAAATGATGGAAAGTTTAGGAACAAGAGTTATATGGTTTGAGGATTATAGTGAAATTCCTGTCTTATTAGATGAGATACGAAAATAGGTATCTTTGTTGTGCAAATAATGATCACCTTGAATATCCATAATAAAATATATACATCAACAATATGAAACAATATGAAGCTGTCATAGAAACTTTAGATAAGTTGGGTGGAGTCGCAACTTTAGGCGAATTGAACAGAGAAGTTTTTAAAATAACCGACTGTGAATGGAAAACAAAAACACCATTTGCCAGTATCCGCCGCATTGTGCAAAAAACTAAAGATATTTACAAAATAAAGCCCGGACTATATGGACTTGAGAAATACAGAAAACAGATAGAAGATAGGGGGATTATAGTTGAAACCGAGAAAAATAAAGATTCGAACGATGTCATAATGTTCAACCATACTTACTATCAAGGTATTTTATTAATAATAGGTAAGTACCATAACATGCAGACTTTCGTACCCAAACAAGATAAAAACAAGAAATTCTACGATGGGCGTAAGCTACATGAACTTTCTACTCTTTCGGAACAGCCGCCTTATTCCTATCCTCAAATGACAAAGCGCAGTGCCACTATTGATACGATATGGTTCAACGGACGTAATATGCCTCATTCATTTTTTGAGATAGAACATTCTACTGACATTCAGAATTCTTTACTGAAGTTCAACGACCTGCAAGATTTCTATGTAAGAATGGCTATTGTCGCTGATATAAAACGTAAGCCTGAATTTGAAGCTAAGATGCAGTTTCATGCATTCGATCATTTACGGTTGAACAAACGCGTGGCGTTTTTAAGTTATGATGCGCTTATTAAGCAGTATGAAATGGAACAGGAAAAACAATCATTTGAATTTATCCTTTAGAATTGTAAATACGCAATCATGATTGCAAAAAAATATTTAATAACTAATACGGGTGCTATACAATAATTTTGATTGTACTGGTTATAATTTAGATAGTGTATTGAATTTTTTGCCTTCTTAATACAGTGCCTAGGGATATTCAGTAATCCTATCTTAATCTAAAAAGTATTCCCCGCGCTTCACAGCGCAGGGAATACAAGCAAAAAAACATAAATATTTCCTTTGGTCGGAAATACTTATTGGTTAAACGGTTGGGCCGTTTTTATAGGTTGAGTATTTGAATGACGGGTGACTGTCTGGTGGGGGGTAGACCCAATCAATCCTCTTTTCCATTTGTATAAATATTGTGGTGAATTATAGAATTCTTACACATCGGACGGGGAAAGCTAATGTTACATCTGTATTATATAGACCTATTCCCCCATTTTGTAAGCATTGAGGGTATGTGGTAGTTAAATAATATCCAAAGTAATCATATTGAGGTTCATGTGGGTGTCCTTTGGTAAATCTCATAAAGCTAGTTAATGGAAGCTTTAATACTTCTCCAAATATTGTACAATCGGTTTTTAATTCAGTCCCTGTTGAAATTAGATTCGTGATGTCTGCTACGGTTGGAGTTCTCCATGTGTTGGCTGGTGCTACTTTTCTGCATGGGTCTCTTGAGTCAGACCAGGTTGTAATAAGCTCTGCATTATTGGGTATAGGATTGTTATACGTAAAATAATCAGGAGCATTGGCAGCTTTACTGCAATACATTGTATTGGAATGATTAATATATTGTCCTGATTCATAAACTAAGTTTCCATTAGCCCATAATGCTCCCCCTATAATATACCCTTCTGTCGTGGCAAACGATACATTAGTACAATATGTGTTATTGGCGGTCAGTGCAAGCCCCGATAACGAAATGCTTTTATTAGTAAACGCTATCCCGCCAATCGTGAGATTTAGTATTATCGTTGCGGCGGAAGTTTGCGGTAATAGATAGATATAGCCGCTATATGCACTCATTGCGTTGGGGTTGTCCCAAGTGAGATTTATCGTACCGGTCGTTGCCTGTGTGGTGAATGTGCCATTTGTAAAAGTATAGGTCGCGTTATGCTTAGGTAATGTCAATGTACCCGCACATGCTGTAATCTTTCCCATTCTTCCGGACTGAGCTATTGCTTGCACCCTGTATCGTGCGCAATGATGCTTGAATACAATACCGCTCAACGTATATCTGCTTCCTATGTTATTGATAACGACACCGGGCTTTACATACGTCATAAAGTTTTGCCCGTTTGTGGCGGGGACACTTACGGAGCCATTGGTAAAGGCGGCTATCGCATTGGAATTCCCGTACGAATAGAAGATGAATGTGTAAGTTCCTGCCGGGACAACCAGGCTTTTGACGGTTTGCACGGTACTTCCCGATAACTTGTAATCCCCGTATCCCGCGTAGTTCGATGTGGAAATACCCGCAGCGGTTGCCGACTTGTAGGCTACCACCCGAAAAACGATGTTATCATCCATATTCGCCCAGCGGGTAGTCGCTTCTCCCTCGGCCGTTTCCGTCGCGCCGTTGTCGTGCAGTGTACTAATCTCCATATCCAAACCGTCTTTTCCCTTTACCTCGATAGCCTTTGCCCTTCCGCTTCGTGTACCGGTAATTTCTTCCGTATTCCAGCCGTTCGTCTGTGGCGCTTCCACTTCAATCAGTATGCCGTCGGAAAAAACGTTTTCCGTTTCTTCCTCTTTTCCGCATCCCGCTGCCAGCAGGATAGCCGCTATATAGAATATGCCTTTTATTTTCCGTCCCATATTGTCCTAAGATAAAGTAATCCTCTCAAGGTAAAGTTATCGTTCCCGAACCGGCAACCGTCTGTCCGCCCCATGCTTCAGCCGATACGCTCGTGGCTATCACTAACGTCTTGTCTCCCGTAAGCGCTGCCGCTTCCGTGGTATACCCCGCATTGCTCACGGCTTTAATATTCACTATATAGCGGCAGTTCCTTTTTATCGGTATATAATTTCCATTGGCGGTAAGGTCTACCCTGTAATAGTTCGTGCTTCCCGCATAAGTTCCGCCCACGACAAGACATACATTATTATCCTTGTTGCTTCCTTGTGGCGTTTCCGCTACATAGATAGTCCGTATCAAAGATTTACCGTCCGTACAGGTATAAGTCAGCGCGCCGTTTGTTCCGGCATCCGGGGGGATGGATACGTTTGCGACCACATTACCGGTGATGGTTCCCCCGTTGACAGGAGCTACATACCCCTTGTTCTTGGTGCGGTATATACTGGCGCTTGTCAGGGTGAACCCGTTTACTCCCGCTGCCGTTTCTCCGCTGAGTGCACAACCCACATCTATACGAGCCAGCGCACGGAGCAGCGTGATTGTTCCCAGAGATGTGGCAGAGGAGATTACCTGTGCCGCCGCCGTCTCTCCCCACATGGGGAAACGCGTGTAGTTCGTCGTGCCCGTTGCGTTCCACTTTCCGCCGGCACCGAACGTAATCATTTTCAGCGCATCGTTTTTAGAGGTGTTCTCCGGTATGACGGGCAGTTTCTTTCCCGCATTGGCTATGACGACGAGCCGGTACTTCTCTCCGGTGCGGCTCTGCTTCAAGGTTACCGTATACTTTCCGCCTTGCAGCAGCACTTGCGGCGCTTCGTAACTGAAAGTTTCCGTTGCACCGGCGGCTTTGAATACCAGCACTTTCAGTTGGGCGATGTCTATCGCATTCTCTTCAACGGACGTAATGGCGCGGGTGGCGGCATCCCGTTCCGTTTCCGGTAGTGAAAGGCGGAGCGTGAGCATCACTTCATTATCATCGGCCGGCATGTCGGGCTGTCCGGTATCACAAGCC
>ULQT01041634.1_pt1 | contig 12690 bp, 9 predicted proteins | sample 1954791 | NCBI WGS metagenome assembly ULQT01 (sample SAMEA4835663, study PRJEB28245) | human gut metagenome | biome: gut microbiome; material: fecal sample | place: Denmark | collected 2008 | reverse complement strand
AGCCGCCGTATTATTTATCCCGAATACAAACCGCTAGTCGGTTTGTATGTACAAAAACTATCATAACAGTGGAGCACATCACCATGAATCCCACCTTTTATAAGATAACCGTCTGCCAGATCATCACGCTGTTCGGCAATGCCACACTGCGGTTTGCGCTGCCGTTGTATCTTCTGCGCCGGACCGATTCCGCCGCACTGTACGGCAGTGTCACAGCACTGGCCCTTGTGCCGATGCTGCTGGGCACGCTGGCAGGGGGCGTACTGGCAGACCGCTGCCGTAAACAAAAAATCATAGCTGTGCTGGATACCGTATCCTCCATCGGCATGGCCGCAGCCGCAGTCATACTTCCCGCCGCGCCCGTAACACCGCTTGTGCTGGCCGCACTCTGCCTGCTGTATGTCGTGGAAGGGCTGTACCAGCCCGCCGTGCAGGCCAGTCTGCCTCTGCTGTTGAACGGGGCTGCGCTGGCCCAGGGCAATGCGGTCATTCAGCTGGTGGATACCATCGACGAACTGCTTGGCCCTCTGCTGGGCAGTGTCTTACTGCACACTCTTGAGCTGCGCGGCTTGCTGCTGCTTTGTGCTGTCTGCTTTGCCGTATCCGCCCTCTGGGAGCGTACACTGCCAATTCCGCATGCGCCCGCCGCACGTTCATGCCTGCGTCTGCCACCCAAAGCGTTTTTCCGCCAGGCAAGGCCGCTGCTCCGGCTGGCCATGGTGCTGGCCCTGCTCAATCTGGCTGTCGTGCCCGCGTTTACTGTCGGTGTGCCGCTGCTGGTCGTCCGCTATTATGCCTTCTCCGACACCGCTCTGGCCATCACCCAGTCTGCCATGAGTGCCGGTGGCCTGCTGGGCGGCGTGCTGGCCGGGGCGTTTGCAAAGCGGTTGTCCCTGCGCCGCGGCACAGCGGCTCTCTGGTGCATTACGGCAGTGTGTGCACTGCTCGGGCTGGCCGTTCTGCCGTGTGTGCCTGCCGCAGCCGGGTACATCGCCGTCACAGCACTAGCTTTTTGCATGATGGCTGCCGCCGCACTGTTTCAAATCCTGCTGTTTACTGCAATCCAGGCCCATGCCCCCACCGGACAGACAGGCCGCTTTATGAGCCTTATCACAGTCTGTGCCTGCCTGACCCAGCCGGTCGGGCAGGCGGCGTTCGGGCTTTTGTACGGCCGCTTTGCTGCCCTGCCCGGTGCCGTGCTTTTTGCGGCGGCGGCTGCCTCGATTTTTATAAACCTTGCTGCATCGCACATTTTCAAAAAAGCCGTTTCTTTTTCAAAATCATGAACGCTTCTTTACCAATTTATTAAAAAGTTCTTATTGACAAACATTCTGCAAGCCGTATAATATACCTTGTGTGTGCATCTATAGGGCAAATCTTTTCTGCCCTGACACATTGGCGTTGTATGTGCTGCTTGCAGCGGCTCCTTCAGCAGGGAGCCGTGTAACAAACCTTTGCGGGGCGGCATAATTGACGCTGACTCGTCAAGGACTCTGTGCCGACCCAAGGAAGAAACGGTGCGTAAAGAGAGTGCTGTAACGGGAAATTCCGCAAAGGGGGATGCAATAAAAATGAATGAAAATCTGATCGTATCTTTGAAAGACATTGTTGTCGAATTCGATGGGCAGAAGGTCCTGGACGGACTTTCGCTGGACATCCACGACAAGGAGTTTGTCACCTTCCTGGGCCCCTCTGGCTGCGGCAAGACGACGACCCTGCGTGTGATTGCCGGCTTTGTAACACCGAAATCGGGCAATGTCTTTTTTGATGGCAAGGACATCGCCAACATGCCGCCGTACAAGCGGCCTGTGAACACGGTGTTCCAGAAGTATGCGCTGTTCCCGCACCTGAACGTGTTTGAGAACGTCGCCTTCGGTCTGCGCCTGAAAAAGATGACCGAGGATGAGATCCGCCCGAAGGTGCTCGAGATGCTCGAGATCGTCGGCCTGAAGGGCTTTGAACGCCGCAGCATCTACCAGCTGTCCGGCGGCCAACAGCAGCGCGTGGCCATTGCCCGCAGCCTGGTCAACCAGCCCCGCGTCCTGCTGCTTGACGAGCCGCTCGGCGCGCTCGACCTCAAGCTGCGCAAGGAGATGCAGCTGGAGCTGAAGCGCCTGCAGCGTGAAATGAACATCACCTTCGTCTACGTCACCCACGATCAGGAGGAAGCCTTGACCATGTCGGATACCGTCGTTGTTATGTCCGGCGGTAAGATCCAGCAGATCGGCTCCCCGCAGGATATTTACAACGAACCCAAAAATGCCTTTGTCGCCCGCTTTATCGGTGACTCCAACATTGTCGACGGCGTCATGCTCAAGGACTTTCTGGTCAACTTCGGCGGCCATGATTTCACCTGCGTGGACCGCGGCTTTAAAGTCAACGAGCCTGTGCAGGTCGTCATCCGCCCGGAGGACGTGCAAATCGTGCCGCCCTCTGTCGGTATGCTGACCGGCCTTGTGCGCGAGGTCATCTTCAAGGGCGTTCACTTTGAAATGCACGTCGATGTGGAAGGCTATGAGTGGATCATCCATTCCACCCAGGCCAGCCAGCCCGGCGAGCTTATCGGCATGAACATCGGCCCGGACGAAATTCATATCATGAAGCGTTCGGAGGTGTGATCCATGCTCAAATCCAAATCCTCCCGCTGGCTGGCCGGGCCGTATCTGGTCTGGATGGCCATTTTCACAGTCGTACCGCTTTTCATCGTCATCTGGTACGCCATGACGAACGCGGACGGCCAGTTCACCTTCGACAACCTCACCCAGATCGGGCGGTATTCCAGCGTGTTTGCCCGCAGCCTGATTTTGGCCGCGATCTCTACCGTGATCTGCCTGGTCATGGCGTTTCCGGTGGGGTATTTTCTCTCCCGCCTGCGCGCCAACAAGCAGCACATTATGCTGATGCTCATTATGCTGCCCATGTGGATGAACTTCCTGCTGCGCACCTACGCCTGGATGACACTGCTGGAGAAAAACGGCCTTATCAACAAGTTCTTCGGTTTGTTCGGCCTCGGCCCCTTCAACATGATCAACACCTCAGGTGCGGTTGTGCTGGGCATGGTGTACAACTACCTGCCGTTTATGATTTTGCCCATCTACACGGCCATGACAAAAATTGATGATTCCATCATTGAGGCCGCGCAAGATCTGGGCTGCAACGTCTGGCATATTCTGTTTCGGGTGCTCGTCCCGCTGACCGGCCCCGGCATTGCCACCGGCATCACGCAGGTGTTTGTGCCCGCGGTCTCTACTTTTATTATCAGCCGTATGCTGGGCGGCGGTTCCAACCTGCTGATCGGTGATTTGATCGAGCTGCAGTTCCTTGGCAACTCCTACAATCTGAACCTCGGCTCCGCCATGAGCCTGGTGCTGATGGTCATTGTCCTGCTCTGCATGAGCTTCACTTCGAGCTTTGACGAGTCCGAGATGGAAGGAGTGATGTGATATGGCAAAAAAACATTCCGCATTGCTCATGCGCACCTACGTCATTCTGGTGTTCTGCTTCATGTATCTGCCCATCGCGGTCATGATTGCGTTCAGCTTCAATGAGAGCAAATCCCGCTCGAACTTTACGGGCTTCACCCTCGGCTGGTACAAAAGCCTGTTCCACAACGAGATGATTTTGTCCGCGCTGGGTCTGAGCCTTGTGCTGGCGCTGGTGTCCAGCATTATCGCCACGGTGCTGGGCACGCTGGCGACCCTTGGCATCAACTCGATGTCCCGCAAAAGCCAGCTCATCATCAATAACATCAGCTATGTGCCTGTCGTCAATCCGGAGATCATCACCGGTGTCTCACTGATGCTTCTCTTCGTCATGGCGCAGAACTTCGGCATCGGCGGCGAGAGCGGCATCTTCGGCTGGCCAACGCTGCTGATTGCGCACATCACCTTCAATATCCCGTATGTTATCTTTAATGTAGGCCCCAAGCTGCGCCAGCTCGATCCCAGCCTGTACAATGCAGCGCTGGATCTGGGCTGCACACCGCGCCAGGCTTTCACCAAAGTCATCATGCCGCAGCTGTCCCCGGCCATTTTGTCGGCATTCCTCATCTGCCTGACCTACTCTATTGATGACTTCATGATTTCCTACTTCAACTCCGGCACGATGCAGACACTGCCTATCGCCATCTACTCGATGACCCGCAAGAAGGTCAGCCCCGAGATCAACGCGCTGTCTGCAGTCATATTCTGTGTCATTCTGGCAATCATCCTGATTTCCAACGCCGCAGACTCCCGCGCCTACCGCCGCAACCAGAAGGCCATCCGCAAAGCCATGCTGGACGAAGGGGGGCGCTGAAGATGAAGCTGAAAAAGTTTTCCGCTGCGGCGCTGGCCGCACTGACTGTCACCATGATGAGCGCCGCGCCGGTGCTGGCCGCCGATGACATCGAGGTCAACGAGGATATTTCCGTCTCCGGCGACTACGATTGGAAGCGCTTTGCCAACGACCATATCACGCTGAATGTCTACAACAATGGCCTGTACATCTCCGACGGTTCTGACGAGAGCATCAACGTTCTGTCCGCATTCGAGGAGCTGACCGGCATCAAGGTCAATTACACGACCTACGACTCCAACGAGAGCCTCTACGCCAAGCTGAAATCCGGCGGCGTATCCTATGATGTCATCTTCCCGTCGGATTACATGGTGGGCAAGATGGCCAAGGAGGGTATGCTGTCCGAGCTGAACATGGACAACATTCCGAACTTTGCCGGCATCGGTGAAACATATCTGGACCGCAGCTTCGACCCCGGCAACAAGTACAGCGTGCCCTACATGTGGGGCACAACTGGCCTGATCTACAACACGACGATGGTCGAGGAGCCGCCCACGAAATGGGCGGACATGTGGGATGTTGCGTACACAAACAATGTGCTGATGTTCAACAATTCCCGCGACGCTTACGCGATTGCAGCCAAGACGATTGGTCTGTCGATGAATCCGCAGTCCGTTGACGAGATCACCGCCATCACCGACGCGCTGAAGGCCCAGAAGAACATCGTGCAGGCCTACGTTATGGACGAGGTCTTTGACAAGATGGAGGGTGGCGAGGCCGCCATGGCGCCCTACTATGCGGGCGATGCCATCACGATGATCGACGAAAACCCAGACCTTGCTTTCGTCCACCCGGAGGAAGGCGTCAACTTCTTCATCGACAGCATGTGCATTCCGGCCAACGCCAAGCACCAAGAGGCCGCCGAAATGTTCATCAACTACCTGTGCGAGCCGGACGTCGGCCTTGCCAACGCGGACTTCATTGGCTATTCCACCCCCATCACCGCCGTGTGGGAGATGCTGGACGACGATTTGAAGTACAGCGAAATTGCCTACCCGGGCGCGGAGGTTCTGGACAAGGCGGAAGTCTTTGAGACTCTGCCCGACGACATCAACGCCGCCATGGATGCCCAGTGGAGCGAGATGAAGAGCTACGAGGATGGCGGCAGCGGCTGGATGGTCGTTGCCCTGCTGCTTCTGGCCATCGCTATCTCTGCATTCAATATCTGGCGCAAGCTCCGCAAAAAATCCCGCGATAACTATTAAACAGTTTCAGGCTGCACACCGTTTTGCGTATGCAGCCTTTTTGTTTGCCGCCCCGTAGGGGCCGGGCACGCCCGGCCCGCAGCCTTGCCGCTGCACCCTTTTACGGTTCGATTTGTAGTGAGGGGTCTTGACCCCTCTGCGGGCCGATGCAAGCATCAGCCCCTACGGCCAGCCCCAAAGCCCCCGCCTTTGCATTTTTCCAGCATTTGTGCTATACTCTCCTTGGCGAATCAATTCAAAATCCATCAAGGAGGGCTTCCTTATGCCCGAAAAGCTCATAACCTACACCCAAAAATTTACCGTCTACCGCACGGATGGCGACCATCTCGGCCATGTCAAGCTGGGGGCGCTGCTACGCTATGCCCAGCAGGTTGCTACCGCCCACGCCGAGGCCGTAGGGCTGGACGATGCCCTGTACCGCAAGACCCACACCGCCTATGTGCTGGCCAAGCTGGCCCTGCATGTCACACGGCTGCCCCGTGTGGACGAGGAACTGACCCTTGTCACCCAGCCCGAGCGCTGCAAGCGCGCCGTCAACAAGCGCATCACCCATTTTTACGATGCCGACGGGGCAGAGGTCGCCACAATGGACAGCCGCTGGGTACTCATTGATACCGAAAAGCGTATGATCCTGCGCAAGCACCCGGAACAGTTTGACGACCAGTGGGCCGAGGATGTACCCCTTGAGCTGCCGATGCGCCTGCCCCGCGTTGCGCCCGAGGACTGCGAGACGCTGGGCACGCAGACCGCGGCCTACTCCCGCTGCGACATGAACGGCCACCTCAACAACACCCGCTATGCCGACATTGTCTGCGACGCCGTACCGTGGCAGGTCTGGGACAGTGCGCAGATTTCGGATTTCATCATCAGCTACCACCGCGAGGTACCCCGCGGCGAGAGCTTCACCCTGCGCCGCGCCAGACCGGCAGAGGACACCTTCTATTTTGAAGGCGAACGGGAAGGCAAATCTGCCTTTGAGGCACAGCTGATTTTCAAACACTTATAATTTCTACACAAACCCCTGTTACACTGTTTACAGCAACAATGAAAGGGGTTATTATTATGACAAAGCAAAAATTCGGCCTGACCGGCACGGCGCTCAAAACCATTGCGCTGGTGCTCATGGTGATGGATCACATTCACTACTTTTTTGAATTTACGGGCGTTGTGCCGGAATGGTTCAGTATGCTGGCGCGGCTGTCCGCACCACTGTTCCTGTTCTGCACCGTGGAGGGCTTCGCCCACACCCATGACCGCAGGCGCTACTTTCTGCGCATCTGGGCCATCGGTACTGCGATGGGCACGGTGGAATTTTTCATGATCTATGCAGGGGCCTTCCGCCGCGGGGACGGCTTCTACCCGATGAATGCCATTTTTCAGGATCTGATGCTGCTCTGCATAGTCTGGCAGGGCATCGACTGGCTGCGCCAGCGCCGGTTTGTGCGGGGCGCACTGGCTGCTGCCATGCCGATCCTCTGGCCGATTTGCATCGTAGCGCTGCTGACGCTTTTTCCCAAAATTCAGGACGCACCGATCTGCTCTGCCGTGTTGGCGTGGGTCATCACCGCGCCGCTGCCTTTGTTGACATCCATCACCGACGGCGGCTGGTCTTTTCTGGCCGGGGGCATCGTGCTGTATGCGCTGTATAACCACAAGCGCCTGCGGCTGGTCGTTTGGGCGGCTATGACCTTCCTGTGTGATTTTGTTCTGGTCTTTCTGCAGGTTCGCGGTCTGCCGGATTTTGCCTTTTCCCAGATGTTCACAGTCTACTATGAGTGGCTCGGCGTTTTTGCCGTTATCGGCATGGCGCTGTACAACGGCCAGCGCGGCAGCGGCCACAAGCAGCTGTTCTACTGGTTCTACCCGGCACATGTCTATCTGCTTTACGGCGCATCCTGTCTTGTTTACAGCTTACTGCAATAAAAGGGGCTATTATGGCAAACATTCTGGCAATCGATGATGACCGTGACCTTTGCACGCTGCTAAAAACAGCGCTTGAGCGTGACGGCCACACCGTAGAAACGCGCACCTCCGGCACGCAGCTGACCGATACGCTCTGCCGCTGGGCAGACTGCATCCTGCTGGATGTGATGATGCCCGGCGAGGACGGCTTTGCCGTCTGCCGCCGCATTCGCGCCGAGACGGACGCGCCGATTCTGTTTCTGACGGCCCGCACCGATGAGCCGTCCGTGCTGACCGGTCTCGGTCTTGGTGCGGACGATTACCTGACCAAGCCGTTCCGCGTGGCCGAGCTGCGTGCCCGGGTTGCCGCCCACCTGCGGCGGCAGAACCGCACGCCGTCCCATAAGATCACCCGCGGCGGGGTGACACTGGACCTTTCTGCCAAAGAAGCCGGCGTTGGCGGCACGCCTTTACACCTGACAAAATCCGAGTACGCCATCTGTGAGCTGCTGGCCCTCCATGCAGGGCAGACCTTTTCCAAAGAACAAATTTACGAAGCGGTGTTCGGTTACGACGGTACCGCCGATGACACGGCCATCACCCAGCACATCAAGAACATCCGCGCCAAGCTGCGCGCGGCCGGGGCAGGGGAGGTGCTGCAAACGATATGGGGAGTGGGCTACCAATGGCAAAACGAAAACTGACATCCCTGCGCAGTGTTCTGCTGCGGTATCTCCTTTTGTGCGGCGGCGGGTGCGCTCTGATTCTGGTGCTCTGGTGGGTCATTTTTATGCAGCTGATAAACATCGGTTTTCTGCTGCCTGCCGTGGCGTCCGCCCAGGCCTGCGCCGATGCCCGGGAGACTGTAGCATCGATGACGGCAGACACATTCGATTCCCTGCAGATCAGCGACCTGTGCCGCTGGGCTGTGGTGCAGAATGACACGGTGCTGCAGACCAACATGGATGACCGCCATCTGAAAATTGCCCTCAATGCCTTTCACGGCGGCAGCGGCAATCCGGGGTACCAGTACGATGTCAAAATGGCTGACGGAAGCTTTTGCCTTTTGCAGTACGACTATGCTACGCCCTACGCCGACCCGGCCCTGCGGGACACGCTGCCGGATTTCCAGACCTGCTATATTTTGCTTCTGGCGGTGCTCATCCTCGTTTGGCTGGGCTGGCAGACCCACTGCACCGTGCGGGTCTTTGCCGCCGAGACCGCCCGGCTGCACCGCGCGGTTGACGCCATCGCCGCGCAGCAGCCCGAGCGCATTGACGCGGACGGCGCGCACCTGCGAGAGTTTTCCGCCACGCTGCAGGCCATGCAGACGATGGGCCGGGAACTGACCGACAGCCTGCAAAGCCAATGGCGGATGGAGCAGCAGCGCGCCGAGCAGATTGCCGCGCTGACGCATGACTTGAAAACGCCGCTGTCCATCATTCAGGGCAACGCAGACCTGCTGGCCGAGGATGCTCTGTCCGCCGACCAGCAGACACAGGTCGAAGCCATCCTGCGCGGCACGGACCGTGCCCAACAATATCTGGCCGCCCTGCGCACCGCCTGTGCACCGTCCGCCGCAGGGGAAACCTTTTCCAGTCACACCCTTGTCAGTGAATTGGCGGAAACAGCCCGCGCCCTCTGCGCACCTGCCGGGGTGCAGCTTATACTGAACGAGCAGTGGCAGGGGACACTGTGCGCGGCGCAGTGCGACCTGCTCCGGGCTGCCGAAAACCTGCTGGACAACGCCGTGCGCTATACGCCCCGCGGCGGCACTGTCACACTGTTGGTTACAAAAGAAAAACAGGATTTCATCCTGCGTGTGACCGATACCGGCCCCGGCTTTACGCCGGAAGCTCTTGCCAAGGCGGGGGAAATGCTCTACACCGACGCCGCCCGCAGTGACGCCGCCCACCAGGGGTTGGGGCTGTATTTTGCACGAAAAGTCGCGCAATCCCACGGCGGTGTGTTGGTTTTATCCAACCTTCCCGCTGCGCACGGTGCCTGTGCCGAGCTGCGCCTGCCGATTTGCGAATAGTGCTTGACGTTGGTTTTGCTCTGTGCTAGAATCAGGAAAAATCTGTATGCAAACGGAAGGAGCGTACTCGACATGGAAGACCAAAAATCCTGGCAGTTGGAACAGCCGCAAGGCACACCACTTTATACGGTGGATGCCCATAGCACCCAAGGAATGTACGTAAAGCGGATGCTTCTCATCAATCGTCGGAACCTGTGGCAGCTTGCCGCAGCCGTCGCCTTGCTGCTTTTGTATGCCAATTCTCTTTCGGTTTTGGGCTTTGTATTGGGGATTCTTTCGATTCCCTTTGTCTTTACCATGACACGTGCGGTTGCGGTTTTTGCGTACAAAACCACCCAAAGCGCTCGGGGTAAGCTCATTCACTACACGTTTTACGAGGATTGCTTCACGGTACAAAGCTCGTATTCCCAAAGCACGATCTGGTATGACGACCTTTACCGGGTCATTGTGCGGAAAGATTCTGTCTGCCTGATGGTCTCCAGCCTCGCTGGCTTTGCTTTGTGCGAGAACGAGTGCCCCGAAAACGTGCTGGATTTTCTGCGGGAGCGCTGTGCCGAGAAGCGAAAGCCGAAGGTGAAAGAAACGCTCTTTACCGTTTTGTTTGCCCTTTTTTGTGTCCTGTTCCTAGGCTATGCCTGCATGGCCGTACTGGCCCGCCGCAGCATCCCCGCAGAAACTGCGCCCGCGCCCACGCCGCTCCCGGCAGTGACGGCTGCCCCCACGGAGGAGCCTGCGCCCACCGCTGCCCCTACCGCCGAACCCGACACAGAGGAAACCATTTCCAAAGACCCCATCAGCACCGGCTATGACGTGATCTACGAAACCTATCTGAAGGAAACCTCCACCACCTACGAGTTCAAGCTGACCGCAAAAGGGGAGGACTACATCATCCTGAACGATACCGACGACGCCGTAGAATTTTTGCAGTACGACCGGGACTCCGCAAACGGCAGCTGTGCCTTGTATGTGTATGAGCGCTGCCCCAAGGACGCAAACGGCGGCTGGTCCCGGCAGGAAGCGCAGATTTTGAACATTTACGCCTATCACTACTGGGATGGTGCCACCGCTGCCAGCGGCAAAACCGGCTGGGGCGACGCACCCACCAAGGAGTACAGCGAATTAACAGGGGAGTGAGCCGGACACAAATGTGAACAAATTGAAAAATGACAAAAGATTTACAATTTGCTATTGACATTCGGTGACAAAACAGTTACAATTTAGTTGCAAGCTAAATGAACCCCAAGTCAAATAGCTTTATCACATTTTCATGTGTTCTTCTCCTCCTTTCTTGTAAATCCCCGCCCATCCCTCAGGGCGGGGATTTATTTTTTTGTAATCCGGCACCGCGGGCATTTTTCTTTACAATCCCTGGAAATCGTGCTAAAATAAAAGTCGTATGTCCTTACCGTTCTGTACCTGTACAGACTACTTATATATAAAGAAGCGTTCAGAGAAATAAGAGAGGGAAACACTGTAACATGGCACAATCTCGTTCCGGTAAAAAATCAACAAAGAACTCCTCCGGCAAAAAGAGCACAGCCTCCTCCCGCAGCGCAGGCCGCAGCAGCACCGGGCGCTCCGCATCCGCGCGCAGCGGTGCGGCCTCCCGCAGCCGTCAGCCGTCCCGCCGCGCCCAGCGCCGCGCCGAGACCCCGAACCTGGCCCGCAGCATCCTTCTGGTGGGGCTGGGTCTGCTTTGCGTTGCGCTCGTGCTTGTGCCCGGCCAGAATCTTTGGCGCACGCTGCGCAGCTGGTACTTTGGCGTTTTCGGTATCACGACCTATCTGGTCGGACCGTTCCTGCTGTACCTGGCCTACCTGCTGGCCACCGGCTACCGCGTCGCACTGTTTGCGGGCAAGGTATCGCTGATGGGCGTGCTCTGCGCCAGCGTGCCGGTCATCTTCTCCAAACTTAATATTGAGAACCTCAAGGTCGGGGAGATCGTCAAGATGCTCTTTACCCGCGGCGGCACCTACTTCTGGGAGGGCGGCGTCCTCGGTGCGCCCATCGGTGCCACGCTGCTGGCGCTGTTCGGGCGTCCCGCCTCCAACATTATCATGCTGCTCATCTTCCTGCTGGGGCTGATGTTCTTCTTTGCCATCACCCCCGCGGACGTCGTTCTGTTTGTAGACGGCCAGTACAAGACCCTGCAGGCCAAGCGCGAGGAGCGCGCCGCAGCCGAGACCGCCTACGACACCCGCCTGTTTGAGCAGGAGCCCGAGGAGGAGAGCGTCGAGAATCTGACCGGTGCGCTGCCGGACAGCAGCCGCCCGCACCATCCGGTTTACGACGTCATCGCGGACACGAGCCGTTTCCCGAAGCAGACCCCGCCCGCCCCGCAGCGGCAGGCCGCCTACACGCCTCCCGTGACACCTGCTGTGCCCGAGGCACCGTTTGCCGCCAAGCCCGCCGCCCAGCCCCATGCGTCGTTTGACGTGGATCTTGGCCCCAGTGCAGGGGAAAACGCCCGCCAAAAGGCCGTCAGCGATGACCCGCTGAAGCCGGTCAGCATCGGCCCGGGCGGCACGTTCGGCATGGACCCGCTGTCCAACCGGGCCAACAGCACACTGCGCCACACCCAGCCCCAGCCCCAGCCTACTCCCGCACCGAAAGAGGATTTTGAGCTGCAATTGCAGCCTGCCTCAGAGCCTGCCGCGCCGGTGTACAGCACCCCGCTGACCCCGGTCACGCCCGCGCCAGCCGCACAGGCGTCCACCGCGCCGCAGGACGAGCTGGATGCGCTCATCAACCGCGCTGTCAGCGGCCACGCGCCTTACTACACGCCGCAGGAGGTCAGTGCCGAGACGACGCTGGACCTGCCGCAGCCTACCGAGTTTGAGACCCCGCTGACGCCTGTCCCGCAGGAGCCAAAATTTGACACGCCTCTCATTCCCGTGGAGGACGAGCCCGAGCCGATCCCTGTCGAACTGCCGCAGCTGGATATGACAGGCCGTGTGCAGGGCGATACGATGGTCCTTTCTCCGGCTGATCTTGCTGCACAGATGGCCGCAGACGCTGCGCCGCTGGGTACGCCCGCCCCCGCAGCTGTGCCCGCCGCACCGGAGGCCCCCGCTGTTTCCGCACCGATCCCGACATTGGGCGGCAGCTTCAGCGATACCGGCAGTGCGGTCAGCGCTGCCTGGCAGTCCGGGCGCTCTGTCTCCGAAATGCTGGATGATATGCTGGCCGAGACACCCGCCGCCCCTGCCC
>ULQT01024351.1_pt1 | contig 12708 bp, 12 predicted proteins | sample 1954791 | NCBI WGS metagenome assembly ULQT01 (sample SAMEA4835663, study PRJEB28245) | human gut metagenome | biome: gut microbiome; material: fecal sample | place: Denmark | collected 2008 | reverse complement strand
GTTTACAAAAGGATACATTGATAACCGCAATATGGGCACACCTTTTCTTCTGGGGTACGGTATTTTAATAATAGGTTTTTATTTATTAATCGGCGGTCCTCAGAACATAACACTGACAAGTAAAATAATTTCATCAAAATTAAAGAAATACATAAAATATATAATATATTTTTTCCTTGCAATGATTATTGTGAGCCTGTGTGAAATATTGCTGGGACAATTTGTTGAAAAGATATTCGGATTTGAATACTGGAATTACAGCCTGATTCCTATGCACATTACAAAATATACATCAATACCGACAAGTGCAGGCTTTGCTTTTATTATTACATTTTTTATGGGACATTGTTTTTATCCCCTATTGCAGGTTGTTAATAAAATATCTATGCCGGCAAGAGAATTTCTTGGCATAACGCTTACATTTATTATGCTTGCTGACTTTTTCATAAGCTTTTACAAGATGTATAAAAATAAAGCTCTTAATACAAAATGGACAATCTATACAAACAAAAGTAAAAACAAATTAAATAGATCTGAAATCTGATTTATATAACAAAAGGTACATATAAAAGCATTAAGCTTTTATATGTACCTTTTTAACTTTCTTTTTTAACAAAATTTCTGCATTTTTTCTTTGTAAAGACCAACTTATTAACATAATTACAGTAACATATAAAGTTTTCATTATCAATATGTCTCTTGTAAGCACAATTCCTGCAGCCCTTATTTTTTAAGATCAGCTCTGTTATTGCAGTTATCTTTCTAAAAAAATTTCTAGTCTTAATATCCTTTTCATAATTATCTGTATTAGTACTTAACAAAGTATTATCTCCTGCGTTCCCTAAAATATGCACAAAAATAAAATTGTCCGCAAACAATTTACTCAAACTAAATTTGAAATATTTACCACAATTATATAAATTGATTTCAAATTAATAATATGCTATAATGAAAAATAGTATAAAAAATAACCAAAATAACCACGTTACCTTAAGTTACAACCATTATAACTCTATTTTTAGAGCTTGTCAATACTAAATTTACATTTTTTAGAGTTTTTCTTATGGTAACATATTAGGAGCTGATAAATTGTATGTTTTATGACCGCCTTCGAGAAATCTGTAAAGCAAAAGGCACAACAGTTTCTAAAATGCTTACAGATTTAAAGATGAGCACCAGCAGCACCGGCAGCTGGAAAAAAGGTATGTTACCCAGAGGCGAAGTATTAAAGCTGATTTCAAAACATCTGGATGTTTCTGTTGATTACCTGCTTTTTGGTGAAACATCATATAAACCTATAAGCAATGAAGAAAATTTACTATTGGAAAAATACAGACAACTTTCTGATTTTGATAAAGGAAAAATATCTGAAAGAATAGATTTTTTATTGGAATCCAATAAAAAATAGGATTTATTATATCTGCCTTTGCAGGTGTTATTTGCATACTGAAATTAATTACCTATTCGACAGATATTGACCTATATTATAAAAATAATAAAGGGTATACTTTTGTCAAAAACCAAAGTATACCCTTTGCTGTTAATAACCCAGCAGTCTAGGAAGCCACATTGATACCGCAGGCACAAATGTAACAAGCATAAGCACTGCAAAGATAACCACATAGTACGATAAAAGCGGCTTTATAACCTTTTCAATTTTAGTCTGTGCAACTCTTACACCAACAAACAATATATTGCCTACAGGCGGAGTAATAGTACCGATACAAAGGTTAAGCACAAGCATTATACCAAATTGTATTGAATCCATACCCAGTTCTGTACAGACAGGCAGAAATATAGGTGTAAAAATAAGGATAGCCGGAGTAATATCCATAAATGTACCTACAAAAAGCAGAACTACATTAATAATCAGCAATATTACAACCTTGTTATTGCTTATTCCCAAAAGAGCACTTGATATAGCATTTGGTATACCTGTAAAGGCCATTACCCATGCCATAATACTTGACACACCAATAAGGAACACAATAATTCCCGTAGTTTCAGCACTGGCTCTGAATATATCATATAGATCCCTTATTTTAATAGTTCTGTAAAAAATCAATGAAAGTACAAGACTGTATACTACAGCTACAACAGAACCTTCTGTTGCTGTAAAAATACCTTTAACAATACCTCCGATTACAATTATAATAAGCAAAAGACTTGGTATTGCATCAAGTATAATCTTAACAGATTCCTTTGCCGTATATCTTTCACTGCTTTTATATCCCCTTTTACTTGCAATAATAAAGGCGACTATCATACAGGCAAGTCCCCATAATATACCGGGAACATAACCGGCCATAAAAAGTGCCGCTACAGATGTACCGCCGCTTACAAGTGAAAATGTTATAAGAACATTACTTGGCGGTATTAAAAGACCTGTAGGTGCAGTTGCAATGTTTACAGAAGCAGAATAATCCTTGTCATACCCTTCCTTTTCCTCAATAGGTCCTATAATAGTACCCATAGCAGATGCAGCTGCAACACCTGAACCTGAAATTGAACCAAACATCATATTTGCAAGGGTGTTTGTGTGAGCAAGAGCACCGGGAATTCTTCCCGTAAGGAGCTTAGCAAAGTTAATAAGCCTCATTGCAATTCCGCCCTTATTCATAATATTTCCTGCCAGTATAAAAAACGGTATGGCAATAAGCGTAAATACAGAAATACCTGAAAATGTACGCTGAGCACCTGTAAGAAAAGCAGCATTAATATCCAGAACAGGCAGTATTGCCACAATTGATGAAATACCTATTGCTATTGATATGGGGGCACCCATAAGCAAAATTACAAGTAAAACCACGGCAATTATTATACCGCAAAAAATTGCTGTATTCATGCTTTACCTCCCTTTGAAGCTAGATTAATTATATTAATAATACAGTAAACCACTGTAATAAAGCCGCTTAAAGGGACAACAAAATAGACATAAGACATAGGTATCCCAAGAGACGCTGTCACCTGTGTAGCCGTAAGCCTTGTAATTGATATACCTCCGTATATAAGAACAATTGCAGCAAACAAAAGCACAAGTATTTCATTTATAATACTTATTATTCTTGCTGTGCTTTCTGAAAACCTGTCATATAAAAAGGTCATAGCCATATGATCCCTTCTTCCGAAAACCAAGGCCGCACTTAAAAGAGCAAGCCACGTAAATGAATAAGTTAAAAGTTCCTCTGAAGTTGTACTTGGAGCATTAAATACATATCTTGTAACAATCTGATATGTGCCCACAACTACTATAAAAGCAAATATAAAAATACAGATAATTTCAAGTGCCTTGTTAAAATATTTTATAACACCGCTCATTATCCCACCTCCTTATTGATTTGCTGTATTCTTTCATAAATAGGCTTAAGTTTTTCATTTTCATTTACCATTTGCTGCTGCAAATTAAGAACCTTGTTTTTAAATAATTCCACATCTACATCTGAAAAGTTTACTCCCATTGCCGTTGCTTGTTGTTTTGCTTCTTCTACCTGAATAATCCATTCTTCTCTTTCAACCTGAGTACACACTCTTGCAGCCTCATCAAATATTTGTCTCTCTTCAGGAGTTAAACTGTCTAAAAATTTGACATTTCCCACAAGCATATCCGGAACCATCTGATGCTGGTCGTATATATAATACTTTGCAACTTCACCATGCTTGTTATTGGTAAGTGCAAGTTCATTGTTTTCAGCCCCGTCTATAACACCCTGCTGTATAGCAGTATATACTTCACCAAATGACATAGGTGCCGCAGCTGCACCGAAAGCCTTAACCATACTTACATTTGAAGGACTTTGCTGTACTCTTAATTTAAGTCCTTTAAGGTCATCAGGTGAACTTACAGGTTTAGTTGTATAAAAGTTTCTTGTACCGGCGTCAAACCATGTCACTGCTTCAAATCCCGAACTTCTTGTTGATTTATAAATTGCGTCTCTTATCTGACTATCTTCCATAGCAGTATAATAAGAATTTGTATTGTCAAAAAGGTAAGGTATACTGAATACAGAATAAATGTTATCAAATGTTTCCAGATTTCCTGTACTGCACACAACAAAGTCAATTGCTCCTGTCTGCACAAGCTCAATTGCCTTTACAGATGTACCTAAAAGCTCATTTGGGAAAATCTGAATATCATATTTATCACCAAGCCTTTCCTCCACATACTTTTCAAAAGCAAGCAGTCCTATATGGTCAGGATGTGTTTCACTTTGAGAGTGAGATATTCTCACAATTCTTTTACCCTCTGTTACAGAATTGCATCCGCTTAAAGAAAGTATAAAAACAGCAAAAACGCAGATAAGTATCCTTTTTCTTATATATTTATACATTTTACGCCTCCTATAAAGATTCACTAATCTATTTATTCCCCGATAGTTTTATAAATATTACATAAGAGCATCATAACATTTAAAATTTTACAGAACATAATACATATTTGACCTTTTATTTGTTACACAAATATTTATAACAACAGCAACCTGTTCTTGCACTTTGCTTAATATATTTGACTTTTTCTTCTATATACGTTATAATAATTCTGTATAATTGGGGAAATAAAGAATTTTGCAAAATATTAATTATTTGCATTTGTAAATAAAATTATTTTTAATTTATATTTTAACTCAATACAATATCTTTTTTAAGATAAGTTATACATTCGTAATTTTTTCGTATCTGAAATCGGGAGGAACACTATGTCGGCTTTTATTTTAGATAAACTATTGGAAATACAGGAAAAGAACGCATATCCCCTGCATATGCCGGGACATAAGCGTAATTTGGAATTTATACCTTATGATTTAAGGACAATGGACATTACAGAAACAGGAGAAGTTGATAATTTACATGACCCAAAGGATATTATAGCCAAGTCTCAGAAGGCTATGGCAGAACTTTTAGGTGCAGACGACTCCTTTTATCTTGTAAACGGAGGGTCAAGCGGAACGATAGCTGCTATTCTTGGATGCTGCAACCCTGGCGACAGAGTTCTTGTTGCAAGCAACTGCCACAAAAGTGTTTATAATGCTCTTGCCCTGTCAGGTGTAAAACCTGTTTATATTACACCTCAGATAACTGAGGAAAGCCTTTGCGGCGGCATAAGTATAAGAGATATGTTCAGAGCCTTTGACGATTATGACTTCAAAGCAATGATTATTACAAGTCCTACTTATGAAGGGTTCACTTGTAATATAAAAACTATAGCAGACATAGTACATAAGCACAATTCAATACTTATCGTAGATGAATGTCATGGTGCACACTTTGTATTTTCCGATGAATTTCCTCATTCAGCTCTTTCAGACGGTGCTGATATAGTAATTAACAGCTGGCACAAAACACTGCCCTGCCTCAATCAGGCAGCAGTTTTAAGCATAAAGTCAGACAAAATTGATAAACACAGAATACAGGACGCAGTATCTATGATGAACACAACAAGTCCGTCATACCCTATACTTGCCTCCATGGATTATGCAAGAGAACTGCTTACAACAGATAAAAATTTATTTACAAAATATCTTGAAGTCTTAACAGATGCACGTCATGAACTGGCACACTGTAAGGTATTAAAACTTGTAAATGACAGTATTAAAGGTGAAAATGATATTTTTGACTTGGATATAAGCAAATTTACAATAATGGTCCGAACAGAAATGACAGGAAAAGAACTTGCAGATATATTGCTTGACAAATATAATATACAAGTAGAAATGGCAGGTCCTCATCACATTATAGCTATGACGTCAGTTGCAGATGACCCAAAAGGAATTAAAAAGTTTGTTAAAGCCATACAGGATATTGATAAAAAGGTAGAAAGAAAGTTTATTGACAAACTTCCTCTTACAACAAAGCCTGTTCAGGAGCCTGTAATGCTGCCAAGAGATGTTTACTTTGCAGAAAAAGAAACAGTTTCCCTTGATAACGCTGTTGGAAAAATACCTGCGGGAATTATAATGCCTTATCCTCCCGGAATACCATTAGTTGCACTGGGAGAAGAATTTACCGCTGAACATTTGGAAAAAATCAGAATATTACAATCTCTTAATGTCAATATTATTGGAATAGAGGATGACAGCATACAGGTAGTAAAGAAATAATTAAGCTTTTCTAATTTTTAACAAGCTCACATTTCTTTCAGACATTTTAAGAAATATTTTGTAATTTCCTCTTGAAAAAATATGAAAATATGTTATATTAATAAGAAGCTAAACTTTATAACTTGTTTTACAGCTTTAAGTTAGCTTATGAACTGAAGTTTAAGTACAAACATATACTATTTATGAAGAAATAGAAGTAATTTTTCATAGGTCTTGCTAAGCTGACATAAAATTTACAAGGGGGTTGTAAATATGAGTAATTTACCTATCAGTATTGAAGAATTATTATATGCCGCTTTGCTGGCATTTTGTATTACATGGTTTATCAACAATGCAATTAAAATAAGGAAACTTATTAAGGCTGCCTCAATAAATGTAAGCGGACCAAAAGACATTGCCTCTGTAATGGAAAGATGTTATACCCTTTTCCCATTGGAAAAGATTGAATATCACGGCATAACATTTAAAAGGGGAATGAAAGTTAAAATTACTACAACAGCAAATGCTGACTTTGAAGGAGAGTTTATAGGCGGCAACACAAAAAATATGGTATGTATCAAAACAAGCAAATATATAATTGCTCATAAACTAAGTAATATAATTAACATTACAAAGCTTTAATAAAAAGGTACTGATGAATTAACTTTCATCAGTACCTTTTATTTTAATTATCAACTTTTCAAGTGATTCCGTATACCTCTGGTTATCCTCATCTGTTCTCTTTTTGGGACCTTTTAAATGACTTTTTTTATGGCTTCTTCTTGCTGCCTTTGCAATATGCCTTTGCATCAGAAGTTCATCAATATTTTCATTTGTATACCATCTTCCGCTTTGATGTATAGGACAAGCTTCTTTACCAAGAGCCATAGCCGCTACGCCATAATCCTGACTTACTACAATATCCCCTTTTCCGCATTTATTTATAAGCACTATATCCACTGAATCAGACCCTGCATCAGCTATAATAATTTCGCTGTAGCCGGAATTTAATATGTGATTTGTATCGCATATAAGAGTTACGGGCACGTTATATTTTTCAGCTATTATTTCTGTCTGCCTTACTACCGGGCAAGCATCGGCATCTACATATATTCTCATTTTTCACTTAACCTCACTGCTTTTTCAACAGAAATATATTCAATCCTATCTGCAATTTTTTCACTGTAATATAGTGTACCAAAAGCTTTTTTTACTGTTTTCATAGGCAATAGACTTAATAATTTACCAAGGACAGCAGATGCCGGTCTCCCTGAAATAAGCTTCATAATCTCTGCTGTAGATACATACCTGCTGTCCATAGGCAAGTATATTCCGCACTTTCCCTCTGTTATAATATTTTTGATAAAATGTGCAAGATTTTCAACATAAATAAGACTTTTTTTATTTTTTGTATCCGGTATTACAGGCATAATCTTTGCTATTTTTGAAAGCCTTGCATAATTACCAGGGCAATTTTTTCCATATACCATAGGCGGTCTTATTATTACAGTTTTAAAACTATCACTATTTAAAGACATAAGGTAATTTTCAGCCTTCAGCTTACTTTTGCCATATAATGTTATAGGTTTAAGCGGAGTTCTTTCATTTATTTCCCCTTCTTCTTTTCCGTACACAGCCATTGTACTCAGAAAAACAAATTGCTTTACACCCTCTTTTTTTGCTCTTAAAGCAAGCTCCTTTGTCAAACTGTAATTTATATTGTCATACTCTTCCTTATATAAATTCTCCTTTTTATGAACAATAGCTGCACAATGAACAACAGCATCAACTCCTCTGAAGTCAATGCTGTCAATTCCGTTTTTTACAGAAACACACTCTGCATCACAGCCATCCAAAAGAAGACTGTCACATATATATTTGCCTATATAGCTATTTTTTCCTGTCAGTATTATCCTCATGTCTGCCCTCCTGCACACCGTCAGCTTTAAATACAGAAACTATTGTCTTTACTATAATATAAACATCAAATATAAAACTCATTCTATCTACATATTCACCGTCATATTCAGACTTTACTTCTATAGGTAATTCATCTCTGCCGTTCACCTGTGCCCAGCCTGTAAGACCAGGAGTAACACCGTTAGCACCATATTTATCACGCTCTGCAATTAAGTCTGACTGATTCCACAAAGCAGGTCTCGGACCTACAATGCTCATTTCACCTTTAAGAATATTAAAAAGCTGAGGCAGTTCATCAAGACTTGATTTTCTAAGGAACTTACCTATTGAAGTTATGTAGCTTTCAGGATTTTCCAAAAGATGTGTAGGCACATCTTTTGGTGTTGAAACTTTCATAGTCCTGAATTTATATATATAAAATTCACTTTTATTTAAACCTATTCTCTTTTGTTTAAACAGTATATTTCCGCCGTCCTCAAGCTTTATTATAACAGCTATTATAATAAGCAGCCAGCCAAGACCGCATATAGCTGCAAGGCTCAGTATAATATCCAGAAATCTTTTTACATACCTGTACATATTATTCTCCCTTTGGATTAAAATTAGGCACAATTTTCTTAATAATATCCCTTACCCTTTCAGGCTCATCAAATGCTGCTTTATAAAGCTTGTCAAGATTTTTATTAAACTCATTATAATCCATTTCAACAGGAGCAGTAACAAAAATCTTGTTGCCGAACACAAGCTTCATACTTTCCTTTTCCTCTGCCATTATCAGCTCTTCATACAACTTTTCACCGGGTCTTAAACCTGTATACTCAATTTTAATATCCTTATCAGGTATATATCCTGAAAGCCTTATAAGGTTTCTTGCCAAATCATCTATTTTAACAGGCTTACCCATATCAAGCACATATATTCTTCCGCTGTCATCAAGGCTCGCTGCCTGAAGCACAAGTCTGCTTGCCTCAGGTATAGTCATAAAAAATCTTGTAATGTCCTTATGTGTTACAGTTACAGGCCCGCCTGACTTTATCTGCTTTTGGAAAAGCGGAATTACACTTCCGTTGCTTCCCAATACATTGCCAAAACGCACAGCCACAAACTTTGTTCTGCTGTGAGAGGCAAACTCCTGTATAATAAGCTCAGTAATTCTCTTTGTTGCACCCATTACATTGGTAGGGTTAACAGCCTTATCTGTAGAAAGAAGTACAAAATGGTCAACTTGGTACTTATCCGCACACCTTGCAACATTTAATGTACCAAAAACATTATTTTTTACAGCCTCTGCCGGTACATATTCCATAAGCGGTACGTGCTTATGAGCAGCAGCGTGAAACACTACATTAGGCTTATATTCTTCAAATACTCTTTCAACACAGTTAATATCTCTGATAGTACCAACTCTCACAACCATTTTAGCCTTGTCACCGTACTTATTCTTAAGTTCATTGTAAAGCTCATAGGCATTGTTTTCATACACATCAAAAATAATAAGCAATTCAGGTTCAAACTTTATAATTTGTCTGCAAAGTTCAGAACCAATTGACCCTCCGCCTCCTGTAACAAGAACGGTCCTGTTCATAATATATTCTGAAATACTGCGAATATCAATGGAAACTTCATCTCTGAAAAGCAAATCCGTAATATCCACATCTCTGAGTTGCTGATAACCTCCGTCAGAAATATCACTCATAGGCGGAATCATTTTAAGTATACAGTCTGTCTTTGTACAATAATCCATTATTCTGTTTATCTGCACATTTGTAGCAGAAGGTATGGCAATTATTATTTCCTCAATTTCGTATTCCCTTGAAAGTCTGGGTATATTTGCCGTATCATACGTTACCCTTACTCCCATTAAATTTGTATTATTTTTTCCGTAATCATCATCAACAACAATAACAGCCATTCTGTCCTCATAGCCCTTTTCATTGTTGTTTATACTTCTCACAACATTATATCCGGAATACCCTGCACCGACAATCAGCACTCTTTTTCTGCCGCTTTTTCTTTCAAAAAAATGTTCAATATTTATAAACAGTCTTTTGACAAACCTGTATCCTGAACGTGAAAAAATAAAGAAAATTATACTTATAATCCACCCTACAATAAGCATTCTTTTAGGCAGTTCAATTTCCACTATCTTTGAAACAAAGTAATAGTAATATCCGTATATTGCAGCAAAAATTATAGTATTTGCAACAATAATTTTATACATATCGTCAATTGTGGCATATTTCCACAAATTGGAATAAAACTTAAATAACCCATATACCAAAAGGCAAAAAGGAGACACAAATAAAAACGTATATCTGTACCAGCTCCACACTTCAGAGGGAATAAGCCTGCCGTTGCCTCCCGGCAGTCCCGGTATTGTTCCGCCATACCACAGACATACGGCAATTATTATAGATATATTTATTAAAACTACATCCAACAGCACATACAGAAACATTTTATTTCTCTGTTCCCTTGCCATAGCTGACAGTCTGACCATTACAAACTACCTCCGTTACATAACAGCGGCGAGGAATACCCCCGCCGAAGTTTTATCAAACTTTTTTACATTAAGTCTATACTTCAAAGCAAAAATTCACAATTTACTTTAAAATATTTCTTGTCTTCTTTTCGTGATTAATTACATTTGCACCAAAGCCCACACCAAGCAATGTCCAAAACACAGGAGCAACAGAAACGACACTGTCTGTTGTCATTGCAGCAGCAAGATATGCCACAATACCTGCCATTATACCAAGCCTTATAGCATTAAGACTTTGCTCTTTATCATTAAATACTCTTTTTATAGTCTGCACAATGTAAAGTATAAATAACACAAGCATAACAATTAATGAAATAACACCTGTATTAATACCAATCTGCAAAAACATATTATGGGGCTTATCTATTATAACATAAGGATTACCCAAATAATTCAGTTTGCTTCTCACATCCTGCTGAGGAAATTCAAAAACAAATGTATCAGTACCTGAACCAATAAATATATTGTTTTTCAGCAAAGGTATACTTCTTGACCAGATGTAGCCTCTGTTTGAACCAAGTCTCTCAACGCCTTTAAATCCCCAGCTTTCAACAGCTGTATCTATATCAATAGGATTTCCGAATTTATCAAGAGCCGTAAGTTTTCCCTCATACTCCCCAAAAAGGAAGTAAGTTCCTGTTCCCAAATTGTCAGTACCTGTAAGACTTGCTACAAATATATCCTTTGTTTCCATTTTATATAAATACAAATCCCATTTCAGCCCGGATTCATTATATACATAGTGTGTTCCGCCGTTTTCCATTGTCTCTTCACTTACAGGGTCAAGCACAACTCCGTTATGCATAAACTGAGTTGCTGCTTCTGCATAATCAACAGCAAACTCACCATCTTTTGTAATAATCTTTCCAAGCATACCATCAACCTGAATATCTTCATAAAAACTTGCAGACTGAGAAATTGTCTCACCGTTTTTAAGAGCATCAGCTATAATACGCACTTTCTGTATAATAACCGCATTGGAATTAAAGAACAATATCAGTGCTGTAATGCCTACAGCAATGCCGCCTACAGAAAAACCAATTGCCTTTTTGCTTTTTATAACAAAGACATAGTAGCATATACATACAACAGCTGTAAAACCTATACCTGATGCAATACCCAAAAGTCCGCCTACAGAATCAGAGCCTACTGCGCATACACCAAGTACTGCAACGAGCAATGCAAATATCCATTTAACCTTATTTTTTAATGGCATAAGCACAGCCATTACTCCAAAGGCAGAAAACATCATACCATAATACATACCTGCACAGTTAGGGTTATAAAGAGTAGCAAATACAGAATCAAATTTAATTTTAAGAGGATTTCCGTTGTAAGCGTCTCCCATTACTAACTTGCTGAACCAGTCAAAAGAAAATATATTATAACCAAAAAACTGCATTATGCCTATAATTCCCACAAAAAGTCCTGAGGCAAAAAATCCCCACAATATAAAATCAAGCCTTTTTCTGTTAGAGGCAAATGCCATAGCTACTATCATAAACACCATATAGCATACCCAAACAAAAAATCCCTCATATCGTTCAGACACGCCAAAAAATGAAGTGTGATGATATTTTGAAAATATTGAGGATACAAGTACAAATAACAAATACACACCTGCAAGTATCACAGGCTTTGACTTAAAATCAATAGTAAAACCGTCCTCACCTAAAATCTGAAATGCCATAAAAAGTGCTATAATAACGCCCATAGTCATAATCATTATTGATTTGCTGTATGAAAAGACATCACTTATTGAACTGCTTGAACGTATAACATTGTATTCCTCTGCACTTATATTTATTTCATTCATTTTGCATACTAAAGGAATTATGGCAACAACGATAAAAAGAAAAATTCCCATTAACTTGTCAGACATTGTCATATCTCCGGCTGCTTTTTTATTCATACTGGTTCACCTCTGTAAATAATATTTATTTTTCAATATTTCATAAGTTATATTGTTATGCTTCTCATAACAGCCTCGCTCCTCAAGGCTATATAACCACTTCAGCTTACGCCTCAGTAACTTATCTAAAGGAAATTGTGAGCTAGCTCCCATTTCAGGCTGTCGATAAAGTCGACAGCCTTGAAAGAAATGTAAGCATCAGCATTTTCAGCATAGCTGAAAATCGTACTGCGTACGACCGATAAATCTTTCGGTGCAAT
>ULQT01020023.1_pt1 | contig 12748 bp, 9 predicted proteins | sample 1954791 | NCBI WGS metagenome assembly ULQT01 (sample SAMEA4835663, study PRJEB28245) | human gut metagenome | biome: gut microbiome; material: fecal sample | place: Denmark | collected 2008 | reverse complement strand
ATCGGCGGGATGATGGGAATTTTTTAAATGGTAAATTGACTGTGGGAAAGGAAAAGGAATATGAAACGTTTGGAAATCGCATCTGTTACAGGAAGAGAAATTCTGGATTCCAGGGGAAATCCTACGGTAGAAGCAGAGGTCCATCTGACAGACGGGACTATGGGCCGGGGAACAGCTCCCAGCGGCGCTTCCACCGGAGAATTTGAAGCATTGGAGCTGCGGGATCACGATCTGGACCGATTTGGCGGAAAAGGTGTTTTAAAGGCAGCAGAACATATCCGTACAGATATCCATGCAATATTGCGGGGGATGGATCCCTGTAATATTTATGAGGTGGATCATGCCATGATCAAGGCAGACGGCACAGCAGACCGGTCAAAGCTGGGAGCCAATGCCATTTTGGCGGTATCTATGGCCAGTGCAGCGGCAGCGGCCAATGCCCTGGGACTTCCGCTGTACCGTTTTCTGGGAGGCGTCAATGCGGGCTGCATGCCGCTTCCCATGATGAATATTATAAACGGAGGAGCCCATGCGGCAAATACGGTTGACGTACAGGAATTTATGATCATGCCCGCAGGAGCAGAAAGCTTCAGGGAAGGACTGCGCTGGTGCGCGGAGGTGTTTCATGCCTTAGCCGCATTCTTAAGAGAAAAGGGGCTGGCTACTGCTGTAGGCGACGAAGGGGGATTTGCTCCGGATCTTGAAAGCGATGAGGAAGCAATCCTCTGTATTTTAGAGGCGGTAAAACGGGCCGGATACGAGCCGGGAAGGGATTTTGTGCTTGCTTTGGATGCGGCGGCCAGCGAATGGAAAGGGGAAAGGACGGGAGAATATATTCTTCCCAAGTGCGGAAAAAAGTTTACCTCTTCAGAGCTGACAGAGCACTGGAAGAAATTGTGTGAAACGTATCCCATATATTCCATTGAGGATGGTCTTGATGAAGAGGACTGGGAAGGATGGAAGTATATGACAAAGGAACTGGGAAACAGGATCCAGCTGGTAGGCGATGATCTTTTTGTTACCAATACAAAGCGGCTGAAAAAGGGTATTGGATGGGGATGCGGTAATTCCATTTTGATCAAGCCCAATCAGATCGGAACGATTTCAGAAACGCTGGAAGCGGTCCGGCTGGCCCGCCGGTCCGGGTACACGGCGGTTATTTCCCACCGCTCCGGAGAAACGGAGGATACAGCGATCGCCGATCTGGCAGTTGCCCTGAATACGGGACAGATCAAAACAGGGGCTCCCAGCCGGAGCGAACGGGTGGCAAAATACAACCGTCTTTTAAGGATTGAAGAAGAGCTGGGAGAAAGAGCAGAGTTTTTGGGAAAGGGCGCTTTATAGACCGGAGGCTGCTTTTTCACGCATTTCTTTTGGTGATACGCCGAATTTTTTCTTAAATGCCCGGCGGAAGGAAGCCGCATTGTTGTAGCCCGTATACTGGTACAGCTCAGAAATGGAAATCGAGGATTCCAGTACCAGTTCCTTTGCCTTTGCCATCCGCAGTTTTTCCAGATATACGGAAAAATTTTCAGAAACTTCTTTTTTAAAAAGAAAGCTGAAGTAATTTTCCGAAATATGGAATTCCTCAGAGATTTTAGAAAGAGATAAGGAGGAGTCCATATAATTACGATTCAGATAATTCTGGATTTTCTGGATCAGTTCATTGGAGTCGCCGCAAGAGCCATAAAAGCTGCACAGCTGCAGTGCGATGGACTGCAGGGAATCCAGGCTGATCTCATTTTCAAACTGACGGTCGATCAGATCCAACAGCTCCTTTCGTTCCGGAGCATCTGTTAAGGATGGGTCAACAGACAGGCGTTTTCTGAAAAGAACCGTTCTTATATCGGAAACAAGCCAGCGAAGCTGTGTAAAGGAAAGGGTGCGTTTCTCCAGGTTTTCTTCCTTTAAACAGGAAAAAAGAGCTTCTGTCTGAGAACTGCTTCCGGTAGAAATAAAGCCGCTTAGCTGTACGGCAAGACTTTCAGGAAAATAGTATGTATCGGTGGAGGAATCAAGATGCAGGCTGCTGATGATACAGCGCTGATCGGTAGTCATGGACCATGCGTTGTGGGCTTCCTGGTATGATTTCCAGATATAGGGAACTACTTCACAGATATTTCCCAGACCGCCCCTGATCTCAATATCATAAAGCTTTAAAAGCTCCTGATGGACCGAACGGAATATCTGTATATTCTGTTCGGTATTTTCATTGTCCGAACGAGCGGAGGGAACGGCAATTAAACAGGCAAAGGCAGCATCGCCGGGTTTATAGATATGTCCGGTGTCGGGAAAGTAGCGCTTCAGCGCTTCCTGTACCAGGATATCATGGTTTTCAATACACAGCTTTAGGGCTTCTGCATCCAGGTTATGGGCATGGCGGGGAGCTGCCCCTATATAAAGAACCTGATAGCGGCATCCTTCCCGTTTTAAGCCCAGTTCAGAGGTGATCCGCTCCATCTGTTCATTCGTTGTAATATTACCCTCCATCACTTTACGGATATAGGATTCCGATACAAGAGGCTTTGCCTGTTCTACCATAGTAGTCAGGGCAGAAGCCAGATGATGCTGATTTTCCAGTTCACTGCTCAGATCGGCAACGGATCTGCTGTTATAAGCCGTTAAAAGGACGATAAAGCCACTTTCTAACAGTACGGTCAGAATGATCAGTACAATCGAAAGCCGCTGGTAGTTTTCAGCAGAATAATAAAGGGTAGAAGAGGGCTGAATGAGATACCAGTTCCAGCCGTTATAGTCCGATACTGTCTGTACTGCGCTTATGGAACGCCCCTTGTCTTTAAAATCAGCCGTTTTATCCGAATAGGAAAGACCGAAAAGAAGCTACAGGTCAATCTCAGGAGAGGCAGAGCCGCGGATGGAAAAACAAGGGCTGCCATCTTTATCCAATGCACAGATCTGATAGTCGTCTGACAGGCGGATTTCAGGAAAAAGGCGTTCCATGCTGTTTCGATCAACCATAAAGCAGAGGACGCTGTTTACCGTTCCATTTATGGAAATAAGAGAGCTGCTTACAGGGCAGATATAGAGAAAGCTATCTCCTTCATTGACCGGAATAAATGTTCTCCATGCAGACGGGGACATTAAGTCGACGGAAAATGTGTAGCGGGAATCATGCTTTCTGGCAAGCTCCAGTTCGGAAAAGAAGTTGGAGGATAAGATATATCCGCTGTTTTTCAGATAGATAAACAGCTGTCCGCCTGTATTCAGCTCCTTTGAAGGGAGAATCAGTTTAAGCTGCTCTTGAACCCTCCATGCGGAGTAAGAAAAGGATTCCGTTTCCATATTCTCAGAATCTGCCAGGGCTTTAAAAGAAGAACTGGAAGAAAGCTGCAGGCTGGCAGTATGGATCTGTTTTAAAAGATCATCCATCTGACGGACAGAGGATGAGAGTACGCTGACTGTCTGGGAATGGAGCCCTTTTTTTAAATGATGGTAGGATGTATGATAAAAAATAGCTGCGCTGATCAGCATCAGGGCCAGAATAAAACTGTATGACAGTGCAAGCCTGTTTTTAAAGGATATGTTTTTTAGTGTTTTCATAGGTGCCATTATAATATAAGAACGGGAGAGAATCAACTGAAAAAGAGAAAAATGTATGTTATCCGTAAAAAATGTGTGTTTTGCAGTGCAGATCTTAATGGAAACGTGAAAAAACTTTGAATGCTATAAAGAAAAAGAAATAGACGTAAAAACAAAGAATTTCATGAAAAATGCACAATGAAATGAAATTTTAACAGTTGATATGAAGCAGTAAGAGTGATAATTTTGTAGACACATAAAAACGTGTGGTGAAATCAGCATACGAAATCTATGATCTGGAGGGAAAACCATGAACAAAAGGGTTAGGTGTACCGCAGCCTTCGCTGCAGCGGTCATGGCAGCGTCTCTGCTTGGCGGCTGTGGTCAGAATGGCGTGACAGCACCTGAAAATGTGGAGAAGTACACAGCAGACGGAGAACTGATCAAACCGGAAAAAATTACGGTTATGGCAAACGGTACGGTTTTTACGAAACGGAATGGACGCGATGCCTTTGAGGCGCGCTGGGAAGAGCTGACAGGGATTGATATTGAATTTATCCAGCCGGATCACAGCGCTTATTACGACGTAGTAGGACAGACATTCGCTTCTGGCGTTAAAAACTGGCCGGATGTGATCCTGTTAAGTTCTACCTATTACAGCGGCTATGCGGAGGAAGGTGCTCTGTGGGATTTGACAGAGACGTATGAAAATTCTGATTTAAAGAAGTCCGGGCGGCTGACAGGAGAAGATGTCATTGACGGAATGCGCATCGGCGGACGGCTTTACGGACTTCCTGTAAACCGCGGCGGCGGATGTATTACCTATGTAAAAAAGAAGTGGCTGGACAACTGTAATCTGGAAGTGCCGACAAACTATGACGAATACATGAATATGTTAAAAGCATTTACAGAGGGAGATCCGGACGGAAACGGTGTGAACGGCGATACATACGCTCTTTCCGCAGCCGGCTTTATGGGTGAGGAATCTCCTTATACCAACTACCTGCCGGAATTTTATCAGGAATCCTATCCTTCCTTTACAAAGGATGAGAACGGAGTGTGGTATGACGGCTTTATGGAGCAGGAGTTTAAGGATTCGCTGCTTCGTTTAAGAGATGCTTATGTAAACGGATATGTTGATAAGGAAACGCTGACCAACGGCACCAGCGATGTGCGCAACAAGTTTTACGAAGACCGCTGCGGCGTATTTACCTACTGGTCCGGAACCTGGGCGGAAAACCTGCGGAGCAATCTGGCAAAGAATGGACTGGATGACGAGCTGGTTCCCCTTCCGCCGATCAAGGAGCTGGGAAATTATATAGAGAGAACGCCGGCTGTCTGGTGTATTACCAATTCCTGTAAATATCCGGAGGCAGTGTACAAATATTTTATTGAATCCATGATGGACGGCGGCGATATGCAGACGCTCTGGACATATGGCGTAGAGGGCGTGCACTGGTCTGTTCAGGCTGAGACGGTCTGCGGAAACACCTATGAGCAAGGCCAGTTCCATGGTCTGGAAAGTATGGATAAGCCGGGAACCCAGTACACAAAGGGACATATGGATCCGACGCTTTCCATTGTAGAGTGGGAAAATGATCCCGGTATTGACTCCGTTGCTCCGGCTGCCAAGCGTTCACAGGAGATATTTAATGAAAACTGCAAACAGTCCCTTATGGTTCCCTCCACAACGGAAATGGCTACCTATAACGGCGATCTGACAACCTTAAAGCGTTCCATTGTGGCAGATGTAGTCGTTCAGGGAATGCCGGTAGAGGAGGCATACCAGAGGTTTGAAAAGGAGCACGGTGTAAAGTGGTCTAATATGATCGTGGATTCCCTTAACCGCCTGGCGGAAGCAGAGTCATCCAGGTAAACAAAAGAGAAATGGGAGGAAAATAGAATGAAAAAAGAAACATCAAACCCGGGAACGGGAACGGTGCATAAAAAATCTCTGAAGCAGCAGATCTATTATTACAGAAGCTTCTATATTATGTTTATCCCTGTATTTATTTTTGCAGTCGTATTTCACTATCTGCCAATGCTGGGAATCCGTTATTCCCTGTTTTCCTATAAGGGCATTAAGGCGCCGGAATTTATCGGTCTGGCAAACTTTGAGCGTATGTTTTCCATGCCGGGCTTCTGGAGCGCGTTTGGAAATACGATCCTGTTAAGCGTAGTAAAGCTTCTTCTGAATACGTTTATGGCCGTGCTGATCTCCATTCTGCTCAACGAGCTGCGGTTTATGAAGTTTAAAAAGGTAACCCAAACCATTGTGTATCTGCCCCATTTTATGTCATGGGTTGTAACTGCCTCTGTATTTACCCTGATCCTGTCTCCCGGTGATGCAGGACTGGTAAATTCAATCCTGATCAAGCTGGGCATTATTGACGAGGGAATCTATTTCCTGGGAGATAAGGAATGGTGGAGGACCATGTTCTATGCGATCAATATCTGGAAGGATACGGGCTGGGGAACCATCATTTTCATGGCTACCTTATCGGGCATCAATCCGGAGCTTTATGAGGCTGCTTCCATGGACGGAGCAAACCGCTGGAATCAGATCCGCTACATTACGCTGCCGGCTCTTGCCAATACCATTATTACGGTTTTGATCTTAAATCTTGCCAAGGTTATGAATCTGTTTGAATCGGTATTCGTACTGCAGAATGATGCGGTGATCCAGAAGGCGGACGTTCTTCAGACCTATATCTATACCCAGACCTTTAATTCAGGCGCGCTTCCGGATTTCGGTTATACCACAGCGGTCAGCGTGACGGCGTCGGTTGTAGGCTGTATTCTGGTGCTGCTGTGCAACCGGGCAAGCTATAAGGTCCGCGGCAGAGGCATTGTATAGGAGGAATAAAAATTATGAGAACGAAAAGAAGGACTGTTTTCGATGTGATTTCGGTCATCCTGTTTGTAATGATCAGCCTGATCATGCTGATCCCCATTTATAAGGTTCTGGTGGATTCCTTTGATTTAAAGACGGCTTATGGTATGCGGCTTCTGCCGCAGCAGTTCGGCCTGGACGGATATATTTCTGTATTTACCAATCCCACTCTGTTCCAGCCGTTTCTGATTTCCTGTGTGACGACCATTGCGGGAACCTTCGCAGGACTTGCCATTTCCACTCTGGGCGCTTACGTGCTGATCCAGTGGAAGATGCCGGGACGTAAGCTGCTTGCAAATTTCCTTTTGTTTACCATGATCTTTAACGGCGGTATGATCCCTACCTATCTGGTTATGAAGACCCTGGGCCTGACCAATACCCTCTGGGTTGTAATCCTGCTTCCCGCGATCAACGTGTATAATCTGGTGCTGATGAGAAACTTTTTTGAGGGAATCCCGGCCAGCCTGTTTGAGTCTGCGGAGATTGACGGCTGTTCTCCCATGGGAACGTTCTTTAAGATCGTCCTTCCCTTATCCAAGGCTGCTTTGACGGCCATCGGACTGATGTTTGCGGTTCAGTACTGGAATGATTACACCAATTATAAACTTTACATTACAAATGAAAACCTGTATAATTTCCAGATGAAGCTGCGCTCCCTGATCTTAGGAAGCGATCTTCCTTCCGCAGTGGGAAGCGCAACGGAGAACACAATTAAGAATGCGGCTGTTATCGTAGCCATTCTTCCGTTTGTGATCATTTATCCATTCTGCCAGAAATACTTTATTTCCGGCGTGAATATCGGCGCTGTCAAAGAGTGACAGACGCAGGGAGGAGAAATGTATGAACACTGGAACTTACAAAAATCCAATTTTATATGCAGACTACTCCGATCCGGATGCAATCCGGGTCGGGGAAGACTATTACATGGTGGCATCTTCGTTTACATATCTTCCGGGGGTGCCTCTCCTTCATTCCAGGGATCTGGTCCACTGGGAGATCATGAACTACTGCGTGCCGGCCCTGCCGTTTGAAAAATATGACCGGCCATCCCATGGCTCGGGAACCTGGGCGCCCTCCATCCGGTATCATAACGGGGAGTTTTTTGTCTTTGTGCCTCTGCCGGATGAGGGGATTTTTGTGGCGCGCTCCAAAGACCCGAAAGGAACCTTTCAGCTGAACCGTCTCTGTGAAGCCAAAGGCTGGATCGATCCGTGTCCGTTCTGGGATGAGGATGGAAGAGCCTATATGATCTTCGCCTATGCAAGAAGCCGCTGCGGGATCAAGCACCGTCTGGCTCTGGTGGAGATGGATCCGGAATGTACACAGCTAAAGGGAGAGCCAAAGGTGATCTTTGACGGCACTCAGCTGGCGCCCACCAGCGAAGGCCCCAAACTGTACAAAAAGGATGGCTGGTATTATGTGCTGATGCCTTCCGGCGGTGTTGCCTCCGGCTGGCAGTCTGCCCTGCGGGCAAAGAAGATCTGGGGGCCCTATGAGTATAAAATTGTAATGCATCAGGGAAATACATCGGTCAACGGCCCTCATCAGGGTGCCTGGGTGGATACGCCGGAAGGAAGCAGCTGGTTTATCCATTTTCAGGATGTAGGAGAATTAGGGCGCATCGTTCATCTGCAGCCCATGTGCTTCCAGGATGGGTGGCCCTTTATCGGCTGTGAAAAAAACGGAGATATGATCGGAGAGCCGGTAGAAGAGTGGGAGATGCCTGCGACAGGCCAGCCCGCCTTCCGGATCGCGGATTCGGATGAATTTGAAACCGGACGTCCGGGGCTGCAGTGGCAGTGGCAGGCCAATCCAGACGAAGCTTTTTTTGCACGGGAACGGGAAATGGGAACCCTTAAGCTGGCCTGTCTGGCCAACTCGGAGAGGGAGAATCTTCTGTGGTATGCTCCCAATGTGATGACCCAGATCCCTCAGTCCAACGCATTTACGGCAGACGTAAAGCTTAGGCTGTCGGAGGGCGCTGGGACAGAGGACAGTGACGGAGATATGGCCGTTTTGGGCATGACGGGCCATCACTATGCGTTCTGCGGCCTGGAACGGGAAGGCGGAGCGGTCTGGCTGCGTCTTTACGAAGGCGTTGTCACAGGAAAAGAGTTTGAAGGCGAGGCGATGGAGGGACTGGCAGCCTCAAGGGAGTGGAAACAGGATAAAGCTCTGTGGCTGCGCATGGAGCTTAGGGAAGATAAGACTTTTTCTTTTTCAGTTTCTGACGACGGCAGTACCTTCCTTCCCTTCGGCCCTTCCTTCCATCTGGCAAAGGGGACCTGGACCGGGGCCAAGCTCTGCCTGTGGGCCTGCAACCGGAACAATACCGTATCAGGAGGATGGGGAGAATATGATTACATACACATCAGACACAAAAAAGAGTGCTGAAGAAGCCTTTCAGGCGGCTCTTTTGGGCGATCTGGACAAGGTAAAACAGCTGGCAGGCCATACCTTCCATCTGGAAACCTGTGATGAGAAAGGGAACAGCCTTCTTCATTATGCGGTAAGAAGCAAAAATCTTGAGCTGGTGCGTTTCCTTACAGAAGCGGGAGGGCTGGATCTGACCTGGGCCAATGCAGATCTGGTAACGCCCTTTGATCTGGCTCATATCCAGGCCAAGGAGTATCCGGGCGATCTGGCGGCAGAGGAAATGGAAGCCTGGATTGCTTCCGTCTGCGGCTTTTCCCATGAAGCCTGCTACCGCAATCCGGTGGTCCGGGGGATGTACCCAGATCCCAGCATTGTGCGTGTGAGAGAAGACTACTACATGGTTAATTCCAGCTTTATCTTTTTTCCGGGAATTCCGGTGTCCCATTCCAGAGATCTGGTCCACTGGGAAACCATTGGATATGTGGCGGCGGATCCGGACTGGGCCAGGAAGTATCTGGGGCCGTTAGAGGGCGGAAGAGGCTTCTGGGCGCCGGATATCAGCTATCATGACGGCTGGTTTACCGTCTGTGCCACCCTTCGGATGAATGATGACGCGGATTGTATCCAAACCCAGTTTGTGGCCCGTTCCAGAAAGCCGGAAGGCCCTTATGAGAAACCGGTGATCCACAAAGTTTTAGGAATCGATCCCTCCATTTTCCATGATGAGGACGGGCGCACCTATATGCTTCTTAACCGCGGAGCACGCATCATGGAGATCTCTGAGGACGGGAAAGAATGTCTTTCAGAACCGGAGCTGATCTGGTATGGCTGGGATAAGCATGGGCCTGAGGGGCCTCATATTTTGAAAAAGGACGGCTGGTATTACTGTTTCCTGGCTGAGGGTGGAACCGGGATCGGACACAAAATTACGGTGGCCCGCTCCCGGCAGCTTATGGGCCCCTATGAGGACTGTCCCTATAACCCGATCATGACCCAGAAGGATCCGGCTGCAGCCATCCAGTGCTGCGGCCATGGAAAACCGGTCAGTACTCCAGACGGACGCTGGTATATGGTATATCTCTGTTCGCGGTATCTGGACGGAAAATGGGGAATTTTGGGAAGAGAAACGTGTCTGGATGAGATTACCTGGACACCCGATGGCTGGCCGCTGGTAAATCAGAGAAAAGGCCCCTCTTATATGGCAAAGCTTCCTCTTAATGGATTGCAGAAACCGGATCCGGTTAAGCTTCCTTATGACGGCTGGCTCTGTCCAAGAACCATTGACAGAGAGCGTAGCTTCGTTTCTCCCGAAGGAATCCTTCGTATCCGGGGAGAAGGAAAGGACTTAAATGACAGAAGCTGCGTCAGCCTTCTGGTAAAACGCCAGCCGGATTTTAACTTTACCTGCGAATATGAAATGTGGGCTCCGGATGAGGATGGATACCGGGACGCCGGACTTACCTTATATTATGATGAAAACACATTTATAAAATTTGGCATAAAGGATCGCTGCCTGTTTGTCAGAGAATATGTGGACAATGCCTATGTCCGCTGTCTGGAGCAGGATTTCGAGCCGGGAAGCAGCCATGTTTACCTTAAAATAGTCACAGAAGGGCTTAAGCGGTCTTTCTATATCAATGGAACCGTTGTCGGCGTTTTGGATCACGTTACATCCCTTTGTTCAGAGGGATTAAAAAAAGGAAAACGCTTTACAGGAGCAATGACAGGAGTGTATAACAATGGAACGAATTTTATATGCTGGAGACAGCACCGTAGCATTTAATAAGATCAATACATATCCCCAGACCGGTATGAGCCAGGCTCTTCCGCTGTATCTGAAGGATAATATCCAGGTAATAAGCTTTGCAAAAAACGGCCGCAGCACCAGGTCCTTTATTGCAGAGGGACGGCTTGCCGCCATTGAGAAGGAACTTAAGAAGGGGGATTATCTGTTCGTCCAGTTCGGTCACAATGATTCAAAAGCAGATGAAGCGCGTCACACCGATCCGGATACGGATTTTAAGGAAAATCTTCGGATGTTTGCAGAGACAGCAAAGGCCTGCGGTGCAAAGGCCGTATTTATTACCCCCATTGCCAGACGTCTGTTTGATGAAAACGGAACTTTTAAACCGGGAAGCCACGGTGCCTATCCCAGGGCGATGAAAGAGGCGGCAAAGGAAGCAGGCGTTCCGGTTGTGGATCTTACTACTGTGACAGAACAGTATCTGGCACAGGTGGGGGAACTGTGGTCTCGTCCGCTGTTTGTGTGGCCAAAGGACAATACCCATTTAAAATATGAAGGGGCCGTTATGATGGCCGGATTCCTTGCAGAGGGCCTTCGGGCATTGGGAGAGCCATACAGCAGCCTTCTGGCAGAGGAGAAGGAGGAGCAGTAAAATGGATCGGTATCAGGAGATGGAGCGCCGCTTTGCAGCCTGTTATCAAAAGCATGGGAAGCACTCTGTACGGGTGCTTCTGGAATTCTACAGGGGACAGTATCACAAATTTCTTCTCTCCACTCTCTTTTTCCTGCTGAAACATTCCCCGGCCCTCCTTTCCCCTCTTTTGATCGCAAATGTAGTCAATGGGGTGATCGAGGGAGGAGAAGCCGGGAGCAGGGCAATTTTTATTAATGTGGGAATCTGGCTGGGGCTTTTGAGCATCCATCTGCCTGCAAACTGGATCCACAATCAGCTGAAAAGCCGTGTGATCCGAAATACGGAAGCCGGACTTCGGGCGGCTCTGGTAAGAAAACTCCAGGAGCTGTCCATTCCTTATCATACGGGCAGTCAGTCGGGACGCCTTCAGTCAAAGATCATGCGTGATGTGGAGGCGGTGGAAACCCTGTCATCCCAGCTTTTTGTCAATCTGCTTAATATTGTGATGAATCTCGTTATCACACTGTCTATCACAGCCGTAAAAAACAGGCTCATCCTTGTGTTTTTTATTCTGGTTGCTCCGGTGGCTGCCGGAGCGGTAGTGGCATTCAGAGCCAAGATCCACAGGGAAAACCGCTCCTTCCGTCAGGGAATGGAGGAAACCAGCGCAAGGGTGATGGAGATGGTAGAAATGGTTCCTGTCGCCAGGGCTCATGCCCTGGAGGATAAGGAAGCGGCCAGGATCAGCGCCCTCCTTGAAGAAACAGCCAACCGGGGTTACCGGCTGGATATGGTGCAGGCCCACTTTGGGGCTGTAAGCTGGGTGGTATTTCAGGTATTTCAGGTGGTATGTCTGGCGGTTTCTGGTTTTATGGCTATGTCTGGTCTCATAAAGGTGGGGGATGTGACCTTTTATCAGTCCAGCTTTACGACGGTAGTGAATCAGTTTTCTGCTCTGATCAATCTGCTTCCTATTCTTACAAAGGGATTGGAATCCGTTTCCTCCATCGGGGAGGTACTGTCCTCGAATGAGATAGAGGAAAATGAAGGAAAGGAAGAGCTGCTTTCCCTAAGAGGAGAATACGCTTTTAAACAGGTAAGTTTTTCCTATCCGGGCAGCAGCAAAGAAGTGCTCCACGGATTGGATTTTACGGTAAAACAGGGTGAAACCATTGCTTTGGTAGGCGAGTCGGGCTCTGGAAAGACAACTATTTTAAATATGCTCATTGGTTTTATCCTGCCTTCTGGGGGACAGCTTATGTTAGACGGGAAAGACATGAAGGGCCTGAATTTAAGAACCTACCGCCGTTTTCTGTCCGTGGTGCCCCAAACGCCGGTACTGTTTACCGGAACGGTGCGGGAAAATATTACCTATGGTCTGGAACATGTGAGCGAGGAACAGATCGCGCAGGCGGTAGAAGCAGCCAATCTGTCCGAGGTGGTAAAAAGGCTGCCCCAGGGGCTTGACACCATGATCGAAGAGCATGGAGCCAATTTAAGCGGGGGCCAGCGCCAGAGGATTTCCATTGCAAGGGCGCTGATCCGCAATCCTCAGGTCATT
>ULQT01021085.1_pt1 | contig 12774 bp, 12 predicted proteins | sample 1954791 | NCBI WGS metagenome assembly ULQT01 (sample SAMEA4835663, study PRJEB28245) | human gut metagenome | biome: gut microbiome; material: fecal sample | place: Denmark | collected 2008 | reverse complement strand
TGGCAGAAAAGCCCATGCTGTGTGCAATACCACACCAGAAGCGCGCCCTTGGTGCAGGGCACGCGCGCCTGCATGGCCCATTCCGGGTAAAGCTTTTTCATCAGCAAGCTGTCGCCGGTTAACACTGCCAGGAAAGAGATGAAATGTTCTTTCGTCATTTCGTGCCCGCAGGTGATGAAATATTCCCCGTCGGCCTCCTCTACGGTTAGCTGCTGGCCCGGCCCGGCCTGGGCCATGGCAAGCGGCTTCAACCGTTTGCCACAGCAGGAAACGGTAGCCTGGCCCGTAGAGGTGAGCACTGCCCCGCAGGCAGGGCATACATAAAATCGAAGTTTTTTCATATTGCCTCCTGTGTCTTCATTGGGCGCCAGTTCGCCGCACAAAAGGCTTTCGATCCCGGCGCCAAGGGCCTCGGAGAGCCCGGCCAGCAAAGAGACATCCGGGCTGCCCAGCCCGCGCTCCCATTTTGAAACTGCCTTGTCGCTTACATGAAGTGTTTGCGCCAGCTGTAACTGGGTAAGGCCCTTTTCGCGCCGCAGTTTTTGAATCAGGTGCCCTGTCTTTTCATGGTCCATACTCTCTGCCTCCCGGTTTATTGTATCAGCCCACAGAAAATGCACAACCGACGCTTCGTAGAGTTTTTCGGCCTGCTAGGGCAGATGGCGGCGGCCTATCCCGCGCATGCGGTTCAGAAAACGGGTGGAAAGCTTGTTGATGTGTTCTTCATTGTACACAAGAAGCTCGTAGGCGTCCATCATGCTCAATGCGTATAGCAGCATGCTGAGGCCAAGGGCCACAATGGGCAGCAGCGCAGGCACGGCAACGTGCTCTGCCACGGCCCCCTGGTCCAGTGCCAGCCCGCACACAGTGCCGCCCACAAGCACCAGCACGAAAAAGCCTGCTGCCATGGCCACATACCATTTTTTCAGGCGGGCATACCGCGATGAAAGTTCTTGCAGAAACGCTTGGTCGAACAACAGGGCGTTCTGCTTCAGAGGGCGGTATTCATAGTCCCGGTCCGTTAGGCAGGTGACGAGAACGCCGCACAGCCCCAGCACGGCCACCACTACGCAGCCCAGCACACCGGCAGAAGTGCTGCCCAGCAGAAAATATGGAATGCCGGAACACACAAGGCAACTGATGCTGAGGCACAGGTTCCGCGCAAAGCGGCTTTCATGGGAAAGCCAGCTTTGCGCTTTTTCCCGGCTGACGTAATAGTCGCCGGCCGCTGGGCCGTCTGCTTCGCCGCTGTTTTTCAGCAGATAATCAATCGAGACGGAAAAAATATTGCCCAGCATCATCAGCTTTTCCGTTTCCGGAAAGCCCTGGTCATTTTCCCATTTGCTGACAGCCTGGCGGGTGGTGTTCATCTGTTCGGCAAGTTGTTCCTGGGAAAGGCCTTTTTCTTTTCTAAGTTTGAACAGTTTTTCTCCGAATGTCATGGGAAGGTTCCCTCCTTCGTTTTGATGGCCTGAGCATATCAAAGCGGGGCGGAAAATTCTATCACTCTGCACATTCACTTTGTCAACTTCAGGTTGCGCTGCTGTTTTTATGCCCCAAAACGGCGCTTTGGCGGGCAATGCATGCGGTTTTTGCCTTTTGCCGCTCTTATTGTAGCGCGAGGCCCCGGGCCGCGCAAGCGGCGCCAAAGCCAGGAAACAGAAAAGGCCCGGCAAGTGCCGGGCACAAAGCGTGGTGAGTTGTGTTGAGCGCCAGGGGGGCGGCCCGGCAATTTTAAGAGAATTGTGGTATAAAAACCGGCAGGCAACCCGTCAGGATTGCCGGGCTTTTTGAGCGCGCCAGGCGCCAATGTTATCTCAAAACGGGTGTTTTCTTCCGCGCGCCTTTACCGGGGAACGCAACCTGCAGCCATCGAAAATAATTGCCGGCAGATAACACGGGGAAATAACACTAACAGAACCTGGCAATCATCTTCTGAAAAAATTTTTGCACATCAAGCTTGTGGAAATTGAAGAGCTAAAAGAAATCTCAGAATTGGCTTTGGCCTAATTTTTAGGCGTCAGGACATGATTTCATTTGTTCTGCCTTTTCAAGAGACAAAGCCACAAGAATTTGAAAAGCTTTTTCGTTTTGTTCAATAATCACTTCGCCGTCATATGTTTTGGCAATGCTGCGCAAGATTTTTAAACCTAAACCATCTCTTGAAGAAAGTTCTTTCTGCGGCAAAGGGTTTTCCTCTTTTACAAAGACAAAACCACCGTCTAATACCGCCGAAAGGGAAATTGTTCGTTGTTCGGCCGGCAATTTTTTACAAGCGGTGATCGCATTGTCTACGATATTAGAGAAGATAGAACAAAGGTGGATGTTTTTAATGGGGAGGCCTTCTGGAAGCATAATACTATGATGTAAAATGATGTGCTCGTGTTCACATTCGGCGTGTTTAAACAGCCAGGATGGAATCAACCGTAAGGTTTGCGCAATATGCACCATGCGATATATTCAACGCATCAAGCATGCTATCCAGCATTTCTAATACTTCTGGAACTGCTTGTGGATGCCCGCTGCGCAGCATGGAAGCAATTGCAGAAACGCGATTTTTGTTATCGTGACGGTAACGTGCAATGCTCTGTTCTACTGTCAGAAAGCTTTTATATTCATTTTCTTGGATGCGTGCGGTGTATTCTGCTTCTGCAAGCTGTTGCTCCAGACGGGTCTTTTTGGCAGTTTCCACAAGTGTATAAAACATTGCTACATCCGATGCTGCACACAGAAAAATAGCAAACAGAAACACTCCGATACTGAGCATATGCAGCCCGGTGGCCATACTGTAGGTGCAGGCGAACAAAAGAAGTGTCTGCCCAATGGGAAAACAAATAAATAAGAGCAATGTTTTCAGCGGCAGGGGCTCCACTACTTTTTCACGGTGAAAGATAAAACGCTGAAGAGGCCGAATAGCCGAAAAACTGAGCACCGCATAGATAAGCAGCGCCACGATCATTCCATACAGCTTGGTGGGATAAGACATGGCTTTCTCCAGCGAATAGCCTAATAATCCGTGCAGAATAAAAGAAAGAGAAACCTCTGGGAAAAAGCCCCACATATAATTGCTTGCCAACGCCAAAGCTTTTAAAAAGGGCCGCCCGCGGTATAACACACACAGACCGCCAATCTGCACAGTAACCATTGCCAGTGTGCGGTATGTATAGACAACGTCCCAGTTATTCACCCCAAACAGTAAGAAAACCGATGCGTTCAATGCCATGGTGATACAAAATGTCGTCACCGCTGGCAAACGTGTCTCCAGCAGCTGCATCATATAAAATACTGTGACACAACCTTGTATCAGGTAAACCAGAAAATAGGAGAAGTCCTCCCAAAGCATTTGCAAAGCGCCTTCCTTCCTAAAGATTCATTCCGCGGTAACGCATAAATTTGAGGCGCGCGCTTTTCGACATCGAACGGCTGACAGGAAGCTTCAGGCCATTATTCAATAGAACCTCTGTACTTAATAACTGTTGTACATGCGCCATGTTGACAAGATAGCTGCTGTGAATTCTGAAAAAATCCTTTTCCAAAAGGGGTTCTACTTGGCTTAGCTTGGCGCGGTAACGAAAGGAATTCTCCTTGGTATATATTTTTAAATAGTGCTTTTGGCTTTCGATATAAAAAATTTCAGTTGCAGCAAGGTAAATTCCATCTTGAGAAGCGCCAACTTTTAATAAAGTGTTTTCTGTATGCTTGCGAAGCGCACGTGATATTTGCACACGTAAAAAATTCTCATTTATTGGTTTTGTAACGTAACCGCACAAATTTATATCCCTTAAAAATACCTGCTGTGAATATCGGTTGTTGTATGCAGTAATAAAAATAAAGGGAATAGAGGGGCAGCACTGATAGATTTGTGCGGCTACCGAAATGCCGTCTACATCTGGCAACGCAATGTCTACAAATGCCACATCCGGGATAAGCCCCCGTTGAACTGCTTCCATACAATCGGCACCTTTTGTGCAGCAGGTAAAAGAAAGCTGCTCCTGTGGGAGTATCTGCGTTATGGTTGCTTGTAATTCATTCAAAAACAACGGATCATCATCGCACAGCAAAATAGAAAGCAAGGGCCAACCACCTCTTTTTCATATTATGTCAAATTGTTTGTTTACTTGTCAATCGGAACAGAAGCAACAGCTTTTAGAGGAATCAACCAATTTTGCCAGATTCTGCTTGTTTTGCCTAACCAAGCTGAAATTTAGATTCCTTATGCTATATTTTAGGTAATTATAGCAATGCCGCCGGCATAGTTTATGCAAGCACGAATTTTGGCAATAGGGGAAAGAAAGAAGGAAAATATGGTGAAATGTAATTATTGCGGCACAGAATTGAATGAAGGGGCGCTGTTTTGCAAAAAATGTGGCCAGCGTTTAAATGGCGGGGATGGCCGCCAGGCTGAAAAGGCGGATGTTGTACGCCGGGAGTGGGAAACACAGCTGAATCTTGCGCAAGCTGCTCTTAACAACCTTCGGCGTTGCTGTGCGGCTGATTTTACCGCCGGGGATAAGGTGCTGGAAGAACTGCGCGAAGAGAATACTTCCCTGCAAAAGCAAGTGAAAGAATTAACCCGCGCCCTGAAGCAGAATGAACACGACTTTTTGGAGGAAAAGAAAGCCTTGGAGCAGCGGGTGGCTTCCGCCGAAGCAGCCGCAAGGGAAGTTGAGAGGCAGGCCGCCGGTGTAATGCAGACACAACCGGAAGCCCCCGCACAATCAGACGGTTCTGCCGAGGTTCCGCAGGAAGCGACGGAGAATGGCCCCGCCGAACTTTCGAAAGCTACTTCTGCGTGCCCGCACTGCGGTGCGGAAATTACCGATGATATGCTGTTCTGCGGCGAATGCGGTGTACGGCTGAAAGAAACCTGAGTATAGAATATCAACTGATTGTCGGGAAAGAAGGAAAAATATGTTTTGCACAAAGTGCGGTACGCAGCTGCCTGAGGGCGTAAAGTTCTGCACAAAATGCGGCGCACAAGTATCACAGGGGCCAAAAGCAAAAGTGTCCGCTGGCCCAGAAGAAAAGAGCGGCCCTGCCGGGCAAGAGGCTCAGAGCGCTGTGAGCGCAACTTCAAAAGAACAAAGCCTTCCCGAAAAGGGAGAATTACAGCCCGGTGAGGCAGCCGCCCCGGAAAAGCACAAAATACAAAAAATGGCCGCTTTGCACGGTACAGCACAGCCCGGCACGGCGAAACAAAGGGGGAGGCGCTGGTGTGCGCTGGTGGTTGCCGGAGGGATACTGGCATGCGCTGCACTTGCCCTTTGGGCCGTTTTTACAAAACTGGCATCTCCGGTTACCGCGTCTTCCGCAAGCGGCCAGGCTGTTTCACAGACTGAGGAAAGCATATCAAAACCGGGCTCTGCCCCACCCGCCGGTGCATTTACCGATGTGGAAGCTTTGGGCGATTTCAGCGAAGGCCTTGCGTTTGCCCGGGTCACACGGCCGGACGGCACACAGGAATATGCTTATATCACCAGCGGAGGAGAAATTGCGTTTACCCTTCCGGAGGGCTACAATTTCGGGTTTGCGTTCCACGAGGGGTACGCACCCATTGCTCAACTGCCAGGGGTGGACGATCTTCACATTGGAACAGATGAATTCTTCTCAGAAAGGGCCCTCAGCGGAGAAAACTGCCTTTACAACCTGGTGGATGCCAAGGGCAATATAATGTACAGCGATGGGCCGTACTATTTCATCGGAGAAATGGGCGAGGGCAAGGTGCTTACATGGAGCATTACAGAGGATCATACCGGCACCACCCAAACGCTGGCTTACCGTGACGCCGAGGAAAACATCCTGTGGCAGGCGGATGCCGATGCTTTGTATGAAGACGCCATCTCATCCATCCCTCAAAATCTGCGAAGGCCCTGGGCCGCCCGATACCGGGATGGTATCGCGTTTCTCTATGAGGAAAACGGCGGGTTTGAGTATGTCTACGGGTACGATGGAGAAGGAGCCCTTCTGCAGACCTTCCATGGAGAACGAAGCGGTGACTTTTCCAGCCCCTATTCCGACTGTTTCATTGCTTATCAGGATACGGGCATCAAGTTCCTCGCGGGAATTTATCAGCGAAGCGCGAATACCTATACACCCTTGGAAACAATGGATGACTCATTGTTTCATGAGACACACAGCATTCTGCCAGACGGATATCCTGTTGAAGCGCTTGGGAAATATTTCAATAATGGCTATACAATTGCTCCAAAAGAAAGCTTTTGGGAAGATGGCTTTTTCATTTTGGATTCTGCCGGAAACATTGTGGCAGACCGTGTGCAGGACGGGCTGAGCGACATTGGCTACGGCTTGGGCGGTTACTGGGTTGCAGAGCTTCAGAACGGCTACTACAGCCTGTTGGACACAAACGGTGAGTTGACATGTGAACCCGTGCAATCTAAGCCGGTTCATCTGGGCGATGGGCTGTTCGCCTGGGACGATGGCCGTGTGACGGATGCTTCCGGCACAGAGCAATTTCAGATGCCGGCCGGGCACGAGCCGCTGAATTGTGCCTTTGCCACAGGCGAGGATTATTTTTATCCCTCGGACGGCCTGTTCCACGAAGGAATCGCCGTGGTTACACAGGGTAATTCCTCATCGAGGCGCCCGGCGCATTTCATGGGCCGCGATGGACAACTGCTGCAAAGCAGCACAGATTTCCGAACCTATGCCGATGAAACCGATGTTGATGGCGCCGGGGCGCAAAGTACCTCTGCCCCCTCCGCTGGTGCGGAGGAAACCTCACCTCTGGCCGGGGTGGAACCCAAGGAGTTTGTGGAGAGGTACTCCCTCACGCCTGGTGCGGGAAACCTGCGCATGCGCGAAGCGCCAAATACCAATGCCGAGATTGTAGACCTTTTGTTTGAAGGAAAAGACTTTTTCTATCCCTTGAAGGAAGAAAACGGCTGGTATTACGGTGTCTATCTGGGCCAGGCCGGTTGGTGTTCCGCCGAGTATCTTGTTCCGGACAGTTCCAGCGGCAATACAGAGCATATTCTGCTGCCTGAATTCCTTTCAGCAGAGCAGCAGCTGGCGTATCTTCGGGCATATACGCTTTTCACCAGTACATACTGGGCCACTGCCCTGCGAGATTTTTCCGGAGGCGTAAAGAGTGAAACCATTATCAACGGCCAGGCGTATGTTCCCTGCAGTGCTTTCTTGGGCCAATATGCCCGCTATAAGGCGTGTGTAGACAGCCTTTTCAGCGGCTCTGCGGCACAGGCTCACTTTTTCAGCAGAGGGAATTTTGCATCTACCCCGGACGGGAAGTTATACGAAACGGCGGGTGATGGCGGCAGCATTCTGGGCGTTGATTTGCAAAGCTATAGTTTTCAGCTGGATTCCCAGACGGATATACAGGTCAATTTTACGATGACGGCCCATTACCATGGTATGGGGCACGGAGAAGGCAATTACGAAGCGGATTATTCGCGTGAATGGCAGATCTCCATGGTAAAGGGAGACGACGGGCAGTGGCGGTTTACACAGTTTGCCGCGCCCGGGTTTGGGCCGATACAGTGAGAGGTGTTTTTCATGGTCGCCATCCAGCGAATATTTTCTGCGGCCTCCGGCTGTGTGCTGCTTGCGGCCTGTTTATCGGCTTGCGGTGCGGCTGCGCCTTCCGTGCCCGTCGGCAGTACCGCAGGTGCGGCACAGAGCTCTTCCATTGTTTCTTCGGCTTCTGCGAGCAAGCCGGAATCTGCCGCTCCAGGGGTTCCTTCATCATCTGCGGAAACGGACGAGCTCTCTCCACTGGCTGAGGAAGAGCCAAAATCCTATGTGGAACCGTATGCCGTCACATTTGGCACAGGCAGCCTCCGCCTGCGCGCCACGCCAGATACGGAGGCGGAAATTTTGGACGTTTTGTACCAGAGTCAAAACTTTTTTTACCCTTTTCTGGAGAAGGACGGCTGGTACTACGGTGTTTATACCGGCCAGGTTGGCTGGTGCTCGGCAGAATATTTGACGCTCGTCAATTATGGAGATGATGAGTTTTACTTTTATCTGCCGGAATTTCTTACGGCAAAACAGCAGTGTGCTTATTTGCAGGCCTGCACGCTTGCCAATAGCATGCGCTGGGGCAGTGTCCAGATGGATCAAACCCAGGTAACCATTGATGGCGAAACATGCACGCCCTGCTCGTACTTTTTGGGGGAATATGCGCGCATGGAGGCCTGCGTGAAGGCCCTCTTTGAAGGTTCTGCACAAGAATACTTTCTCACCCAGCGGTTTAAAAATTTGAATGGCACGCTGTACGAGCTGCTGGATGGCGAAGAAATCAACTATCTGGGTATGGATTTGCAAAGCTCTGAATTTCGGCTTGTTTCCCAGAACGACACACAGGTACAGTTCACTGTGATTGGTCACTACTTTCGCCCCGGAAACGGCATCAATTTAACCGATATAGAATATACGCACGAGTGGCCCATCTCCATGGAACTGGGCAGCGATGGCACATGGCGGTTTACACAGTTTGCCACACTGACCCAAGGGCCACTGGAATGATAAATGCAAAAAGCGGGGTTTCCCGCAGGGAGGATTCTTGTATGGAAAAAACGACACTTGGCATTTCCGTAGGGTTGGCCGGGGCGGCCGTATATTTCTGCGGCCTGGCCGGAGTAATTCCCGTGCTGTTGGCTGCGGGCTACATCCTGCTGCGGGAGCAGCATCCCTGGCTGCGCCGTGCGGCGGTAAAAGCAGCAGCGCTGACGCTGCTTGCGCAAATCCTGCCCAATGTCTGGGGCCTTTTGGAGGATCTGCTTGCCATTGCAAGCAATGTGTTTGGTTGGTTTGGTGTGTATTTTTCACCTTATCTGCCGTTCGGCTTCAGTTCTATCTTAACCAGCGCGGTGTTTTTCATTTGCCATGGCCTGCTGCTGGGGTGCGGGGTGTCTGCTCTCTCTATGGGCAGCGTCAAGACGGGAAAGCTGGACAGCTTTATTTCCAGGCATCTGTAAAGAAATTCTCATTATCAATGCGGAGGTTATATTCGTGAAAAAATATCAAGAGGCAAAAAAGCGGCTCGCGGCGTTGATAGCACTCTCCATTTTGGGGGCAGCCTTACTGTCAAGTTGCTCCAGCAGCACGGAGATGATTTCTTCTGGTGGCGCAACGCAAAGTTCCAGCATGGCGGTGGACGTGATTCGGGATATGAGCGAAGAACTTGCGAACCCCAACACAGTGGGGAACACTTCCGGAAATATGAGCAACTACGGTTTCGCGGCAGAACAGGCAGGGTGGATTTATTATGCAGCGCAAGGTGCGATTTTTCGCATTGAAGACGGAAGCGACGACCTTAGCGCGGCAGAGGAAGTTTACTCTGGCAATCAGCCAATGTGCCTAAATATAATCGGAAAAGACCTGTTCTTCCGAGATTCCGGCGAACTGCAGCATCTGGATTTGGAAACGGGTGCATTGGAAACTCTGTACTCTCCCAACGGATTGTACAATAACCGTGGAGTAATTTGGTTGGAAAACGGCATGTTATATTATATTGAAGAGCGTCCAACCAGCGCCAGCAGCAAGGAATATCGGTTGATGCAACGTGCGGCCGATGCGCCGGCAGAAGAAGTGGGCGAATGCATCTATGCCAGCGAGAAAAGTTTGGATTGCATATTGGGAACGGTGGATGGATACCTCTATCTTGCGAAAGCGAATGGAGTTGAATATACCGGACACGATGTGGTGGGGGTATCTCTTTCCACAGGCGAAGTGCGCGACATCTATGCAGAGCCATGGGCGACCCCGATTGATGATAACCGCCGCCCGCATATAAGAAATTTCCTGATAGAAGATGGCAAATTATACGGGTTGTGCAATTTGGGCGAGGGCATTGCGGGAAATTCCAGTATCGTTATTTATGACCTGGTGCAGCAGCAGGTTGTCCGGGGGTTTGTGAAAGACTGGGAGTATGGTGCCACGTTTAATCAATTTGACGGACGCTTTCTGGTAAGCATGTCGCATGTTGGCATGGCCCTTTGCCAACCGGGCGATCAATCCGGCCCGATTGTAAATGAAGATTATGCCGGTAACGTGTGCACTGCAGGCGATTACATATTCTATACTCTCATGGAAAACGGCGGATTCTCGCTTCATGCAGTAAAAGGCGATGGTTCCTGCTATCAACGAATCGGGGAAATAAGCTTGTGAACAGCAGCAGATGCCCTCTATCTGTCATTCAGTTCTTGGCTTTGAACAGTGCGATGTTTTTTATTTGCCACAGATACTCTGGTAAGGTGTTGTGCGTTTTCCATGGATATCGACAAAACTAAAAAGCCGGAGGATTTTTACAAGGCAATTGTAAAAGAGGAATATAGAACCGCCAAAATGAGGAGGATCAATATGTATTGTCCACACTGTGGAAAAGAGCTGGCCGGAGCGCCAAAATTCTGCATTTACTGCGGCCATGCGCTCGAGAAAGAGAAACAGCAGGGCTCTGTGCCTGATAAAATGGCGCAGCCGGTATCAGAAGCACAGGAAGCTGCCCCCAAGGAGGGTGCTGCACATGTGCCGGCCAACGCTGCCCCTGTCAAAGGGAAAGCGCAAGCTGCGGCATCGGGAAAGCGCCGCGGCAGGCGGTTTGCCGCTCTGTGCGCGGCGATAGTGCTGGTTGCCGGCGTTGCCATCGGCGGCTATTGGGGCTACCGGCAGTATCAGGTGCACAGCCTGTGCGAAGAGGCCGGTGAGGCGCGCGCCCAGTGGCGTGTGCAGGATGCAGCGCGTGCCTGGCGGCAGGCGCTGGCGCTGCAGCCAGAGTGCACGGAAGCTTATCTTGGCCTGAGCGAGCTGAGCTGTATTTTCTCCAACACCACCAATGCCATCCTCATTTTGAATGATGGCCTGACTGCCGGGGCGGACAGCGCCGAATTGAACCGCGCCCTGGACGAGCTGTGCGGGCCGGATATAACGGAACATACTATCTTTTCTCAGATTTCTCTGGACAATTTTTGGCCCATCTTTTCTCGTTATAGCCGCAACGGTAACCGGTTATATCAAACTGATGCTATGTATGGCATCTATCCTTCAGAAGAACGACAGATTTCTCCTGAGGATGATATACTGCGTCCATCTTCATTTGCCCGCGGGGACGGTACCGTGACACGCACCTACGATGCGCTGGGGCTGGTGGTTTCGGAAAGTTACTCGGAGCCAGAGTACACTCAAGGATACGAATGGACCAACGACAGTGAAACAGGGCTTCCCCTGTCCTGCCGGGTAACAAGCGAAATCGGTGGCACAGATGGCGCGATCTTACAAACGCTTTATGAATACACTTATACCGACGGCCGCCTTACTTCGATAGTGATAACCTATCAGGGAGGTCTCCGTGGCGAGGAGCCAGATTACGGGGAAGCAACTTATCTCTTCGACTACAGCGGCACGCCAACAATAATAACGGTTACAGCGGCGGCGAACAGCTTCCTTGGGGCGAAGGCACAGTGGGCAGGGGTACTGGGTACCGATGTAAAAACAGAGGATTATCTGGTCGAACTGGACGAGCACGGATTCCTTTCTAAAAAGCAACCCCTGGATTACAATGATTCTGCTCCCATGTTGATGGAGCTTTCCTACAACAGCGATGGCCAACTGGCGGAATTGTCTGTGTCGGACGGCACCGAAACTGAATTTCTGGAAATTCATTATGACGAAAAGCGGCATGTGTCCGGAATGTATGCTGGCGAAGAGCAAATTTGTGGCCCGCTCTTCCCCGAAGAATAAAACTAATTGAAATAAAACAGGAGGAAACGGATGATGCGTTTTTGTACAAAGTGCGGCGCACAGAACGAGGAGGACGCCGTGTTCTGCACCGCCTGCGGTGCGGCGCTGAAGCAAAAGGAACAGAAAGCTGCGGCAGCGAAACAAAGCCGAACCGCCGCGCCTCCACAAGACGGGGGCATTTCATTGCGCAAGCGGCCTTTTCCACGGGCAGGTTTCATTGCTGCGGCCGCAGCAGTGGTTGTGCTTTTTGCCGTCATTTTTTGGGTTGCCACTGCCAAAGAGTGCGACCGCTGTGGAAAAACATATCATGGCAGCGGTTATTATGATTCGCTGGATACCAATACCGTGATGTGTGAAGATTGTGCCCGGGAATATTATGCACCGTTCGATTATAAGGCGTTTCGCAAATAAGGGGTTGTGCGGCTGGGAAAAGAAGCATTCACAAATTTGGAGGAGTGGTTATGGAAATTTTTGAAAAACTTGGTTCCGCGTTTAATTCCACATCCAGCATGGTAAAAAAGAAAGCGGAAGATCTGGCCGAGAGCGCGCGGCTTAGCAGCCGTCTCAATGCCCAACAGGAAGAAAGGCGCCGTCTTTTGCAAGAACTCGGCGAAAAGTGCTTTTCACAGGAAAAAGGCAATCCCGTCCCTGCCTTTGCAGAGCTGGTGCAAAGGCTCAATGAGACAGAGGAGAAAATCCAAACACTTCAGGCACAGCTGTTAAAGCTGAAACATCAGCGCACATGCCCGCAATGTGGTGCATCTGTCGATTCAAATGCGGCCTTCTGCTCTGCCTGTGGCGGGCAATTGCCGCTTTCCGCACCGGTTACTGCTGTCTTGAGGGAATCGGATAACCGTTTCTGTGTTTTTTGCGGGACAGCGCTGGACGAAGAAGATTTGTTTTGCCCGGTATGCGGAAAAAAGCAGGAAGAATGACGTGGTTGCGGAAGATGTTTTGCGCTCAACCTCAATTTTCATAAGATTGAAGCGCCCCTTTGAGGGGCTGAGAAGGATAAGATGTAAGAAAAAGCAGTTTTAATATGAGAGGCGCCGCTTGCGC
>ULQT01024724.1_pt1 | contig 12790 bp, 11 predicted proteins | sample 1954791 | NCBI WGS metagenome assembly ULQT01 (sample SAMEA4835663, study PRJEB28245) | human gut metagenome | biome: gut microbiome; material: fecal sample | place: Denmark | collected 2008 | reverse complement strand
CCGTCGGCTCTCTTAAAATCCTCAAGCAACCTACTACTCCTTATCATAGTGTTACCATATTGATGAATTAATGATATCATAGCAAACAATAATTGTCAAGATAAATTTTCCAAATTTAAACTTTATTAAGCAATTATTTTTGTTGCATATTATCTTCTTTCAAATATTGTATATAATAATCTTTTATGTTATTATTTGTTTATAATTATTTTTTCTATTAGTCATCTTGGAAGGATACTTTAAATGAATGACAATTTTAAAACCAACAGTTTTTTCGGCAGTGAAAAGATTTGGAAAATACTTGGAAAGCTAGCTCCTCCTATAATGCTGGCACAGCTGATTCAGTCTCTATACAATATAGTAGACAGTTATTTTGTAGGATTATATTCAGAAACAGGCCTTACTGCCCTTTCTATTATATATCCCATTCAACTTCTTATTATGGCTTTCGGCATAGGAACAGGTGTGGGTATAAACACACTTATGGCAAGATTTTACGGCGAGAAATCCATAATAAAAGCGGAGGAAACAGCCGGGACAGGAATTGTGCTTGCAATTTTTAACTGGTCTGTAATGGCAGTGCTCTCTTTCATATTTATGAAACCCTACGTTCAGGTATCAGCAGAATCACAGGAAACAATTTACCAAGCCTTTATATACGGAAGAATTGTATGTATCGGAAGTCTCGGGCTTTTTCTGGAAAGTACCTGGTCAAAAATTCATCAAGCAAAAGGAAATATGAAAAGAACGATGATTGCTCAGGTTTCAGGAGCAATTATAAATATAATTTTAGACCCTGTATTAATTTTTGGAATCGGTATTATTCCTCCTTTAGGAATTGCGGGTGCAGCAATTGCCACAGTCATAGGACAAATAGCTGCTGCCATTATAACAGGTATAAACTGTATATACCGCCCACCTGTAATTAAAAAAATGTTTATATACATAAGACGTATATATCAAGTGGGATTTCCTTCTATAGTTATGCAGACAATGTATACAGTATATATCATAGGACTGAATTTAATATTGGTATCATTTTCTGATGCAGCTGTCACTGTACTTGGTTTATATTACAAACTTCAGTCATTTTTCTTTATTCCCCTCATGGGACTTCAGACATGTATAGTACCAATATTAAGCTATAATAATGCCATATCCAGATTTGACCGATGTAAAAAAATAATTTTGCAGGCAGGAATTTTATCTTCAGTATTTATGATTGTAGGTATTGCAGCATTTGAAATTATTCCAGGACAACTTCTAGGAATTTTTTCAAAAGATTCAGAAGTAATCCGTCTTGGGATTACAGCACTGCGAATTATTGCTCTAAGCTTTATTCCTGCTGTTGTATCTCTTATGCTTCCTGTATTTTTTCAGGCAATTGGAAAGGCTGCTCCAAGTATAATATTAACATTATTAAGACAAGTTTTTTTGCTAGTACCTTTGGCATTTATATTTTCATTTATAGGACTCAACTATGTATGGCTTACATTTCCGCTAACAGAAATTATAACAGATACAGTCGGCATATATCTTTACATAAAGCAGTGTCGGATTTGGAAAACAACATAAATCAAAAAAACCTTATATTTGGCTTTTAAAGCCAAATATAAGGTCACCTTTCAGCAACAGCCCATGGATTAAAAACAATATCATAATTATACTTTTTCAACTTTCTGCACATATCCATAACTTTGTCATCTTCCCAAAGGTTATCTTCAAAATACATCATATTTTCAAGTACAGATTTTCTTATGCCAAAAAACTGGCAAGGCAGATAATCTGCCCCCTGAGCATACTTGAGCCTTTTCATATATCCATCACTCATTATAGACGTTCCTGCATACTCCGAATATACTTTGCCGTTTTTCTCAGTAAGAGTTGCATGCTGTATTTTGCCGTTTTTCACAACCATTCCGCCTACCATACCAACATTTTCAAGCTGCAAAATCTGACATATCTCATTTACTGCACCTGCACCAAATTTTAAATCAGGCTTTGCAACAATAATATACTCATTTGTTACTCCCTTTATATTTTCAATATTATTGATTATTGCCGGCTTAATAAGACAGGTATACTTTACTCTGTACACAGCAGCATTTTCAACAGCAGTTGATACTGTGCCGCTTATTTTCATTCTGTTTAAATGACTTTCCACAGCCATTATGCCTGTAGTTATACAATATGGCTTAACACTTATATCACTTGCAACAGAATTGTTGTGTACTCTCCAATAGTAAAGTACTTTAGGTATATGATATATATATTCAGAAACTTCACAAAGTCTTAAAATAAGATCATGATCCTGACTTCCGTCAAATCCTCTTCTGAATCCTCCGACTTCTTCAAATTTTTTTCTTTTAAATACTGACAAATGACATATATAATTATTACCCCTTAAATTAAACATAGAAAACTCAGGTTTAAAATGAATAATATCAGGATTTTGATAACTTTTAGAAAAGCTGGCTTCATCACTGTATATATAATCAGCACCTTTGTCAATTGCAAGCCTTACCTCATACAAAGCATCGGGAGACAACACATCATCATGGTCAAGCAATGCAATATATTCACCTGTTGCCAGAGAACAGGCGGCATTACTGTTGTCTGCAATACCCATATTTATATCAAGTTTTTCATATTTAATTCTTTTATCGTTTATTCCTCTTACTATACTTTCAATATATCCATAATTACTGGTACTGCCGTCGGCAATACAGAGTTCCCAGTCTGAATATGTCTGATTTAAAACAGACATAAGCATATCTTCAAGCATCTTTTTATCAGTATTATAAACAGGAACACAAACACTGATTTTAACAGGCTTTTCAAATTTTTCAAGTCTCTGCATTTTAAGCGTTTCATCATCAGGAATATTCTCTCTCATATATTTATCTGTTTCTATTTTGTATTTAATTCTTTCACCTATTTTAAGAGTAAGAGCTCTAAAGCCTCTATTCTTACCATAATTAACAATTTTATTTAAAAGCATTTGCTCTTACCTCATTTCCGTTTATAATTACATAAAAATTATTTGTCCAGCTTTTCTTATTAATCCGCTTTTCCACACACCATATTTACAGACAGTTATTATTTTCTGTATCTTATTTTTCTCTGCCATTCCTGCATAATCTTTTAACATAGAATTATATTTATATGGCATTTTATATTTTTCCATTAACTCTACAGCCAACACATATCCAAACTCAAGCATTTTTCTAGCTCTGTCTCTGTCTGCTGCCCTCCTGGCAATGTAACCAATACTATCCATATTCTGTGCACCGCATACATTATTACTATGCTTCCTATATCTTACCGTACATTTATCAATAAATCTGATTTCTCCAAATACAGCCGCCGTTGCAGCAATCCACCAATCATGGACAGGTATCATATCAGGCTCTCTTAAAATGTCAATTAAAGCTCTGTTAAATGCCATAGTACATCCTGTAACAATATTCTGCACAAGCAAATTATTCAAAGCATTCTTTGTTATATCTATATGCTGACTTTTAATCATTGACTTTGACAAAACCTTTTCATTCTCATCAATAACTGTTAAATCAGTATGTACAAGCAAAGGACGGTCTATGTTTTCAAATTCCTTTAATGTTACTTCTATTTTATCATTTTCCCATATATCGTCCTGATCACATGTAAAAACAATATCAGCTTGAGAACCCCTGATCATTTCAAAAAAGTTAGACTTTGGACTTCCGGAATTTTCACGGTTTACAAAAAATTTTATTTTGTCAGGATATTTTCTTGCATACTGTCTCACAACTACCATTGTATTATCAGTTGACGCATCATCTCTTATATAAAGCGTCCAATCCTGATAAGTCTGTTCAATAATACTTTCAATTTGCCTGTCAATGTATTTTTCACCATTATATACTGCCATTAAAATTTCAACTTTCATCATAAGTTACCTTCTTATCTTTGAAACTGCTAAAGCTAAAATGTATCTTATATTAATTGCCAAATGCATTAAAAATGTTACTGCTATATTGTGTTTATCACGGTAATACATATCATAAAATCTTTTAATTCCGTTATGAAAATGCTTTATTACCAAAGTATTTTTTGTATGCAGACCACTCTGCCCTTTAAGGTGGGTCATACTCACATCAGCATAATAAACAACCTTAAAACCTGCCTGCTTTATTCTGTAACAAAGGTCAATATCCTCCCCATACATAAATATGCTTTCATCAAACAAACCGACTTTGCCTATTACTCTTCTTGGAATTAACATAAATGCACCGCTTACACTGTCAACTTCATTTGTTTCATCCGGGCTTAAATAATTAAGAGTATATCCACCGAATTTCTGAATTTTAGGGAACATCTTATCTAACTTCAGCACATAGCACAAGCTGTTAAACGGTGTTGGAAACCCCCTTTTGCATCCGTGGTCAAAGCTTCCGTCCTTTAACAAAGTTTTTATTCCCAGACATCCAATATCACTGTGCATATCCATATATTCAACAGCACCTTTAAGCGTACCATCTGACATTATTGTATCTGAATTAAGGAACAATATATATCTGCCAATTGCAATATTTGCCCCAATATTGCAGGCATGTCCAAAGCCTTTGTTATCAACTTTAGAGAGAATTTTTATACGTTTATCCTCCATTTCAAAATATTCACTTACCTTTGATGAGTTGTCAACTACAATGATTTCATAATCAATGCCTCTTGTTGAAGCAATGACTGACTTAACTGTCTGGGTAGTCAGAATTCTTGTATTGTAATTCACAATAACTATTGATAAATCCATAATATTCTCCCTATACTTTATTTATATTAATATTAGTACAATATTCCTTAAAAATCAATAGTTTTATTCCTTTTATTTAAAGCAAAATTATTACAAAAATCTACATTAATTTTATCATTTGCATTTAATGCCAACATGACAATTAGCAAATAAATTTATGTAAAATTATAAATTTTATTGACAAAAGTATTTATTAAATTTATACTTAATGTATAAATTTAACTCAGGAGGTATTATTATGAAAAATTTTTTAGGGTTATTAACTGCTTTTTTTACGGCTTTATTTATTAGTGTATTTGTATATGCTGCTGACAGCGAGCCGTTTTCAAGCACACTTATGGAAAGCGACGGGGTACTTTATTCAAATTATAGCCCCATAGGCGATGTTTATTTGCCTGAAAGAATGGCTGATTTTTATGTTACAGAAGATTATATATATTATGTATATTTTTCAGAAAATAAAGCTGAAGAAGGCATTTACCGCTGCAAAAAGGATTTGTCAGATATGACGCTAATAAAGAATTGTTATGCCGATAATGTAATGTACTGCTGCGGTATAATTTATTATGTTGACCATACAAACGATGATTTTGATATGCTTTGCAGTATTGATACTGATACCCTGCAGGTTACAAAACACCTCACTCACAGTAATAAATATTCACTGAGATTATATTGCATCAACTCTGATTATATATATTTTTCCGTAAGTGACAAAAGAATTAGTAAACTATACAGACAAAATATAAATAATCCTGTAAACAAAAAACTCTTGTATTTATCTAAAACCAACAATATTTATAACTGCATAGTAAATGATAAAAGCATTTATATTGAAACTTCACAAGGTATTACAATTCTTAACAAGTCAACAGGAATGACAACAGGAACAGGTGCCTCATCCATCGATCTTATTGGTTCTATTGATAATAAAATATATGCCTGTGATTTTTCAGCTAATATTTACAGTATTAATGAAGTAGGTACACTTCAGGAAATATTAACAATTACTCCTGAAAAAGGACACAATGAACTTTATTCCACTAATATTACAGGCAATAAAATTTATTTATCAGTTGCTAACTTTACAAACGGCAGAGCCAACATTGAAGAGTTACACTACATTTACAACCCCGAAACAGACGAACTTCAACTATTAAATTAACTCCATATATTGTCCTTATTCTTAATATTTCATATCATTTGCTTACAAAAAAGGTCGGTTCTTTTGAACTGACCTTTTTGCTTAACTCATTGTGCAAATCTTTTTTAATCAATAAATACTTTCAAAAAAACCTCATCACTCACATTTGTCAATAATAAATTTCAAATTACCCTTATTTACAGCAATATATTCACAAACAAATTATATTTTTAATTTAGCCCTATCACTATATATTCTCATCTAAAATTTTCTTTATTTCATCAATAGAAAGCATTTTACCACAGGATACAACCTTACCATTTATTACAAGTGCAGGAGTTGACATCACGCCATAACTTGCAATATCAACAAAATCTGTTATATGTTCAATTTTAAAATCAAGCTCTGACTCTTCTATCGCTTTTTGCACCAAATTTTCCAGGGCAATACACTTTGCACAGCCTGAACCTAAAATTTTAATTTCTTTTTCTGATTTTATATGTTCTGTATTTTGCCTAGTTTTCTCAATACTATTTTTGTCAAAACAATTAGTTTTACCTTTTTCTTTTTTTCCAAATAATTTCATTTTATACCTCCATTTTAAATTAAAAATGCGTGAAACAAATTAAACATATAACCTACAACTATAATTCCTATTGTACAAATAGCTATAAATAAAGCCAGTAACTTTGGTTTTACAGCTTTTTTCAGCATAATCATTGATGGTAAACTCAAAGTTGTTACAGCCATCATAAAAGCGAGAATTGTCCCCAGCTGTGCCCCTTTTGAAAGCAAAGCCTCTGCAACAGGAATTGTCCCGAAAATATCCGCGTACATAGGAACACCCACTAAAGTTGCAAGAACAACCCCAAAAGGATTATTGCTTCCCAATATAGATTTAATCCATACTTCCGGTATCCAATTGTGAATAAGTGCACCAATAGCAACACCTATCAATATATATGGAAATACTTTCTTAAATGTACCGGCAACTTGTTCTTTTGCATAAACAATTCTTTCTTTTTTTGTAAGTGCCGGAGATTCAATATCTACACTACCACTATTTTTGATAAATTCTTCAACATACTTTTCCATATGCATTTTTTCAATCACAGTTCCTCCTAAAACAGCAATAACTAGTCCTATTACAACATAAACAAATGCAACTTTCATTCCAAATATACTCATTAATAAAACCAGACTTCCCAAGTCAACCATAGGAGAGGAAATCAAAAACGAAAATGTTACTCCTAAAGGAAGTCCTGCACTTGTAAAACCGATGAACAGTGGTATAGATGAACAAGAACAAAACGGTGTTACGGTGCCTAAAAGAGCAGAAACAATGTTAGCTCCTACACCATGAAACTTTCCTAAAATTTTTCTGCTTCTTTCAGGAGGAAAGTAACTTTGTATATATGATATAATGAAAATCAATAAGCATAATAAAACTGTAATTTTAATTACATCATAAAGGAAAAATTGAATACTGCCTCCTAATCTTGTATTTATATCCAATCCCAATACAGAAATAAAATGCCCTATTAATTCATTTAGCCATTTCATACCAAGTATCTGATCTTGAATAAACAAAAAAAGTATTTTTAATGCGTTCAAAAAAACACCTCCATTTTTATTTTATATATCAACATTTTTTGATGTATTGAAGTTTTATAAAAGCCACCTATAAGATGACTTTATTTAAAATATTCTATTTAATCCACCAAATCAAATGAGGTTATACTTAACAGACGATTAATGGCATTTTCTCTTCCTCTTTTACTAATTCTATAGTGTGTCCATTTTCCCTCCTGTCTGCTTTCTACAATACCGGATTCACATAATACTTTCATATGATAAGATAAAGCCGATTGACTTATATGCGTATTATTAATTAAAACACAAGCACACTTCTCACCGCTTCTTAAAAGTTCCAATATGCAAAGCCTTTTTTCATCACAAAGAGCCTTAAAAATTTTTGCATCTATTTTATAATCATTTGCCATACTTTCACCTCACATCAAATATTTTTGATATGTTTATTATACTACACACAAAAGAGACTGTCAATAAATACATCAAAATATTTTGATATGAAATAAATAACATTTTTACCGTACAATATTATAGCAAAAAAGACCTATAATGAACTAATTATGAAATTTAGATTAAAGAATCAACTTAAAAAAGGTTAGTTAAATAATTTTTTTAATATGTTTTTTATTCAGTTATGATAAAAATATGTTTTAATAAAAAAGGACCGGTCACCCGATCCTTTAAAAGTTATATTACCATCTCTTAGTCTTGTTCTTAATTTCCTCTTTAATTTCATCAAGGAAAGCCTCAAGCTTGTAGCTTCCTAAATCCTCACCCTTGCATCTTACTGAAAGAGTACCCTCTTCAGCCTCTTTTTCACCAACTACTACAATATAAGGCACTCTTTCATTTCTAGCCTCTCTTATCTTGTAACCGATTTTCTCAGCCCTGTGGTCAGTTTCAACTCTTATTCCCTCTGCCTTAAATGCACTTTCAACCTTAGCGGCATAATCAGCATATTTATCAGATATTGGAAGTACCTTAACTTGAACAGGTGCTAACCATGTAGGGAAATGCCCTGCAAAATGCTCAGTAAGAATACCTATAAATCTTTCAACAGAACCAAACACAACTCTGTGTATCATAATAGGACGTTTTTTACTTCCGTCCTTGTCAGTATATTCAAGTTCAAATCTTTCAGGCAGCTGCATATCAAGCTGAATTGTACCGCACTGCCATGTTCTGCCAAGGGAATCCTCAAGATGGAAATCAATCTTAGGTCCATAGAAAGCACCATCGCCCTCATTTATTACATAATCTCTTCCAAGCTCATCAAGAGCACCTTTTAAGCCTGCTGTAGCTCTTTCCCATTCCTCATCAGAACCCATAGAATCCTCAGGACGAGTAGAAAGTTCAATGTGATAATTAAAACCAAACAAAGAATAAACTTCATCAATAAGTGCAACTACACCCTTAATTTCATCCTTAATCTGCTCAGGAGTCATAAAGATATGTGCATCATCCTGTGAAAAACAGCGAACTCTCATAAGACCATGAAGAGCGCCGCTCTTTTCGTGACGATGAACAAGACCAATTTCTCCAGCTCTTATAGGCAAATCCCTGTAAGAATGTGGCTCCTGCATATAAACAAGCATACCACCAGGGCAATTCATAGGCTTAATGGCAAAGTCCACATCGTCAATCTTTGTAGTATACATATTTTCCTTATAATGATCCCAGTGACCTGAACGCTCCCAAAGCTGCCTGTTAAGCATCATAGGAGTTTGTATTTCAACATATCCTGCTCTCTTGTGAATTTCCCTCCAGTAATCAAGGAGAGTATTCTTAAGGACCATACCTTTAGGAAGGAAAAACGGAAAACCGGGACCCTCATCTAAAATACAGAAAAGTCCTAATTCCTTACCCAATTTTCTGTGATCTCTCTTCTTAGCTTCTTCAAGCATATTCACATAAGCCTCAAGATCGCTTGCCTTAGTATATGCAGTTGCATAAAGACGAACAAGCATCTTGTTCTTTTCGCTGCCTCTCCAATAAGCACCTGCAACACTCATTATTTTAATAGCTTTAACAGGCTTAGTAGTCATTAAGTGTGGACCTGCACAAAGGTCAGTAAATTCTCCCTGCTTATAGAAAGAAATCACCGCATCTTCAGGCAAATCGTTAATAAGTTCAACCTTGTAAGGCTCACCCTTTTCCTCCATAAATTTAATAGCTTCTGCCCTTGGAAGTTCAAATTTCTCAATAGGAAGATTTTCTTTAACGATTTTCTTCATTTCCTTTTCAATTTTTTCAAAATCCTCAGGTGTGAAAGTAATATCATCAAAGTCATAATAAAATCCGTCATCAGTTGAAGGACCTATTGCAAGCTTAGCCTCAGGGTATAATCTCTTCACTGCCTGAGCTAAAATATGAGAAGCAGTATGTCTGAATGCTTTTTTACCTTCGTCACTGTCAAACGTACATATTGCAACTTCACAATCCTCTTTAACTTCTTCTCTTAAATCCACAACATTGCCGTTAATCATACCACAGCAGGCATTTCTGGCTAAACCTTCGCTTAAGTCCTTAGCAATATCAAGAATAGTTGTACCGCTTTCATAAGCTTTTACACTGCCATCCTTTAAAGTAACATTTACCATTTTATACACTCCTTTTCTCAATGAATTTCAAATTTAACAACAAAAAAACGGTAACACTCCCAAAAAGGGACGAGTTACCGTGGTTCCACCCTACTTGCAGTAAAAACTGCCACTTAATAACCTTTAACGGAAGTCAACCGAGCTTTATTAGAGCCACTCTGAGGTGGTTTTCACATTTTGCTGCCATAGAATGTTCACAGCCAACACATTCCTCTCTGCAATGGTTAAACAAAAGTTACTGTCCTCATCAATGATTTTATCAATAACATAATAACACTTACAAAAACCAAAGTCAAGCACATTTTAATGTAAAATTTCTCAAAATTTATCAATACCTTTCAATATCCACTTTTTCAGCTTTACAAGTATACTTAAGTACACTTTTACATACACTGTCAAAGTTTGCATAATCATCACTTACATAAAAATCCCTTTTACCCTCACAGGTATTTTCAGTAAGCATATTATGACAATCAAGATATTCCTTTAGCTTAATTGCCGTAGCTTCTGCAGGATCAACAATGGTTATATTTTCCCCCACAAACCTGCCAATACTTGTTTTTAAAATTGGATAATGAGTACAACCAAGTATAATTGTATCAATATTCTTTTCAACAAGCTCAGTAAGGTATTCCTTTACAGTAAGTCTTGCAATTTCATTATCAGTCCAGCCCTCTTCAGCAAGGGGTACAAAAAGCGGACAAGCCCTTTTAAAAACCTGAATTTCATTATCAGCATTTTTCAGACGCTTTTCATAAGCTCCTGAATTTACTGTACCTTGAGTACCAATAAGTCCAACCCTTTTGTTTTTAGTAGCTTTAAGACAGCTTTCAACTCCTGGAGTGACTACTTCTATTATAGGCAGCCCATTAAAAACATCTGAAAGACTTTCATAACAATTTGAACTTACAGTATTACAGGCAATGACAATTGCTTTAACATTTTTAGTTTTCAAAAACCTTATTATCTGTTCTGAAAACTTAGTAACAGTTTCTTTGCTTTTGGAACCATAGGGCACTCTTGCCGTATCCCCAAAATAAACCAAATCCTCACAAGGAAGAACTTTCATTATCTGTTTTACAACTGTCAGACCGCCTACTCCCGAATCAAATATACCAATAGGTCTTACATCCATATTCTTAGTCCTCGTTTCTGCTAAAACCTAAATCTATTATTTTGTCTACAAGTTCTTCTGTAGAAAGACCCACCTCATTAAAAAGCATAGGGTACATACTTATAGGAGTAAAACCCGGTAAAGTATTTATTTCATTAAATACAATTTTACCTGTACTCTCCTCCATGAAAAAGTCAACTCTTGACAATCCTCTTCCGTCAAGTGCTTTAAATATTTTCACTGCATTTTCTCTTATTTCATTTGCCTTATCCTCAGGAATAGGTGCAGGAATTACAGTCTTTGATTCCTTATTATTATATTTTGCATCATAATCATAGAATTCGGCAGCTGCAAGGACCTGACCAACAGCAGACGCCTGAACTTCAGTATTTCCAAGTACTGCACACTCCAGTTCAAAACCCGTAATATTTTCTTCTATAACAATTGTCCTGTCTTCTTTAGCTGCAGTCCATAAGCCATCCACAAGTTCAGTCCTGTTATGTGCCTTAGTTATCCCTACGCTTGATCCTGCACAGGCAGGCTTTACAAAACATGGATACCCACATGCCTCTTCAATTTTTTCAATGCACTCTTCAATATTATTTTCTATTTCATTTCTGTAACAAACAGCATACTTAGCCTGCTCAACACCAAGCTTTTCCACAACCAACTTTGTATATGCCTTATTCATACTTACAGCTGATGATAGAACACCACAGCCCACATAAGGTATTTTTGCCAGTTCAAAAAGCCCCTGAATTGTACCATCCTCACCGTTAGCCCCATGAAGCACAGGGAAAACCAAATCTATAGGTATAAGTTTAACTTTTTCTCCTACAATTCTAAAAATTCCTTTATGTGTAGCGTCAGGACTTAAAACAGCAGAGCTTGCATATTTTTCCCAAGTACCGTTTTGTATATTTTCTACAGGTCCGTCATATAAAAGCCAGTGACCTTCCTTAGTAATATAAATTGGAATAATTGTATATTTATCCTGATTAATATTGGATATAATAGTAGCCGCACTAACTTTGGATACATCATGCTCTGATGACTGACCGCCAAAAAGCACAGCAATAACTTTCTTTGCCATATTTTCTGTTTCCTTTCACTTCAAACAATATTTACATTTATTGTATACCTAAATTAAAATTTACACAAGAGTAAATTTTCAATTTATTCTGTAAATTTATAAATTATTAAAAACTATAATCTTGCAAAAATAGTATACATTTTTACCTTAATAAGTAAATTAAAAAATTTATATTTAGACAATTAAAGGCAGAGATATATTTCTCTGCCTCTGAACTATCAATATATTAATCCAAACTTTTTTCTATTTCATCAAGTACTTTCATCCATTCACCAACAGATGCATCACTCGGCATTCTCCAGTCACCTCTAGGACTTAGACTTACAGAACCCACCTTTGGTCCGTCAGGCAAACAGCTTCTCTTAAATTGCTGAGAGAAAAACCTCCAATAAAAATTTCTTAACCACTTGTATATAATTTTATCTTCATATTTACCTGCAAATGCAATTTT
>ULQT01035705.1_pt1 | contig 12820 bp, 11 predicted proteins | sample 1954791 | NCBI WGS metagenome assembly ULQT01 (sample SAMEA4835663, study PRJEB28245) | human gut metagenome | biome: gut microbiome; material: fecal sample | place: Denmark | collected 2008 | reverse complement strand
AATTAAATAAATTGATAATAAAGTATTTTGACTGACTAAATGAAAAAATTATAAATATGTTATATACTTGTACAACATAAAAAGAGATAATAATATTTAATGCAATGTTTAAAGTAAGATAATTATAAAAGAAAAGTTGCTGTGTGTATTATAGATTAAAACTTATCTGACAATAAAAAATAAGAAAAAATAAAAGTTTGTAAAAGAAGTAAATGTTGTTTATTAAAGAAGAAGTAAAAAGGTATGGACTTCTTATAAAAGCGGTAAAATAAAAATAGAATTAAATAATTAAAGATATAAAAGGCAGCATAAATATAGGTAATTGATATAGAGGCTGAAATTTTAAAACCGAGAGGTGTTATTATGGATAGAGAAAAAACAAGCACATACGAACAAAGGAAGGAAACTGTACTTGGGTTTATAAAAGATAAGGAATACAGACCTATGAGAGTAAAGGATATTGCAGTGTTTATGCAAGTTCCTTATGATGAAATCCAGCTTTTATTTGATATAATTGATGAACTTGAGGCTGAAGGAAAAATTTTGGAGACAAAAAAAGGAAAGATTGTTGCAGCTGAAACTCTTCATCAATATCCAGGTACATTTACCGGTAATGGAAGAGGATTTGGTTTTGTCAGCATTGAAGGTATGGAAGATGAAATATTTATACCTGCAAATGCTACAAATGGTGCTATGCACAAGGATAAAGTTATATGCAGAATATTAAAGCAGACAGGCAGACGTGCTGAAGGCGAAATTATAAAGGTACTTGGGCATGGTATGAAGCATATTGTAGGTACCTATCAGCAGGTGAAAAATTACGGTTTTGTTATACCTGATGACAAAAAAATATGTGATGATATTTTTATAGGCACAGGGGACAGCAAAGGTGCTGTAACAGGTCACAAGGTGCTTGTGAAAATAACTAAAGCACCAACAAGCAAAGATAATCCTGAAGGTGTAGTAACTGAAATACTCGGACATATTAACGACCCAGGAGTTGACATTTTATCAATAATAATGCAATATGACCTTCCAACAGAATTTCCTGATGAGGTTTATAAGGAAGTTGAGGAAATTAATGATACAATTGAAAATGAGGATAAATCCGACAGGGATGACCTTAGAGATGTGGTAATGGTTACCATTGATGGAGAAGACGCTAAAGATTTAGATGACGCTGTGTCAGTTGAAAGGCTTGAAAACGGTAACTATAAGCTTGGTGTATATATTGCAGATGTATCCTATTATGTGAGAGAAAAATCTGCTCTTGACAGGGAAGCATATAAAAGGGGTACGAGTGTTTATTTAGTTGACAGGGTTATTCCTATGCTTCCTCACAAGTTATCAAACGGTATATGCTCCTTAAATGCTGGTGAGGACAGATTCACTCTTTGCTGCATAATGGAGATAAACAGTAAGGGTGAAGTTGTATCTTCTGATATTAAAAAAGCTATAATTAATGTAAACAGGAGAATGAGCTATACTGTTGTATATGATTTGCTGACAAATGAAAATTCACAGTATTATGAAGAATATAAAGAGCTTGTGCCTATGTTTAAAGAAATGGAAAAACTCAGAAATATTCTTCTTAAGAAAAGGCAAAAAAGAGGTGCCATTGAATTTGAAAATGAAGAAGCTAAAATTATACTTGATGAAAATGGAAAACCTGTTGATATAGTAAAAAGAGAGAGAAATGTGGCAACAAGTATAATTGAAGAATTTATGCTTATAGCAAATGAGACTGTTGCAGAGCATTTTTATTGGCTTGAAGTTCCTTTTGTATATAGAACTCATGAGGTGCCGGATGAAGAAAAGTATGAAAAGCTTCAACTTTTTGTTGCAAAGTTTGGTTATACCTTAAAGGGAAGTTCAAATCACCCTAAGAGTTATCAGCAGCTGCTGATGCAGACAGAGGATAAACCTGAAGAAATGCTTATACACAGAATGACATTAAGAAGTATGAAACAGGCAAAGTATACTGCTGAAAACGGAAAGCATTTTGGACTTGCTGCAACATACTACTGTCATTTTACATCACCTATAAGAAGATACCCTGATTTGCAGATACACAGAATTATAAGTGAGTATCTTGCAGGTCATTTGGATGAAAGCAGAATTTATCACTATAAAAAGATACTGACTGAAGTTGCAAATCTCTGTTCAATAAATGAAAGAAAAGCAGACGATGCTGAAAGAGATACAGATAAATACAAAATTGTTGAATTTATGCAGGATAAGGTCGGTCAGGAATTTGACGGCATTATTTCAAGTGTTACTTCATGGGGAATATATGTTGAGCTGCCTAATATTGTTGAAGGTATGGTATCAGTTAAAGACCTTGATGATGACTTTTATGAATATGATGAAGATAATTTGAGATATATAGGTGAAAATACTCATAAGACATATACAATAGGAGACAAGGTAAGAGTTGTACTGACAAGGGCAAGTCTTGATACAAGGACAATTGATTTCGAATTTGTGGAGGAAGATGAAAGTGAAAAAATTCTTGCACAGTTCAGAAACAAGGTAATTAAATAATTGAATTATAAAAGGGCTTATCTGCTTGGGTGAGCCCTGAATTGAAGGTGACAGAGTGTACGGTGTATATTTCAGCGGAACGGGAAATACAAAGTTCTGTGTTCAGAAATTTATAGAATTTTTCGGCAAAGGTGAAATTTGTTCTATAGAAGAAAAGAATACTGCAGAAAAAATAAAAAGCAGTGATAAACTTGTGTTTGCTTATCCCACTTATTACAGCAATATGCCTAAAATTGTAAGAGATTTTATTGTTGAAAATAAGGATATTTGGCAGAATAAGAAAATTTTTATTATTGTAACTATGGGACTTTTCAGCGGTGATGGTGCTGGTGTATCTGCAAGGTTATTAAAAAAATACGGTGCTGAGATTATTGGTGGATTACATATTAAAATGCCTGATGCTGTATGTGATGTAAGGGCATTAAAAAGATCTTATAAGGAAAACAAAAAAATTGTAGAGAGAGCCGTGAGTAAAATCAGAACTGGGGCGGCAAATATAAATGAAGGCAAAGTGCCTCAAGACGGATTGGGGACTTTTTGCCGTATAGCCGGGATACTTGGTCAAAGACTGTATTTTTATAACAAAACAAGAAACTACAGCGATAAGCTGAAAATAAATAGTGAAAAATGTATAGGTTGCGGCAAATGTGCCCAATTATGTCCTATGAAAAATATATCTGTAAGGGATAATAAGGCTGATGCAGGAAACAGATGTACAATGTGCTACAGATGTATAAGCAATTGCCCTGAGAAGGCTATAACACTTATAGGAAAAGATGTTGAGGAACAAGTTAATATTGAAAAATATTTATAGAATATATTTATACAGACATATAATACAAGGAGGTTACTTATGACAAAAAAAGAAGTACTTTCATTATTTAAGGAACTCAGAAAAATATTTGATATTGTAAGATTGGTAGATTCAACTATAAATATTGAATACAGCTTTAATGATAATGGTGAAATATTGGCAGAGCCTTATAAATGCTATTCTGTATGGAATAAGAGGAGCCGATGTGAAAACTGTGTATCAGCAAAGGCTTTTATAAAAAAGAGTAAACTGACTAAATTTGAATTTATTGGCAATGAGGCATACTTTGTTGTTGCTATGTATATAGAAGTTGAAGAGTGTCCATATATATTGGAAATGGTATCTAAGGTTTCAGATGAGACATTGTTCGGGGCGTATGGCAGAGATAAATTTATGCAAACGATTTCTGAGCATAACAGAAAAATGTATATTGATTCTCTTACAGGGGCATACAACCGTCTGTATTATGAGGAGCAGATTATTGGACTACATAATATAAGTGCTGTTGCCATGGCTGATGTAGATGATTTTAAGGAAATAAATGATAAATTTGGACATATGGCAGGTGATGCCGCCTTAAAGGAAATTGTAAGAGTTATGTTTGAAAATATTGATGAGAGTGATTCTGTTGTAAGATATGGCGGCGACGAATTTATTATTGTATTTAAAGGCAAGAAAGTAAAAGATATAAATGAAAAACTTGAGAAAATAAGGAGTAATATATATAATATCAGTATTAAAGGGTATCCTGAATTAAGATTGTCTGTAAGTATTGGATGCGTATGCAGCAATAATATAACTATTGACCAGATTGATGAAGTAGATAAAATGCTTTATAAAGCTAAAAAAATTAAAAATGCAGTATTGTTAAAAAAAGACTGATAAAAAAAGATTACATAGCCGCATATTAAATAGGTCAAGCTAAAGAACACAAAATAATAGTTGCAAATAGTATAAAAGGATGTTAAAATCTTTTGTATGTAATTGTTTTTTGTCGATTTATTAGTTGTAAAAGGTTTTTTGACATTTAAAAAAACTAATAAATGGATTTCAAGTGGAGGTGTTTTATGCTGGCTAAAGTTAATTCAAGTGCTCTTATTGGAATAAACGGTTATAATGTATCAGTAGAAGTTGATACAAGTGTGGGGCTTCCTGCCTTTGATATAGTGGGCTTACCCGATAATGCTGTAAAGGAATCAAAGGAAAGAGTAAGAACCGCTGTTAAAAATTCTGGATTTGAGTTTCCTGTTAAAAAGATTACTGTAAATCTTGCTCCTGCAAATACAAAAAAAGAAGGTCCTGCCTTTGATTTGCCTATTGCAGTTGGTATACTTGTGTGTATGGGTATTATAAATGAAGAAGAAATTGCAGAAAGTATTATAATTGGTGAGCTATCTCTTGACGGAAGTGTGAGACCGGTTGATGGTGTACTGCCCATGGTTTACTCAGCAAATGAAAGCGGGTATAAGAGGTGTTTTGTGCCTGAGGGAAATGCCAATGAAGCAGCATTGGTAAAAGATATTGAAGTTATAGCAGTTAGGTCAATTGATGAAATTGTATCTATTATTAATAAGGAGATAGAAAAAGCTCCTGTAAAGGCAGACATAGAATCATTGTTTGCATGTGATGATGAATATGATTGTGATTTTGCTGATGTAAAGGGGCAGGAAAATGTAAAACGTGCTCTTGAAATTGCGGCGGCAGGTATGCACAATATTTTAATGATAGGTCCTCCGGGCTCAGGAAAAACCATGATGGCTAAAAGACTGCCATCTATACTTCCTGATCTGACATTTGAGGAAAGTATAGAAATAACTAAGATATATTCTGTTTCAGGGCTTATTAGAAACAAAAATGCACTTATAACAAAAAGACCCTTTCGTTCTCCCCATCACACAATTTCAGGTTCAGCTATGGTTGGAGGAGGCAGGGTACCAAAGCCCGGTGAAGTAAGCCTTTCTCACAATGCAATACTTTTTCTTGATGAATTGCCGGAATTTCACAGAGATGTGTTGGAGGAATTAAGACAGCCTCTTGAGGATGGAAAGGTAAATATATCAAGAGTAAACGGAACAATGACATATCCTGCTGATTTTATGCTTGTAGCAAGTATGAATCCATGTCCATGCGGATATTATGGGTATTCGGATAAATGTACTTGTACACCTAATAAAATAAGCAAATATATGGGACGAATAAGCGGTCCTTTATTGGACAGAATAGATATTCAGGTTGAAGCCGGACCTGTAGATTATAAATCTCTTGAAATAAGTAAAAGAGGAGAAAGTTCATCAGAAATAAAGAAAAGAGTTGTAAAAGCACATAAAATGCAGCAGGAAAGATATCAAAATGAAAATATCTATTTTAATGCACAGCTTAATGCAGTTCAGATTGAAAGATACTGTGTTTTAGGAGAAATGGAAAAAACAATTTTAAAAAATGCCTTTAATTCACTTAATTTCAGTGCAAGAGCTTACCACAAGCTTTTAAAACTGTCTAGGACAATTGCTGATTTGGACGGAAGTGAAAAAATACAGGTTAATCATATTGCAGAAGCTATACAGCTTAGAAATCTTGACAGAAAATTTCTGCACTAGTGAGGTGAAATTATGTATACTGAAAGAAATTACATAATGTGGCTTAATTCCCTAATGAGTATAAATGCAGATATAAAAAGGGAACTGATAAATGCCTTGGGAAGTGCAGAGAACCTATGGAATGCAGGCAGAAAGGAAATTTTATCAACTAAAATATTATCGGAAGAAAAAATGGAATTTTTAATAAAGAGCAAGTATAAATATGATATGGATAAGGAACTTGAAAAACTATATCACAGCGGCATTAATTTCCTGATTCCAACTGATAAAGAATTTCCAATACAGCTTACGGCAATGAATGAACCTCCGGTTGGAATATATGTTATAGGAAAAATACCTGACGCTTCTTATCCCATGGTAAGTATTGTAGGGTCAAGAAGAGTGTCGGAATACGGGGCGTCAGTGTGTGATAAGTTTTCAAGAGAACTGGCAGAAGCCGGGGTTACAGTTGTAAGCGGTATGGCTATGGGAATTGACGCTATTGCACATAAAGGTGCAATTGATGGCGGAGGGAAAACAATAGCTGTACTTGGTACAGGTGCTGATGTGTGCTATCCCGTCGTAAATACTAATATATATAATGAAATTAAACTGAATGGATGTATAATAAGTGAATTTCCTCTTGGTACAAAAGCCTATAAAGCAAACTTTCCTTACAGAAACAGAATAATTGCAGGTTTGTCAAGAGCTACCATCGTTATAGAGGCAGCAGAGAGAAGCGGCTCATTAATAACTGCAAACAGGGCCATAGAAAACAGCAGAATTGTTATGGCTGTGCCGGGAAATATAACAAGCAAACTAAGTAAAGGCTGCAATGATTTAATAAGGAAAGGCTGTGTTCCTGTGACATGTACACAGGATATTTTTGATGAATTAAATATAAAATTAACTAAAAGGGAATTAAAAAATTCTGAAAAAGATATAATTCCTCTTGCGAAAGACGAAAAAATGTTATATGATTGTATAAGTTATGAGCCGATTACGGCTGATGAGTTAGTTGAGAAGTTGGATATGGATACAAGAGAAGTCACTTGTCTGCTGACAATGCTTGAGCTTAAAGGCTGCATAAAGCGTATGTCAGGACAGAAAGTGGTTCGCAGTCTTTAGGAGGATATGATGAGTAGTAAAAAATATTTAGTTATAGTTGAGTCACCGGCTAAAGCTAAAACACTGAAAAAATTTTTAGGCTCTAATTATAAAATTGAAGCATCAGTAGGTCATGTAAGGGATTTACCTAAAAGTGAGTTGGGTATAAACATTGAAAATGATTTTGACCCTAAGTATATTACAATAAGGGGCAAGGGTGAACTGCTTGCAAAACTTAGAAAAGAAGTAAAAAATGCGGATAAAGTTTATCTTGCAACTGACCCTGACCGTGAAGGTGAAGCAATAAGCTGGCATCTGCTTTATGCTCTTAAATTGGATCCTGCAAAAACATACAGAATTACTTTTAATGAAATTACTAAAAATGCTGTTAAAAAGTCTATAAAAGAAGCAAGAGAAATTGATATGAACCTTGTAGATGCACAGCAGGCAAGAAGAGCTCTTGACAGAATTGTGGGATACAAAATAAGCCCTTTGCTTTGGAAAAAAGTTAAAAAGGGACTAAGTGCAGGAAGAGTTCAGTCTGTTGCATTAAGGCTTATATGTGATAGAGAAGAGGAAATTGAGAACTTTGTACCAAAAGAATACTGGTCAATTGAAGCTGAACTTAAAGCTGAAAAAGGAAAAAAGTTTACTGCAAAGTTTTATGGTGACACAAAAGGCAAAATGGAGCTTGGCTCTGAAGAGGAAACACAAAAAATAGTTGATGCTGTATCAAAGTCCGGTTTTGAAGTTAAAAGTGTTAAAAAAGGCACAAGAGTAAAAAATCCTCCTGCACCCTTTACTACAAGTACAATGCAGCAGGAAGCTTCAAAGCTTTTAAATTATGGTTCGCAAAAAACTATGAGAATTGCTCAGCAGCTTTATGAGGGTGTTGATGTAAAGGGCGAAGGTACAGTAGGTCTTGTATCTTATATCAGAACCGATTCTGTAAGAATAGCTGATGAGGCTTATGAAGAGGTTAAGGGATATATACTTGACAATTTAGGTGATGAGTATATTAAAGAAAGAAGAAAATATAAGACAGATGAAAGGGCACAGGACGCTCATGAGGCAATCAGGCCTACATCTGCTCTGAGAACTCCTGATTCTATAAAGGACAGCCTTTCAAGAGATCAGTACAAACTTTATAAATTAATATGGGAAAGATTTGTAGCAAGTCAGATGCCTGCTGCTGAATATACAACATTAAGTTCTGATATTAAGGCTTGTAATTATATATTCAGAGCATCAGGTTCAGTGCTTAAATTTGATGGTTATCTTGCGGTATACAGAAAAAATGAGGAAAAGGGCGAGGAAAGCTCTATGCCTGAAATTGAGGCAGGAGATAAGCTTGAAACAGAGAGCATAAAGCCTAATCAGCATTTTACACAGCCTCCGGCTAGATATTCAGAATCATTGTTAATTAAAACTCTTGAAGAAATAGGAGTGGGCAGACCATCAACTTATGCTCCGACTATAACTACAATTCAACAGAGAAATTATGTGACAAAGGAAAATAAGGTTTTCTATACAACTGAATTAGGTGAAATAGTAAATGAAATTATAAAAAATAATTTTGGAGATATTATAAACAACGAGTTTACAGCTGATATGGAAACTGCTCTTGATAAGGTTGAAGACGGTCAAATGGAGTGGAAAGAAATATTAAGAAATTTTTATCCTCTGTTTAAGCATTTGCTGGATGAAGCTGAAAGCAAGGTTGAAAATGTTGAAATACCTGATGTTGTAACTGATGTTATTTGTGAAGAATGCGGCAGAAATATGGTTATAAAATATGGAAGATACGGAAAATTCCTTGCCTGTCCGGGATTTCCTGAGTGCAGAAATACCAAGCCGCTGTTTGAGGAGGCAGGTGTAAATTGTCCTCTTTGCGGAGGCAAAGTTTTAATTAAAAAGACAAAAAAAGGCAGAAAATACTATGGATGTGAAAATAATCCTGAATGTTCTCTTATGCTTTGGAATAAACCTACAGGAGAAAAGTGTCCTCAATGCGGCAGTGCATTAGTTGAAAAGGGAACTAAGAAAGTAAGAATAAGCTGTAGCAATCCTGAGTGTAATTATTCTGTTGAAAGTCCTGAGATTAAGTCTGAGGAAGACTGATATTAATACAGTCAGAGGTCTGAGTTATGAAAGAGTATTCAGAAAGAGTTAAAACTTTTATTGATGCAATGAAAGATAGCTCGTCATCAGAACTTTTTTCTATTGTAGAAAGAGAGCTTAATACAAGAATAACTGCTGTAATTGCAAACAGAAAAGTATATGGTGATGAGCTGTACAACTGCAGAATAAAAATTGAAGGTGTTGTTCTTTGTTCTGAGTATAATGTCTTAAGAGCAAATTATAACTATTTGGTTTTTGCTGTAAATATAATTAAAGAGAAAATAATGCTTGAAAAAATGACGCATTTATATAAAAATGTTGTAAGTTCCGCAGTTGACGGATTGACATCAAATGAGCTTAAAGGTGTAAATGCAGTCTTATCTGAAATTAACGGAAGTTCTTCAATAATAGTAACCAGTAATGTTGCAAAGGAATACGGAGTTACTCGTTCAATCATAATAAGTGGACTTAAAAAGCTTGAATGTGCAGGAATAATAGAAATGTTTTCTATGGGGGTAAAGGGAACCAATATTAAAATTTTATACTCAGGTATAAAGTCTGTAATCGAGAAGAAGAGAGGGAATGAAATTGAATGAAGTTAAACTTTACCGCAGGAGATACATTCCTGATGAGTTAATATATCTTAAAAATGACGTGGTTGTAAGTATTGACGAAAGTAAAATAATTACAAAATGGAACGTACTTACTCCTCGTCATGATTTTACTCATGGTGTTTCCTGTTATTTTATAAAAGAGGGATTTAAGGTAAGCAAGTTTTTAAACGATGAAGAAAAAATGCTGTATTGGTACTGTGATATTATAGATACTGAAATAAGCAGTAATGGTCTTTGTTATACATTTAATGACTTGCTTATTGATGTTATTGTATATGAAAATGGTTTTGTAAAAGTTGTAGATTTGGATGAAACAGGAAAAGCATTAAAGGAAAATATTATAAGTAAGGAACTTATAATAAGGTCAATGGAAAGAGTAAGCAATTTATTAAATATTATATACAGCGGTAGATTTAAGGAGTATACAAAGTATATTGATGAGGTTTGAGTATGGGTGGTTCAAAAGATGATAATCCAAACAAAGGACACAGGCAGAGAGTTAAAGAAAGGTTTTTAAAAGAGGGTAATTTTGACAGTTTTCAGGATTATGAGGTGCTTGAAATGATGTTGTTTTATGCATACCCTATGAAAGATACAAAGCCTATTGCAAAAAGGCTTATTAATCTTTATGGCTCTTTACATAATGTGCTTAATACTGAACCTAAACAATTGGTGCAGGAAGCCGGACTGACTGAAAATGTTGCAATATTACTTGCAATGTTTCCTCAGGCCATGAGGAAATATACAAGGAGTTTTTATGAAAAAGGTGTTATAATAGATACTCTTTCAAAGGCTGTAGATTTGTTTTCGGGTCTTTTAAAGGCACAGCCATTTGAGTCGTTTTTTCTTGTATCAATGGATATAACTAAAAAAGTAACAGCAATTGACAGAATAAATGACGGAAATGCTGTTGAAGTTTCTCTTTGCTGTGATAATATATTAAAAAAGGCTTTACTTAATAAGGCAAGTTTTGTTATAATAGGACATAATCACCCGTCAGGAATTTGCGAACCCTCAAGAAATGATTATCAAATTACAGGTACGCTTCATCAAGGGCTCGAGCATTTACAAATAAGGCTTTTGGATCATATTATTATATGTGGTGATAAAAACTTTAGCTTTGCTAAAAACAGATACTTTGGTTTAAATTATAAAGATTAATAATTAATCGGGAGGTACTATTTATGCAGAAGAAATTATACAGAGCTGTTGATGAAAAAATGTTAGGCGGAGTATGTGCAGGTATAGGAAATTATTTTGGAATTGACAAGACTATTGTAAGACTTGTTTGGGCCATACTTGCAGTTTGTTCAATAAGTGCATTGTTTTGGGTATATATAATTTGCTGGATAGTAATTCCGGCTGATGACAATATAATTGACAATTAAGGAGGATAAATTAAAATGGAGAAGTCAATGGAAAAGGTTGTAGCCTTGGCAAAGGCAAGAGGATTTGTATATCCCGGCTCTGAAATATACGGAGGTCTTGCAAATTCGTGGGATTACGGTCCTTTAGGAGTTGAGCTTAAAAATAATGTAAAAAGAGCTTGGTGGAAGAAGTTTATACAGGAAAGTCCTTATAATGTAGGTGTTGACTGTGCTATACTTATGAATCCTGAAGTATGGGTTGCTTCCGGTCATGTAGGTGGATTTAACGACCCTCTTATGGACTGTAAAGATTGTAAGGAAAGATTCAGAGCGGATAATATTATTGAGGATTATAATAAAGCTAACGGTATTGAGGGCGGTGCTGACGGTTGGAGCAATGAGCAGATGATGGAATATATAAAGGAAAAGAATATTCCATGTCCAAGCTGCGGGGCACATAATTTTACTGATATAAGACAGTTTAACCTTATGTTTAAGACACATGCAGGAGTAACAGACGAAGCTAAAAATGTTGTATATATGCGTCCTGAGACTGCACAGGGTATTTTTGTAAACTTTAAAAATGTACAGAGAACTACAAGAAAAAAGGTTCCTTTTGGAATAGGTCAGATTGGTAAGTCATTTAGAAATGAAATTACTCCCGGTAACTTTATATTCAGAACAAGAGAATTTGAACAGATGGAGCTTGAGTTCTTCTGTAAACCGGGAACTGAAATTGAATGGTTTAATTACTGGAAAAAGTTCTGTAAGGACTGGCTTCTGAGCCTTAATATTAAGGAAGAAAACATTGTTATGAGAGACCACGAACTTGCTGAACTTGCTCACTACAGTAATGCAACAACAGACATTGAGTATATGTTCCCATTTGGAAAGGGTGAGCTTTGGGGTATTGCTTCAAGAACTGACTTTGACCTTAAAGCACATTCTAATCATTCAGGTGAATCTTTGGAATATTTTGATCCTTCTACAAATGAAAAATATATTCCTTACTGTGTTGAACCATCTCTTGGTGCTGACAGAGTTACGCTTGCTTTCCTTTGTGAAGCTTATGACGAGGAAGAACTTGAGGGCGGTGATGTAAGAACTGTTCTCAGATTTCATCCTGCACTTGCACCATATAAGGCTGCCGTATTGCCTTTATCTAAAAAACTTTCTGAAAAAGCTGAGGAAGTTTATGCTATGCTTTCTAAGGATTTTGCCTGTGATTTTGATGATTCCCAGTCAATTGGCAAGAGATACAGAAGACAGGATGAAATTGGTACACCTTTCTGTATAACATATGATTTTGATACAGAAAATGACGGCTGTGTTACTGTGAGAGACAGGGATACTATGGAGCAGGAGAGAGTGGCTGTTGCTGATTTAAAAGAATACCTTTTGAAGAAAATGGAATTTTAATAATATAATATTTTATCTCCGTCTGCTGCAGGCGGAGATTTTATTTTGATATAAAAATTATTTTATTAGATATATAGGATTAAGCAGAAAATTAATATGAGGATTTTTATAATATGAAGATTTATGAAATATATGATAATAAAAAGGATTATATAGAATTGCTTCTTCTTGGTGATGAAGAGGAAGATATGATAGACAGGTATATAGACAGAGGAAGAATGTTTGTTCTTGATGACAATGGTGTTAAAGCTGAATGCG
>ULQT01041503.1_pt1 | contig 12870 bp, 9 predicted proteins | sample 1954791 | NCBI WGS metagenome assembly ULQT01 (sample SAMEA4835663, study PRJEB28245) | human gut metagenome | biome: gut microbiome; material: fecal sample | place: Denmark | collected 2008 | reverse complement strand
GCCCAGCCGCGCCTCAAACTTGCCGCGGTTCAGGCCCTTCAGCGTCATTTCGCCCTGATAGGCGAGGATGAGTTCTTTCATAAAATGGTTCCTTTCAAAATGGATGTGCCGCAGTAGGGGCCGGGCATGCCCGGCCCGCAGCTTTACGGCAAACACGCTGTAACGGGAAGGCTGCGGGCGGGACATGTCCCGCCCCTACTGCCTGCGGCGGGGTGAGGGCACCCCGCCCTACGATTTGCTCGAAAAGGGGTACGTAGGGCGGCCTGCCCTCAGGCCGCCGTCGGCAGCCGTTCAAATATGCTGCAATTCCTGTAATCCGTCCCGCAGCCCCGCCAGCAGCGCGTCCACGTCCTCGGCGGTGTTATCGGCGCAGAAGCTCACGCGCAGGGCGGTGCGGACGGTCAGGTCGGCGCAGCCCATGGCCAGCAGGGTGTGGCTCGGCTCGCCCTTGTCGCAGGCAGAGCCGCCCGAGACATAGACCGCGCGGGTGTTCAGGTAGTTGATGAAGGTCTGGCTGTTGATGCAGCCGGTGGAGAAATTCACGATCTCCCCCACCGCGTCATCGGGCGAATTGAGCGTGATGCCGTCCAATTCTTCAAGCCCTGCGCGCAGCTGCCGATTCAGCGCGGCAATGTGTGCAATGCGGGGGCGCAGCTTCTGCTGGCCCTGCGCGGCGGCCACGCCGAGACCCACAATGTAGGGCGTGTTCTCGGTGCCGGGGCGCAGGCCGCGCTCCTGATGGCCGCCGAGATAGGGCGGTTTGAGCGTCTGGCGCTGGCTGTCCCGGATGAACAGTGCGCCGACGCCCTTGGGCGCGTGGACCTTGTGGCCGGAGACGGAGAGCGTATCGACCTCGCGCCATTTCTGCAGGTCGATGGGCATGCGCAGCCACGCCTGCACGGCGTCCACATGGAAGTGGGTGCGGCTGTTGCGCGCCTTGATGCCCTTGCCCAGCGCCGCGATGTCCTGCACGGCGCCGGTCTCGTTGTTGACGGCCATGCAGGCGGCCAGCACCGTGTTTTTGTCGATCTCGGCCAGGAATTTCTGCGTGTCAATGCGTCCGTCCGCCCCGGGCATGACCTCGACGACGGTGAAGCCTTCGTCCTTCAATGCGCGGATGGGGCGCTGCACGCTGGGGTGTTCAAAGCCCGTGACGACGATCTTATTGCCCCAGTGCTTACGCGGGCGGGCCGCGCCGGTCACGGCCATGTTGTTGCCCTCACTGCCGCAGGCCGTGAAGTAGATTTCATCGCTGCGGCAGTGCAGCGTTTTGGCCACGCGGGCGCGGGCCGCGGCAATGGCATCCTGCGCGGCAACGGCGGGGTCATACAGGCTGCTGGGGTTGGCCCAAAGCTCAGTCAGCGCCTCGCTGACGGCCTGCGCCACCGCCGGGTCCACCCGGGACGTGGCGGCGTTATCAAGATAATGCAGCTGGGGGTCGGAAAGCATAGCACTCATTCCTCACATTATTGCACAAAATTATACAGATTAAATTATACACGTTCGCCCAGCAAAAAACAATATTCAGAAACAAAAAAAGGCTTCCCCCGTGGGGGAAGCTGGCCGCGAAGCGGACTGATGAGGGCAGAGTTCATCCTGATTGCCCATTTACGGGCTGTAACCCGGTAGGGGCCGGGCATGCCCGGCCCGCGGCTTACCGGCAAATGTGCGATTGTGGGAAGGCCGCTTTATTCTGTTGACCCTGTAGGGGCGCATTCTATATGCGCCCGGGCAGCTTGCGGCTGCGAAAGCCCCCACGGGCGGATATGGAACCCCCCCTACGCCTTGTTTTATCTACCCTTACTCCCCAAAATCCTCCGCGGCCTTCTGCATCATCTGCCGGATCGGCAGGTTGTACGGGCAGCGCGGCTCACAGGCACCGCACCGGATGCAGGCACCGGCCTTGGTCTGCAGCGTCGCATAGCGCTCGCGGCCCCACTGCTGCAGGCCGTAGCGGTTCAGATACCCCTGGAACAGGAACACACTGGGGATGGAAATCCCCACCGTGCAGGGCGCACAGTAGTTGCAGCGGCGGCAGAACTGGGTGCCCAGCGCGTCGCGCACCTTCTGGCAGGCGGCCTCCTCGTCGGGCGTGAGCGGGGCGGTGTTGGCCGCGCCCGCCACGTTGGCGTTCAGCTCCTCTACCGTCGCCATGCCGGGAATAGACACCGTGACTGCCGGGTTGGACAGCACGTACCGCAGTGCCAGGCGGCCATCCTCAATGGCACCGCCCGCCAGCGGCTTCATGTCGATAAAGCCCTTGCCCGCCGCGGCGCAGCGGTCGATCAGCTCCCTGCCCTGCTGCTCCACGATGTTGTACGGGAACATGATCGTCTCGATCTCGGGGATGTCCAGCGCTGCCTCAAACACAGCGGCCAGGTGCGCCGTGATGCCGATATGCCCGACGATGCCCTTGGCCTTTGCCTCGAGCAGCGCCTCCATTGCGCCGCCGGGTGCCAGAATGGTTTTCAGGCCGTCGAGGCTCGGGTTGTGGAACTGGAACAGCTCGATGTGGTCGGTGCGCAGGTTTTTCAGGCTCGTGGCGATCTCGGCCTCCATGTCGGCTTTGGTCAGTGCGCGGCATTTGGTCGCCAGAATGAAGTCATCCCGCAGCCCGGCCTCCTCCAGCGACTGGCCGATCCATGCCTCGCTGACCGTGTAGGCGCGGGCAGTGTCGATGTAATTGATGCCCGCCTTATGCGCGGCGATCAGCAGCTCCCGCGTGCCGGGCTGGTCGATGCGCTGAATGGGAATGCCGCCAAACCCAAGGCGGGAGATTTGTAAGCCTGTGGTGCCGAAATTGACGTATTGCATGGTGTTTACCTCTTATTAAACATTCCTGTTGTATTGCTCTCCGTTTGCTGCAGGGGTCGATGCTTGCATCCGCCCCCTGCATCCTTTACGCTTATTATAGCAAATCCAACGTAAAAATCCAGTCCCCCTAAGCCCTCCCCCGCGTGGGAAGGCAGCCGGCTTGCAAGCATGGTGCTATTCTTCTATAATAAACAGTACAAAAACGAAATTTTTGCGGGGTACAGCCACCTCTACGACCCGCTGACCGGGCGCTGGCCGTTTCTTGCGGGGCCGGAGCGCCGCTACGGTGCGTGTGTCGATTTATTGGTGGAGGAATTTTTGCCCAACACAACTGCTGGCACCTGACGGCAGCCGCGACCACTAGATGCCCGGAAAGTTGTGTCCGCGGTGTCACAATTATCCACAAACAGACCCTATGGATGTTGAAAATTTCGGCGTTTTTCTGTGCACTTTTCCACCCCTGCCCACTTGCGGCGGGGGCTTTTTTCGTGGTATGATTCATTTTGTAATAGTTTATCGCTTTTTAACTGTGAGGAACAGGAATGTTTAATAAGAAGAACCCCATGCGGTATTTCTCCGGCAGCACCTTTGCGCGGCTGCCGCTGTATAAGCTGGCCGCGGGCGGCACGGCGGTGGTGCTGACCGCCAGCATCGGCCTGGGCGCGTTTGCGGCCAGCGTCGGTCCGCTCTCCGCGCCCGAGCCCAGCCCCACGCCCATCGTGACGGCCACCCCCGAGACGGCGGCCACGCCGACTCCTTCCCCGACGCCGAGCCCCACGCCGGAGCCGGACAAGCAGCTGACGATGGAGGCCAGCGTCATCCAGCAGGACGTCGGTGTGACGCTCTACGTCGAGAACGCCCCCGAGCCCAGCCCCACGCCCGATGCGTCCGCCTCGCCGTCCCCGACGCCGTCCAAAAGCGCGAAGGAGGATGACGCCGAGAACGAAAAGACCCCGCTGCTGGGCGTGGCGGCAACCATCACACTGACCGACGCCAAGGGCAATGCCACGGATTACGAGCTGGATACCGAGACCGGCACCGCGCTGGCCGAGGACGTGACCCCCGGCGACTACACGCTGGCGGTCCAGCCCATCGAGGGCTATACGCAGCCCGAGGCCCAGACCGTGACGGTCAAAGAAAAGGTCGTCTACAAGGCGGACGTCAAGGCCGTTAAAGAGAAGATCGTCCAGGCAAGCCAGGTCAACGAGAGTGCCGAGGACTCCGGCGTCAGCAACGCGGGCTCGGCCCCCATCGTCAACGAGGTCACCGACACCGTGACCTACGCCGACAGCGCCAGGACCGAGACCGGCAGCAAGACGAGCTACACAGCCAAGCTGAGCAGCAGCGGTCATCTGCTGCTGGCCGACGGCACCGAGACGCCCTACCTGCCCGTTTATCAGGACGGCACGAAGGACCTGATCGGCGCAATGCGCGATACGAGCTACGCCGCCAACACGGCCACGGCGGCCTGGCTGCCCGGCGCGGCGGATTCCGTCACGCTGCTGGGTGCGGCCAATACCCGCATGGCGTGGGTACACCGCGCGGACGAGCCGGTGACCGTGCAGGAGGACACCGGCGGGGCCGCCCCGGTTGCCGAGGAGACCCCTGTCCCGGCGGACCCCACGCCGGAACCGGCCCCCGAGATCACGCCCGAGCCGACCCAGGAGGCGACGCCCGCCCCCACCGAGGCCCCGACGGAGACACCCGCCGAAACGCAAACGCCTGCCCCGACAGCAGCCCCTACGGAAGCCCCGACAGCGGCTCCGACGCAAGCACCCACCCAGGTGCCCGACCCGACGGCGGGCTGGCCGGATAACATTGCGGTGCAGGAGCTGGCCAACTACGGCTTTGCCGTGACCAGCGCGACCACCACGATATACGAGTACACCGGCTGGCAGGATATTGACGGCGCAACGTATTATTATGACCCGTCCACCCACCAGCCCGTAACGGGCCAGCAGGTCATTCAAGGCAATGTCTACACCTTTGCGGCGGACGGCGCACTGAACCGCACGGCCCGCGGCATTGATGTCTCGAAGTTCCAGGGCAGCATTGACTGGAACGCCGTCAAGGCGGACGGCATCACGTTTGCCATCATCCGCTGCGGCTACCGCGGCTACGGCAGCGGTGCGCTGGTCGAGGATTCTACCTATCGCCGGAACATTCAGGGCGCGATCAACGCGGGCCTGCGCGTCGGCGTTTACTTCTACAGCCAGGCCATCAACGAGGCCGAGGCCGTCGAGGAGGCCAGCATGGTGCTGAGCCTGGTCAGCGGCTACAGCCTGCCGCTGGGCGTCTACTACGACACCGAGAGTGTCGGCGGCGGGCGCGCCAATGCCCTGAGCGCCGCCGAGCGCACGGCCTGCGCCGTCGCCTTCTGCGAGACGATCCGCAGCGCGGGGTACAGCGCGGGCGTTTACTCCTATGCCAGCTGGTTCTATAACGCGCTGAACTTTGCGAACATCAGCAAGTACAACATCTGGATCGCCCAGTACCGCGATACGCTGAGCTTCAGCTACAAGCACAATATATGGCAGTACACAGGCTCCGGCAGCGTCAAGGGGATCTCGAAGCCAGTGGATATGAATATTGGGTAAAATAAAAGCACCTGCGTTTTCGGACGCAGGTGTTTTTGCGTTATGGAAGCCTTCTCCCTCGGGAGAAGGTGGCCGAGGCTCTGACCGAGGCCGGATGAGGGCAAAGCCCGCCATAGCGGCCAGTGAACGGGCTGCAGCGGCAAGGTCTGCCCTCATCAGTCAGCGGACGGGGCCGCTGACAGCTTCCCCCAAGGGGGAAGCCTTATTTGTTTGTGTAGCAGCTCATCTTCGCGCTGCTTCCGCCCCTGACCTGCCCATTGCCGTGCACAATATATTTATACGTACACAGCTCGGCCAGCCCCATGGGGCCGCGGGCGTGGAGCTTCTGGGTGCTGATGCCCATCTCGCAGCCAAGGCCGAACTCGCCGCCGTCGGTAAAGCGGGTGCTGGCGTTCACGTAGACCGCCGCGCTGTCCACGCAGGTCGTGAACCGCTGTGCCGCCGCGGCGTCCGCCGTGACGATGGCCTCGCTGTGGTGGGTCGAATGCTTCGCAATGTGGGCGATGGCCGCATCGACGTCATCCACAACGGCCACGCTCAGCTTATAATCCAGATACTCGGTGTCAAAGTCCTGCGGCGCGGCGGGCACACCGTCGATGATGGCCGCGGCGCGCGCGTCCAGATGCAGCTCCACCGGGGTGATGCCGGCAGCGGCGCGGGCATCGACAAGGCGAGCCTTCAGCATCGGCAAAAACTGCGCTGCCACGTCCCTGTGGACCAGCAGCGCCTCCTCGGCGTTGCAGACGCTGGGGCGGCTCGTCTTGGCGTTTTCCACAATATCCACAGCCATCTCCAGATCGGCGGCCTTGTCCACGTAGACATGACAGATGCCGGTGCCGGTCTGGATGCAGGGCACGGTTGCGTTCTCGACGCAGGCGCGGATCAGCCCGGCCCCGCCGCGGGGGATCAGCAGATCGACCAGCCCATCCGCGGTCATCAGCTCGTTGGCGCTGGCGTGGGAGGTGTCCTCGATGAGGCTCACCGCGCACTCCGGCAGGCGCACCCTGCGCAGACCGGCGCGCAGGGCCTCCACGATGGCGTGGCAGCTGGCCCAGGCGTCGCGCCCGCAGCGCAGGATGCACGCACTGCCCGCCTTGATGGCCAGCGCGGCAGCGTCGCTCGTGACGTTGGGGCGGCTCTCGTAGATGATGGCGATGACACCCATCGGCACGGCGGTCTTTTCGATTAAAAGGCCGTTCGGGCGCACAATTTTGCGCAGCACTGCGCCCACCGGGTCGGGCAGGGCCGCGACCTCGCGCATGCCCTTGGCCATGTCGGTCAGGCGGCCCGGCGTCAGCGCCAGACGGTCCAGCATCACGTCGCTGACACGCCCGCGGGCGTTCTCGACATCCTGCTTATTGGCGTCCAGAATTTTATCCTGCGCGGCGATGAGCGCAACGGCCATTGCCTCCAGCGCGGCGTTCTTCGCGTCGGCGTCGGCCAGCGCCAGCGGCAGCTTTGCGCCCTGCGCGGCCCGCAAAATTTCCTGCGTAGTCATGGGGTCAGACCTCCCTTATGCCTTGCGGCCCACAAACCGGGTGCCGACGGGCTTGCCCTCGACAATGTCGTACAGCACCTCGGCGTGGGCACCGTTGGTAATGATCATGTCCACACCGGCCTCGGTGGCACGCTTGGCGGCGGTGACCTTCGTCAGCATGCCGCCGGTGCCCAGGGCCGAGCCCGCGCCGCCCGCCAGCAGCTCAATTTCCGGCGTGATCTCCTCGACCACCGGGATGAGCTTTGCGTCCGGGTGGGTGTGCGGGTCGGCGGTGTACAGGCCGTCGATGTCGGACATCAGCACGACCAGATCGGCGTGGATGCACTTGGCCACCAGCGCGGCCAGCGTGTCGTTGTCGCCCAAAGAGTATTCCTCGCAGGCGACGGGGTCATTCTCGTTGATGATGGGGATGGCGTGCAGCTGCAAAAGACGCTCCAGCGTGTTTTGCAGGTTGTGCAGACGGTTTTCGTGGTCAAAATCCTCCCACGTCAGCAGCATCTGGGCCACGGTATGGTTGTATTGGCCGAACAGTCGGTCATAGGTATACATCAGCTCGCACTGGCCCACCGCGGCGGCAGCCTGCTTGGTGACAAGGTCGCCGGGCTTTTCAATTTGCAGCTTGCCTGCGCCGAGGCCCGTGGCCGCCGACGATACGACGATGAGCTGATGTCCGGCGTTCTGAATATCGCTCCACACCCTGACCAGATCCTCGGTGTGGCGGATGTTGAGCAGCCCGCCGGGATGTGCCAGCGTGCTGGTGCCTACTTTAACGACGATACGCATAAAATTTCTCTTTCTATTCCTGTTTGGCAACCGCTTTGTAGGGGCGAGCATTGCTCGCCCGTCAGGCGTCTGCCGCGCGGGGTATTTTCCTGGAAAAGCACTTCTTACCGTCAGGTCTGCGGGCGAGCAATGCTCGCCCCTACATTCTCGGAAGGGGTCACTTCTTCCCCAAATCCTTTGTCTTTTCAAACGCGGCCAGCACGGCGTCGGTCACGGCACCACGGAAAGCGCGCTCCTCCAGCAGGCGCACGCCCTGAATGGTCGAGCCGCCGGGGCTGCAGACGGCGTCCTTCAATTCGCCCGGGTGCTTGCCGGTCTCCAGCACCATCCGCGCGCTGCCCAAAAGCATCTGGGCGGCGTACTCCTGCGCCTTGGCACGGGGCAGACCTGCGGCGACACCGCCGTCGGCCAGTGCCTCGATGAACTGGTACGCCCAGGCCGGTCCGCAGCCGGACACCGCGCTTGCGGCGTCGATCAGGCTCTCCGGCACGGCGTCCAGACGACCTGCAGGGGCCATGGCGGTGAGCCACTCGGCCATTTTTTCCGGCTCCACATCGTCAGAGCAGTACTGGATCATGCCGTCGCCCAGCGCCACGGGGATGTTAGGCATCATACGGATGATGGGATAGCCGCTGCCCGCCATCTGGCGGATCTGCTGCATCGACAGGCCCGCCGCCATCGTGACCAGCACAAAGGGGCGGCTCTCGGCGCGGGCCTCCAGCGTTGGGGTCAGCTCGTCGAGCATATCGGCCATCATCTGGGGCTTTACGCCCAGAAAGATGAAGTCGCAGATGCCGGCGACCTCCTCATTCGTGCCGCAGGCGCAGCCGAGCTCGTCCGCCAGCGCCTGTGCCTTGGCAGGCGTGCGGTTGGCCAGCAACACATCGCCGGACCCGGCGCCCTTGCAGACCGCGCGCGCTACAGCCCCGCCCATGTTGCCGCAGCCGATAAAACCGTATTTCATGGTAAACCCCCTATTTTATACTTTATATGCAGTATTTATAGTAGTGCAAGGGAGTAGGTTTGTCAACGGGAAAAACAGGCTTTCCCCGGGGGAAAGGTACAGAAAGTCCATCGCATCTTTTTCTTGCCCTTATCCTGCAAACGCGGTATAATAAAATAGAATATTTGTAAAATTCCGTCCGCCGCTGCACGGCGGGCACCAGGATAGAGTTTGGAGGCAGTACCATGTCTGAATTTATTCCTCTTTCGGTTCCGAATTTCGGCGCGCGCGAGGCCGAGCTGGCCGGGCAGGCCATCACGTCGGGGTGGGTGTCCACCAGCGGCGGCAAGGTCACGGAGTTCGAGGAAGCGCTGGCCGCTTACGTGGGCATGCCCCGCGCCGTGGCCTGCAACGCCGGTACCAGTGCGCTGCATCTGGCCGCTATGGCCGCCGGCATCACCCGCGGGGATGAGGTCATCGTCCCGACGCTGACCTTTATCGCCGCCGTCAACCCGCTGACCCGCTATGTCGGCGCGGAGCCGGTCTTCATCGGCTGCGACGACTCCCTGTGCATTGACCCCGACGCCGTCGAGGATTTCTGTGCGAACCGCTGCGAGCTGCGGGACGGCAGGCTGTACAACAAAGCCACCGGCGCACACATCAAGGCACTGGAGGTCGTGCATGTGTTCGGCAACATGGCCGACATGCCCCGCCTGATGGCGATAGCCAAGCGCTACGGCCTCATCGTCATTGAGGATGCCACCGAGGCACTCGGCACCCGCTGCACCGACGGCCCGTTTGCCGGTAAGTTTGCGGGCACCATCGGCGACATCGGCTGCTACAGCTTTAACGGCAACAAGATCATCACCACCGGCGCAGGCGGCATGGTCGTGTCCAACCACGCTGACTGGGCCGAGCACGCTAAGCATCTGTCCACCCAGGCCAAGACCGATCTGCTGCAATTTTTGCACGATGAGGTCGGCTACAACTACCGCATGACGAACGTGCAGGCATCCTTAGGGCTTGCCCAGCTCGAGCGGCTCGAGGGCTTCATCGCCCACAAAAAGGCACTGTATGACCGCTATGCGGCCGCGCTGGACGGCGTGAAGGGGCTGCGCATCCTGCCCTTCCGCGAGGGGGAGTGCCGCTCCAACCACTGGTTCTTCAGCCTGTATCTGAAGGATTCCGGGCTGGACCGCGACACTGTGATCGAGAAGCTGCAGGCGCAGCACATCCAGACCCGCCCGGTGTGGGCGCTCATCCATGAGCAGGCCGACTACCCCCGCAACGAGGCTTACGGTCTGGACAAGGCGCTGGACTACCGCAAGTACATTGTCAACCTGCCCTGCTCCACGAACCTGTCCTTTGAGGACTGTGACCGCGTGATCGAAGCGGTGCTGGGGCTGTAAAAGGCTTCCCCATCGGGGGAAGCTGTCCGCGAAGCGGACTGATGAGGGCAAAGTCCACGCCGCGACCCATTTCCGAGCGTCGGAGACACACTCGCCCCTCATCCGGCGCTTATGCGCCACCTTCCCCCTCAGGGGAAGGCTTTAATAAACGTCAAAGGGGGACCACCCTTGATAAAAGTAGAAGAGCTTTTTATTGCGCCCACCGCCACGGTGCTGGAAACGCTGCGCAAGCTGGACGAGACCGGCCAGCGCATCCTGTTCATTGCACCGGAGGGACATCTGAAGGCCGTCATCACCGACGGTGACATCCGCAAGTTTTTCCTGCGCGGCGGCACACCGGACCAGACCGTGGACCACGCGGCCAACTATCATCCGCTGAGCGTCTCGGTGTCCGAGCGCGGCAAGGCCCGCAGCATTTTGCAGGAGCATTGCATCGACGCGCTGCCGGTCCTGAACAAGCGCGGTGTTATCACCGACATCATCTTTGCCCACGGCCTGGATCTGGACAACCGCAAGCAGGTCGATATTCCCGTTGTGATGATGGCGGGCGGGCTGGGCACGCGGCTGTACCCGTACACAAAAATTCTGCCCAAGCCGCTGATCCCTGTGGGCGAGCAGCCCATTGCCGAGCTGATCATGGACCGGTTCCGGGACTTCGGCTGCCACAATTTCACGATGATCGTGAACTACAAAAAGGGCATGATCAAGTCCTATTTCAATGAGCTGGAAAAGGACTATAACGTGGACTTTGCCGACGAGGAAGTGTTCATGGGCACCGGCGGCGGGCTCTGCCTGCTGAAAGGAAAAATCAAAGCACCGTTCTTTTTTACAAACTGTGACACGCTTTTGGATGTAGACTTCGGCGACATTTATGAGTACCATAAATCACACGGCAACCTGGTCACGATGATCTGCGCGTTCAAGCACTACACCGTGCCCTACGGCGTGGTGGAGCTGGGCGAGAACGGCAGCATTGCCGCCATGCGCGAAAAGCCCGAGCTGGACTTTTTGACGAACACCGGCGTCTACGTGGTGGAGCCGCGCGTCGTGGAGGAAATGCGCGACGGCGAGAAGATCGGTTTCCCCGATGTGATCGAGCGCTACCGCCGGGCCGGGGAGAAGGTCGGCGTCTATCCCATCAGCGAGAGCAGCTGGATGGACATGGGCCAGCTGGAGGAGCTGGAGAAGATGAGAAGAAAGCTGGAGAATCAGCAGTAAACCAGTGAGAAGTTAGGAGTGAGGAATGAGGAGTGACACATAAAACGGAGCTTTCAGCTGAAACCAAAAACTCCTCACTCCTAACTTCTCACTCCTCACTATAAAAACCGGAGGTTTTTACCTATGCCTGTAACGATCATAGCCGAGGCCGGGGTCAACCACAACGGCAGTCTGGAAATGGCCAAGGAGATGGCCCGCGTTGCTAAAGAATGCGGCGCGGACATTGTAAAATATCAGACCGCCGTGCCCGAGCTGGTGGTCAGCAAATTTGCCGAGAAGGCCGAGTACCAGAAGCAGACCACCGATGCCGCCGAGAGCCAGCTGGAGATGATCCGCAAGCTGCATTTCTCGTTTGAGGCGCATAAAGAATTAAAGGAATACTGCGATTCCATCGGCATCCAGTATTTAAGCGCGCCGTTTGACGTGCCGAGCGTGAAGTTTCTGGGCACGCTGGGTCTGCCGCTTTTAAAAATCCCCTCCGGCGAGATCACGAACCTGCCGTATCTCGAGGCCATGGCCGCGCAGAAAACGCCGGTGCTGCTCTCCACGGGCATGAGCACGCTGGACGAGATCACCGATGCGCTGGGCGTGCTGGATGACGGCGGCTGCCCCGAGGTGACGATTTTGCACTGCAACACGCAGTACCCGACGCCCTACGAGGACGCGAACCTGACCGCCATGATCGAGCTGTACGACCAGTTTGGTCTGCCGGTAGGGCTGTCCGACCACACGCCCGGCTGGGAATGCGACGTAGCCGCGACGGTTTTGGGCGCGCAGGTCATTGAAAAGCACTTTACGCTGGACAAATCCCTGCCCGGCCCCGACCAGAAGGCCAGTCTGGACCCCGCCGAGTTTGCGGCGATGGTGCTGGCCGTGCGCCACGCAGAAGCCGCCCTCGGCGACGGCCACAAGCACCTGACCGCCAGCGAAGCCCCGAACAAGGCCATTGCCCGCAAGAGCATTGTGGCCGCCCGGGAAATCAAAGCGGGCGAGGTTTTCACCGAGGAAAATCTGACAACGAAGCGCCCGGGGGATGGGATTTCGCCCATGCGCTGGCATGAGATTTTAGGCCAGACCGCGAAACGCGATTTTGCCGAGGATGAGAAGATCGAGGTGTGAGGAACGCCTTGCCGGGAGGGATAAATCTCCCTACAACAGGCAAAAGGGTAGTGGTAAAGGCTGTAGGGGGCGGCGTCCCCGACGCCCCGCGAAGGGGTCAAGACCCCTCTCTGCAAACCAATTTAAAAGGGGTACGTAGGGCGGCCTGCCCCCAGGCCGCCGCGGGAGTTAGTGGGTGAATGCCCGTTGATGGGCGGCCACGCAAGGCCCGTCAAAGCCCCTCAGGCCTCGCAGGCTCGGCCAGCTCCCCTAAAAGGGGAGCCTTTTGCGCGGGCGAAGCCCGCGAGAGAAGCCTCCCCATCAGGGGAGGTGGCCGCGGAGCAGGCCGGAAGGGTTCAGCCCGTTGACGACGGGCATAACAAGGTTGCGGGCCGGGCATGCCCGGCCCCTACGGACTGCCGTGAATCGTCGTGCACGAGAGGGGCAAGGGAGGTCGGCAGCCCGCCCCTTCCAAGTTGGCGGGTGGTTGACCGGGAATGGGCAGCCACG
>ULQT01029758.1_pt1 | contig 12896 bp, 11 predicted proteins | sample 1954791 | NCBI WGS metagenome assembly ULQT01 (sample SAMEA4835663, study PRJEB28245) | human gut metagenome | biome: gut microbiome; material: fecal sample | place: Denmark | collected 2008 | reverse complement strand
GGGATGACAACGGCGTATTCAACTTTGAAGGTGGATGCTACGCAAAAGTTATTGACCTGGATAAAGAATCCGAACCAGATATCTACAATGCAATCAAACGCAACGCTCTTCTTGAGAACGTTACACTGGATGCAGAAGGAAAGATTGACTTTACAGATAAGAGCGTAACAGAAAATACACGTGTATCTTATCCAATCAACCACATTGAAAACATTGTACGTCCTATTTCCTCTGCACCGGCAGCTAAGAACGTAATCTTCCTGTCTGCAGATGCTTTCGGCGTACTGCCTCCAGTATCTGTTCTGACACCAGAACAGACAGAATACTACTTCCTGTCTGGATTTACAGCAAAACTTGCTGGAACAGAACGTGGTATTACAGAGCCTACACCAACCTTCTCTGCTTGCTTTGGACAGGCTTTCTTAGAGCTACATCCTACAAAATACGCAGAAGAGCTGGTTCGCAAAATGAAACAGAGCGGAGCAAAAGCATACCTTGTAAACACAGGATGGAACGGAACAGGAAAACGTATCTCTATTAAAGATACCCGTGGTATCATTGACGCTATCTTAAACGGAGATATCCTCAATGCACCTACTAAGAAGATTCCATACTTCAATTTTGAAGTGCCTACAGAATTACCAGGTGTTGATTCTAAGATCCTTGATCCTAGAGACACATATGCAGATGCTTCTGAATGGGAAACAAAAGCTCAGGATTTAGCAGATCGTTTCATTAAGAACTTCAAGAAATATGAAGGAAACGAACTTGGAAAAGCATTAGTAGCTGCTGGTCCACAGAAATAATTTCAGTAAATGTCAGAAAGGGAGGTCCTGATTCTAAGAATCAGGGCGTCCTTTCTGTCTCTGCAAAAATGGATAAAATTTCTTATAGAATCTTCGCATTTTTGTTGAAATATTCCATATACTAGAGTATAATAAAGACATGAAAAGTCCTGGGGTGTTCGATGATCCCATTTATTTTGAACCTACATTACTTTAAACGGGATTCCTACATTGCGGTAACTGATGTCAGGCCGTCATTATGCAGCGGAAGACAGAGGTGAAGCTGCGGTTGCCCACCTAGCATAAGCTAGGAGTCAGAAGATGGGAAACGGCACTTTGGGACTTAAAAAAAGAGCCCTGTAAGAAGGGGCTTTTGTTGTTTCAAGAGAAAATAACAGAGGAACTTGTTATAAAGGAGAAGAAAAGCTATGGGAATTACAAAACGTGCATTTGGAAAAAGTATGGAAGGCCGGGAGGTTTTTTTATATGAAATTACAAATAAAAACCAGGTTACTTTAACTGTCAGTGACTTTGGAGCTACCTGGGTACATATGCTGGTTCCGGATAAGACAGGGGGAAAAAGAGATGTGGTATTGGGATATGACAGTGCAGAAGGATATCACACCAATCCCAACCATTTTGGCGCTGTGATCGGAAGAAACGGAAACCGAATCGGGAAGGCGAAGTTTACCATTGATGGCAAAGACTATCAACTGGCTGTAAATGATAATCAGAATAATCTTCACAGTGGCCCAAACTGGTATCGCACCAGAGTATGGGATGTAAAAGAAGTAAATCAGGAGAAAAACAGCGTAACCTTTGAAATCTTCAGTCCGGATGGGGATCAGGGATTTCCGGGAAATTTCACAGGTTTTGTGACTTATGAATTAACCGAAGAAAATCAGGTGGTACTGCATTATCAGGGAAGTGCAGATGCAGATACCATTGTAAATATGACAAACCACTCCTATTTTAACCTGGCAGGACAGGAAGCAGGAGCAGAGGCTATGCTGAACCATGTGGTTCAGATTCATGCGCCGGAGTATACTCCTGTTTGTGATGCAGAAGCGATTCCTACAGGAGAACTTGCAACAGTCAAAGGAACTCCTATGGATTTTACAGAGCCAAAAACCATTGGACAGGATGTGGAGGCTGATTTTCAGCAATTAATTTTCGGCGGTGGTTATGACCACAATTATGCTCTTTGTCATGAAAAGGGTGAAGTAAAAGAAGCGGCAAAAGTTGTTTGCAAAGAATCCGGTATTGTAATGAAGGTATTTACAGATCTTCCGGGTATGCAGTTTTATATTGGTAACTTTATTGATAATGAGCCGGGAAAAGGCGGACATGTGTATGAAAAGCGAAGTGGCTTCTGTATGGAAACCCAGTATTATCCAGATGCCTGCAATCAGGCTGCTTTCCAGTCTTCTGTGCTGAAGAAAGGGGAAGTATATGATACGGTAACTATGTATGAATTCTCTGTAGAAGCAGAATAAAAATAGGAAATAGTTCGAAGCTGTGGCATGAAAGGAGATATCGGGGAACTTCCTGATGGGATTTTCGGCTGCAGCTTTGTTTTTGTATTGAATAGAAATGGATTGCATATAGTAATATATGGACTGGAAACAAAAAATAAAATGGAAGCTGTTTGTTATACTAATGGCGCTTCTGGGAATTTTGGTGGTTTGGTTTGCAGGAAAGGCAGGAGAGAAAAAAGGAAATGCAGAAAAAGAGATGCTCAGGGAGCAGGCGGTAAAGGAAAATGAATGGGCCAGTCTGCTGTCAGAGACAGAACCCCAAGAGAAGGAAGAGCCAGAGGATTCGTTGGAAGAGAAACCAGAGAACACAGAAAAGCCAGAAGAAGAGGAACAGCAGATTCAGGTGCTGCTTATGACTAATGGATATGACAGCTATTATCATACAGAGGTGACGGTGCAGGCTCAGGGAAATTATGAAATCCAGGGCAACGGACAGGGATGGCTAAAGGATGGGGAAACCTTGCAACTGAAAGGAAACAGTCCAGAATTTTCCGGAGGCAGTGTAAAGCTGCTTCCGGAAAATCCGGAGAACCGTTTAAAGGTGCTTTCGCTTACCAGAGGTCAGGGAAACCCGGCTTACAGAGGAAGTCTTACCATATATGGAGATGAAAATGGGCTTCGCATGGTAAATGAGCTGCCTTTGGAGCAGTATCTTTGTGCAGTGGTTCCCAGTGAGATGCCATCCTCTTATCCGCAGGAAGCCTTAAAAGCTCAGGCTGTTTGCGCCAGGACTTATGCAGTGGTACAAATGCAGGCGGGAAAACGGAAGGATCTTGGGGCGCAGGTAGATGACAGTGTGGCATTTCAGGTATATGGCAACAGTCAGGAGGCAGACAGCAGCAAAGAAGCTGTGGAAGCTACCAAAGGAGAGATTCTGCTTAATGAGGGAAAGCCTATTACCGCTTATTATTTTTCCACTTCTCATGGAAAAACCAGTACGGATGAAGTCTGGGAGGCTTCTGTACCTTCTGCTTATTTAAAAAGCGTGTCCTGTACTTACGATGCCAAAGAACCCTGGTTTCAGTGGGAAACAGAACTGTCTGCAGAACAGCTTCTGGAAAATGCTGTGGTCATGTTTCCTGAGGTCTCTAAGATACAGGGACTGGAAATCAAAGAGACCGGAGAAGGAGATGCGGTTTTGAATCTGGCGCTTCATACAGATCAGGGAAGCAAAGAACTGAGAAGCGAATATGCCATCCGTTCCTTGCTGGCACCTGTGGGAAGTTCCATTATCCGTCAGGACGGTTCCAGCGTAAAAGGAGGAAATCTCCTTCCAAGCGCATATTTTACACTGGAAGAGTCCAGAGGAAAAGATGGCAGTCTGCTGGGATATCAAATTGCAGGAGGAGGATATGGGCACGGTGTGGGGATGAGCCAGAACGGTGCAAAAGGTATGGCAGAAAGCGGGAAAACCTACCGGGAGATTTTGTCTTATTTTTACCAGGATGTAGAACTGGGAAAAGTCCAGGATATTGTCAATCCGTAAAATTCATGATATAATTGGCGAATTATTGGAAAGGGCAGAAGGAGCAGATATGAAAGGACTGAAAAAAGCAGCAGATACTGTTATGGGATTTATAGATAGTATGGGAAGGCGCCATGCAACTGCATATGCAGCTCAGGCAGCCTATTTTATCATACTGTCTTTTATTCCTTTTATGCTGCTTTTGATGACTTCTATTAAGTACACGCCCCTGACCAGGGAAGAAGTTATCCGGGCAATTATGTATGTGTGTCCTGAGCAGTTTCAGGGATTCATTGAGGGAATTGTCTGGGAGGTTTATGAGAAGTCTCTGGGGGTTGTTCCTGTTTCTGCTATTTTAGCTCTCTGGTCTGCGGGAAAAGGGCTTCAGGCGCTGACCAATGGGTTTAATTCCATTTATCAGATTGAGGAAACCCGTAATTATTTTGCCACCAGAATCCGGGCAGTATTTTACACCCTGGTGTTTATTCTGGCTATTGTATCTACGCTGGTTCTGCAGGTGTTTGGAAACAGTCTGCAAAGAGAACTAAGCAAGCGGCTGCCTTTTATGGATCAGATTGTTGCCATGATTATCAGTATGAGAGTGGTCATTACCATGAGTACCCTGTGCCTGGTGTTTCTTCTGATGTATAAATTTATTCCCAATAGAAAGGCAACCTTTCGCAGTCAGCTTCCCGGCGCTGTTTTGTGTGCAGTCTGCTGGTCTGCATTCTCCTTTGGTTTTTCCCTCTATGTGGATTCTTACAGTGGCTTTTCCAATATGTACGGAAGTATGACAACCATTGTTCTGATACTGCTCTGGCTCTATTTTTGTATGATGTTTGTTATGATTGGAGCCCAGGTAAACCACTATTTTGAAGAAAAATTTCAAAGGCTTCATCAGATAGCAACAGAGGCCATACGCCGGGAGTATCAGCAGCTTTTAAAGAGCGAAGAGGAGGAGCCGGAGGAAAAAACAGAGGAAAAAGAAGACTCCAGGTAAAGAACTTCTTGACAGAATCAGGGAAACTGGCTACAATAGGGTACAGACATAGGAAAAAAGCAAAGAAAGTGTTAGTAGATACTTATTTTCTGTCAGAGATGGGGTGCCACCGGCTGAAAGCGCTCCTCAGTTCAGATAAGTGTTGAGATTCCCACTGGAGCTGCAGTTCTGAAACAAGGAGTAGGAAGTGACGTGGCTGTGCGTTAAACAGTTTCGAGTGCCTGGAGCATATGCTGCAGGAACAAGGGTGGTACCACGGATTATTGACTTCGTCCCTTTTGGGGATGGGGTCTTTTTTGCTTTTCTATAATCAAAATAAAAAAGGAGAATACTATGCAGGAATTAAATCATAAACTTGCTGAGATTAAGCAGGAAATTCTGAATGGAATGGAACAGTTGGAAAGTTCTAAAGAAGTATATGAATTTAAAAAATCTTACCTGGATTCTAAAAAGGGAAAAATCGGACAGCTTATGAAAGAGATGCGCAACATTGCGCCGGAAAACAGAGCTGCCTATGGAAAAAGTGTCAATGAACTGAAAGAGTGGGCTACTGCATGCTTTGAAGAGCTGGATGTAAAGTTAAAAGCAAAAGAACTGCAGCAGAGATATGAAAATGAAAAAATTGATATTACCATGCCTGCTGTGAAGAAAACAAAGGGAAATCTTCACCCGATTACTCAGGTGAGAAATCAGTTGATTGATGTATTTTCCTCCATGGGCTTTGAGGTTTTTGAAGGAACTGAGATTGAGACCGATTATTATAACTTTACTGCCCTGAATACACCACAGGATCATCCGGCACGTGATATGCAGGATACCTTTTATCTGTCACCGGAATTTCTGCTCCGTACCCAGACTTCAGCGGGACAGATTCATGTTATGGAGAACAGAAAACCTCCCATTAAAATTTTATCACCTGGTAAGGTATTCCGCTCTGATGATGATGCCACCCATTCTCCAATGTTTACCCAGATGGAAGGTCTGGTAGTAGACAAGGGAATCACTCTTTGCGACTTAAAAGGTATGCTGGACGTGTTAGTTCAGAAAATCTACGGAGAGGGAACCACCACAAGATTAAGACCATCTTACTTCCCATTTACAGAGCCATCTGTAGAAGTAGACTGCAGTTGTTTTGCTTGTGGCGGAAAAGGCTGCAAGCTGTGTAAGGGAACCGGATGGATTGAAGTATTAGGCGCCGGAATCGTAAACAAAAAGGTGTTGGAAAACTGCGGTATTGATTCAGAAGAATACAGTGGTCTGGCCTTTGGTATCGGTATTGAACGTACTGCTATGCTGAAATACGGTATCAATAATATTAAACTGCTGTTTGAATCTGACTTACGGGTTTTAGAACAGATTGATGATTAAAAAAGACGGAGGTTTGTTATGTTAGTACCATTAAGCTGGTTGAGAGATTACGTTGATATCAATGTAGACCCAAAAGAATTGGAGAAAAAACTGTTTTCCTGTGGGTTTGAAGTAGAAGAATTAACGGAAGTAGGAAAAGACATCAGTAAGGTTGTGGTTGGATATGTGGAAGAATGCGAGAAAATTCCAGATACCCATTTAAGCCTTTGCAAAGTCAATGTAGGGGAAGAAGAACTTCTGCAGATCTGCTGCGGTGCAGATAATGTAAAAGCAGGAGGAAAATACCCGGTAGCTTTAGTTGGGGCAACCGTATATGCCACAGCCAAAGATCATAAGACCATAGAAGGTGTTATGACCATTAAAAAAGGAAAATTAAGAGGCTATGAATCCTTTGGTATGCTGTGTTCCGGGGTAGAGCTGGGTGTCAGTGAAAATATGTATCCAGGCGCAGGTTACAATGGACTTCTGGTATTGCCGGAGGATGCGGAAGTTGGTGCAGATGTAAAACCAACTCTGGGACTGGATGACTGGATTTTTGACATTGCCATTACTGCAAACAGACCAGACTGCCAGAGCATTTTCGGTATTGCCAGAGAAGTGGCTGCTGTTCTTGGAACAGAGCTTCATGAGCCTGCTCTTACTTATACAGAGACAGAAGTGAAAAAAGAAGGATTCCAGGTGTCCGTAGATGCACAGGATATCTGTCCACGTTACATTGCCCATTATGTACATGATGTAAAGATTGGGGAATCTCCGGCATGGATGAAGAGAAGACTTGCCCTGGTTGGTATTGATGCTATTTCCAATGTGGTGGATATTACCAATTATGTGTTAAAAGAACTGGGACAACCTATGCATGCTTTTGACTGCTCTTATCTGGAAGGCAATGAAATTCGGGTAAGAAGAGCAAAAGAAGGAGAGAAAATCGTAACACTGGACGAAAAAGAATTTACTTTAAATCCGTCTAACTTAGTCATCTGCGACGGTGTGAAATCGGTTGCTCTGGCAGGCATTATGGGAGGATTAAATTCTGAAATCCGTGATACCACAACAGAAGTAATGTTTGAAGCAGCAAAATTTGCCCGTGACAATGTCAGAAAGAGCTCCCGGGCTCTTGGACAGTCTTCTGATTCCAGCGCCCGTTTTGCGAAAGGTGTGGATGAATATACCACAGTCATGGCTATGAAACGTGCCCTTCATCTCATGGAAGAACTGGGATGCGGAAAAGTATCTTCCACGCACTTAGATGTGAATACAGGAAATTCTATCCAGCCGGTGGAAATGAAAATCAGCGTGGAAAAAGTGAATCAGGTGCTGGGTATTCAGGTTCCGGATGAAGAAATTATCCGTATTCTTGAAAATTTGCAGTTTGCGCCTGTTATTTCAGGGAATGAGCTGACCATTCAGGTTCCTGCATTTCGTGAGGATGTAGAAGATTATCCTGATATTGCAGAAGAAGTTATTCGTATGTACGGATATGACCATGTGACGTCTACCTTTATGCCCACAGCCAGGGTCACTACCGGAGGCATGAATACCAGACAGAAAACAACCTTAAAAGTAAAGGAAGCTTTGTGCAGCGCAGGAGCCTATGAAGGAATCCATTATTCTTTCTTCTCTCCATCTGATTTAGATTTATTAAATCTTCCAGAAGATGCAAAAGAGAGACATGCCATCCGTATTATGAATCCCATTAATGAGGATCTGTCTCTTATGAGAACTACCCTGGCTCCGGCTATGATTCATGCTATTGCCAGAAACCAGAAAAAGGGAACCTTAGAGGGACGTATTTTTGAAATGGGAAGCATTTTCCTTCCAAAAGAACTGCCACTTACGGAATACCCGGATGAGAGAGAAACTCTTTGCATTGGTGTATTTGGAAAAGAAGAATCCTTCTATACTTTAAAAGGGCTGGCAGAGACTGTGGCAGAAGCGTTGTTTGTAAACTTTACTTATGAGCCTGCCCAGAAAACTTATCTTCATCCTTATCAGACAGCCTCTATTCACTGCAATGGACAGGAAGTAGGATATTTAGGAAAAGTTTCCTATGAAATTCAGGACAGTGAAGATATGCGTACTTCTGCCTACATTCTGGAACTGGATATGGAAGCTTTATCTCAGTGGTATGGCATTACGCCAGTCTTCACTCCACTGCCAAAATTCCAGGAAGAAAAACGTGACCTGGCTTTGGTTATGGATAAAGCAGTTACCTGCGGACAGATTGAAGATTGTATCAAAGAGTCCTGCAATTATGTGAAATCCGTAGAATTGTTTGATGTATATGAAGGAAAACAGATTCAGGAAAATCAGAAGAGCATGGCATTTACCGTATTGTTCACTCCAAAAGAAGAAGAATTTACTGCCAATGCAGTGGATGCTTTTGTGAAGAAGATTCTGAAAAACCTGGACAGAAAATTAAATGTAACCTTGCGTTCTTAAGGAGTAGGGTATTATGAAATTATACATTATCCGTCATGGAGAGACCAAATGGAATGTAGAACGCAGACTCCAGGGGGCTTCTGATACGGATTTAAATGAAAAAGGAATTGCTCTTGCAAAGGTAACCGGGGAAGCGCTGAAGGAAGTACCTTTTTTCTGCTGCTTTACCAGTCCGTTAAAAAGAGCAAAAGAAACAGCCAGGCTGGTGCTTGGGGAAAAAGAGATACCTGTTTATCTGGATGAGAGAATCCAGGAGATTTCTTTTGGAACCTGGGAGGGGCGGGATTCTGCCCTTCTCCCGGGAAATATGCTGGATAATTTTTTCCATCATACAGAGCAGTATGAGGCGCCGGAAGGGGGAGAGGAAATCTCTCAGATTTGTGCCAGAACCAAAGCGTTTTGGGAGGATATTACCTCCAGGGAAGAACTTCAGGATAAAACTATCCTCATTGCATCCCATGGATGCGCAGTTCGTGGGCTTTTACAGAATGTGTACGAGGATGCCGGAATTGAAAATTTCTGGCATGGCTGTGTTCCGCCAAACTGCAGTGTCAATGTTGTGGAAGTAAAAGGGAATAAGGCGGTACTGCTGGAAGAGGATAGGGTGTATTATAAATAATCTGCGGGAACTCCGTTGATTTCTTGCTAAAACGGTGCTGAATCCGTGCGAATGTATTGAAATAGCACTGTTTATGTGGTAGGATAAAGAAAAAGAGCGGAGGTATAAAAATGGCAAGTACAATTCAAATTCGTGTTGATGATGAGTTAAAGACAAAATCAGATCAACTTTTTAAAGAGCTTGGAACAGATACTACCACAGCAATTCGAATGTTTTTAACTCAGGCTGTGGCGAATAATGGATTTCCATTTGAAATAAAAAGAAGAGTCCGTAATCCGTATGTTGCTATGTCTGAAGAAGATATTTTAGAGAAACTTGAAAACTCCAGAAAATCCGCTGCACAGGGGAAATATAGATCTGCTGAATCCTTTGTTTCAGATATGAGGGAAAAATATGGATTATAATATTGTCATTACCGCAGATGCAGAAGCAGATTTAGATGGATTTATCCAATATCTTTTGTTTGAAAAGAAAAATGAGCAGGCAGCCAAGAATGTTCTTGACGATTTCGAGGCTACCAAAGAATATTTGAAAAATGTTGCAGGAAGTTTAAATCTTTGTGATAATCCGCGATTTAGAGTTCTGGGATATCGTCGAATTCATTTCCTTAGACATAGATATTTTATATTATATCGAATTGAAGGAAATTTAGTATTCATAGACAACATTTTTCATGAACTTCAAGATTATGAAAATAAAATCATGTAAAATAGCAACAATGAAATAGTGATATGAGTGTTCGCACTTGGCTATAAGGTCATTTACCATAAAAAACGTAGATGGCCTTTTTCTTTTATTTACTGATACAAAGTTTATAAGGACAAGTCTATACTTCTGGAAAAAGATGTGGTATATTTTCTTCTGAGGTTTTACAGTGAAAAGCAGCAGTATACCGAAAATAATCATACTGAAAAACCAGAGACAGCTTGATACATATTATCAGAGATTTTTATGATAGAGAACAGAAAGGAAAGATGTTATGAGAACAGCAGATTTTTATTATGATTTACCAGAAGAACTCATTGCCCAGGACCCGCTTTTGGACCGTTCTTCTTCCAGATTAATGCATTTAGATAAGAAAACAGGAGAAATCCAGCATACGGATTTTAAACACATTGTAAATTACTTAAAACCAGGGGATTGCCTGGTGATTAATGATACCCGTGTGATTCCGGCCCGTTTATATGGAAGCAAAGTGGGCACAGATGCGGGAATTGAAATTTTGCTTTTAAAGAGAAAAGAAAACAATATCTGGGAAACTTTGGTAAAGCCTGGTAAGAAGGCAAAACCAGGGACAAAAATCAGTTTTGGAGACGGACTTTTGATTGGAGAGGTTCTGGATATTGTAGAAGAGGGCAACCGCCTGATTCAGTTTACTTATGATGGCATCTTTGAGGAAATTTTGGACCAGCTTGGAGAAATGCCGCTGCCTCCTTACATTACTCACAAGCTTCAGGATAAAGAACGCTATCAGACTGTGTATGCCAAAAATGAAGGAAGCGCTGCGGCACCTACTGCAGGACTTCATTTTACCAAAGAATTGCTGCAGCAGATTCAGGATATGGGAGTAAAGATTGCTCATGTGACCCTTCATGTGGGGCTTGGAACCTTCCGCCCGGTGAAAGTGGATGATGTAGAAAACCATCATATGCATTCTGAATTTTATGTGGTGGAGGAAGACCAGGCAAAACTTATCAATGACACCAAGAAAAATGGAGGAAGGGTGATTTCCGTTGGAACTACAAGCTGCAGAACCCTGGAATCGGCTACGGATGAAAACGGAATCCTCCAGGCAAAAAGCGGATGGACTGAAATCTTTATTTATCCTGGTTATAAGTTTAAGATGATTGATGCGCTGATTACAAACTTCCACTTGCCGGAATCCACACTTCTTATGCTGGTTTCTGCACTGGCAGGGAAGGAGCACATTATGAAGGCGTATGAGGAAGCTGTGAAGGAGCGGTATCGGTTCTTTAGTTTTGGAGACGCCATGCTCATCGTTTAACATCAAAATCGTACATTTGTAAACAAAAAAAGCGGAGCCGCACATGGGGCAGACTAAGAAACTGACATGGGATTGGAATTGATAGGGCGGTGTACTGAGTAGGCAGGCGGCTCAGGAAAAACAAAAGCCAGGGGTGTTCATCTCTGGCTTTTGTGATATAATAAATGCAAAATAGAGCTTGACGTGAGGCACTTTAGTGCGCTAAAGTTTAGATATGGAAAGGAGGAGCACAAGTGCCTGATATAATTTATACTAAAAGAGCTATGAAGAATATCAAGTCCCTGGATTCCAGAGTAAAAGACAGGGTAAAGGATGGAATCGAAAAAATACCTTTTGGAGATATTAAGAAATTGCAGGGGTATTCCAATTTATACCGCCTGAGAGTCGGGGACTACAGAGTGATTTATGAAGTATGGGATGAAGGAATTGTAATTGACGCCGTTCTGCCGAGAGGCGAGGCTTACAAAGGTCTGTAGGAGGTGATGTTATGAGCAGAGAAACGCTACACAGCCTGGTAGATATCGTGGATGAAAAGGAAATTGAAACTGTATACCGTATCCTTCTGAAATTCGTGGAGGAGGACGCAGCTGCCCCAGATGAAGTCGAGGCAATACGTCAGGCAAAACAGGATATTGCGAACGGGGATCTGTACACCCATGAGGAAGTATGGTCCTGAAATGGCTTAGAATGAGGGCGTCTTAAATGGGCGTCCTTATTTTTTACAAAATTGCAAAATCCGCATTGACATAACGTACTGTCGTGCGCTAAAGTATTCTTATAAAGACGCACGAAAGGAGAGCGGTTGATATGGCTACAACAAAAGAAAAAGTTTGGTTATATGCGGATACAGAAAACTGTGATATTGTGATCGATTCTTTCGAGATAGCGAACCATGTAGGTTGCCAACATAAAAGGGTTATGGACAGGATTGATTCCTATGTGAGAAACCATCCAGACGAAAGCTGTCATTTTATTCTGTCAAGGCATGAGATATGCAAAAACAGGTTTTGCAAGGCGTACAGCCTTACCAGGGAAGGGCTGAGAATTTATTTACAGCTGAGGGATGAAGACGCCGGGAGGAATAGCCCTAAAACAATCCGTGGCCTGGATGAAATCAGAAAGTTGCTGTCGGACGGGGAGCCGGAGAGGGAAGACCGGGATCAAATTGGGCGGGATAAGATTGAGGCGGCCAGGGAGGCGATGAGATTTTCTGCAGGGCAGATATCCGGGATTGATAAGCTGTATAATTTGTTCAGGGATGAAGCCAACAAGAAGCCTGATCCGGGAAATGTGAAATCGTCCGAGGAAAAATGCGAAAATCAGGTAAAGCGGATGTTCCGGGCACGAGAAGATGAATTGTTCGTAGTAATGGAAACGGTTTATGAGTATGGAGACAGCAGGGAAAGGAATGGGTATGCCGCAGGGTTTTATATGGCATTTCAGATCGCCATGGGCCTTAAAGATATGAGCCTGGATGATATCGGGTAAAAAAATAAGCCGGGGCATCTGCCCTGGCTTATCTTATGAGCCGTAGATGAATTTATGGACAAGGCCGTTTTTAAAAACGATGCAGGTAATTTTGCCATCTGAGATCTGGACTGAATCCAAAATCGCCCCCATGTACTGCTGCAGTATATCGGGGGATACTGCTTTCGCTAAATTTACAAAGTAGATATA
>ULQT01024108.1_pt1 | contig 12955 bp, 7 predicted proteins | sample 1954791 | NCBI WGS metagenome assembly ULQT01 (sample SAMEA4835663, study PRJEB28245) | human gut metagenome | biome: gut microbiome; material: fecal sample | place: Denmark | collected 2008 | reverse complement strand
TTATTCAACAGAACGATGACCTTGCCGCCGTTGGCCGCCTTGGCAGTGACGGCGGCATTGATGAGGTCGCGCTCGTCGTCGGACAGGCCTAAGGGGTCAGTCTGGTTCAGGTTTTGGGTCGGGTCTACACCGGCCGTGCCGGGCTGGTAGGTGCCGTTCTCAGAGGCAGAGCGGGCAATCGTGACGATCATCACGTTGTTGTCGTTCATGCTGTCTTTCCAAGTGGCGTTCTGGCCGTCCAGCGCAGCCTGACTCGGCTCCTTGCTGGAGAAAACGCCGGTCGTGGAGGGAGCCGTGATGTGGTTGTACTCAATCGTACCGCCCCAGCTCTGGACTTCGGACTTGAAGGTAGGCTGCAGGGCCTCGTACATATCGGCCACAGTCTGGTTCATGCTGAAGCCTTTCGCCTTGAATGCCTGCACCATATCCACGGTGTCAGCATCGGTGCCGGTGTTCTCCACAAGGCTGGAACCCATATCGCCGCCCTGAACGGGATAGTAGCTCGAGAAGCCAAGCAGTGTGATTTTCTGGGTCTCATCCTGCGTCAGCGGCAGTGCACCGTTGTTCTTCAGCAGGACGCTGCCCTCTTCGCTCATCCGCTCACCCACATCCTGAATGCCGTGCAGCAGCTCGGTAGTGGAGGTGTAGTCGGATTTGAAAGTATACAGGTCAGTGCCGTCGGAGTCCTCGGTCACGAGCTTGGTGCTCTTGGTGCCCAGGAACTTGTCAATATCGGTGCGGAATCCGTCCACGACGGTTGAGGCGCAGACACTGAGCGCCAGCAGCGACGCCGTGGCTGTGGTCACGCCGCGCCAGACGCGGCGGCCGGATTTTTTCTTACTCATGTTTTTCCTCCTTGTGTATCCTTGTGTATATTGTAATCGCGTGTAGGGCGCGTTACTTCTTGCTGCGTTCCTTGATAGCCTTCTGCTCCTCGGGCAGGTTTTTCTCAACCGTCCAGAACAGGATCAGGATGACGGCGCCGATGATATAGCAGACGGTCTCGACCCAGATATAGCTGACGGAGATCGCGGTCTGCACACTGGCGGTCTGGGCGGCGGTGCCCAGAGCGACGTCGGCGGCTTGGTTATAGCCGCTGCCGTTCAGCATGGCGCTGAAAATGGAGTTGCAGATCGGCGTGGCGGCAACCATAAGGGAGCTGTAGATGCTCATGGTCAGACCGTCGGTGCGGATGCCGGTGCGGTACTCAATGTGGTCGATAACGTCGGCAATCATGGCCAGGATCAGATAGCAGGCCGGGGAAGAGCCCAGACACTTGAGGGCCACGCCGATGGCGACCGGCACGATATTGCCGCCGCCCAGACCTGCGATGATGCCGCCCGCGGCACCCAGCAACATGAAGCCGCCGCAGACCAGACGCTTACCGAACTTGTTGGCCAGGGGCACCACAAAGACCGCAGCCACGGCCATCGGGATAGCGCCCATGATGCTGAGCAGGCCCTGGGAGGCGCCCCATGCGTCCGCTGTGCCGAAGAAAGTGTTGTCCAGGACCCATTTGCAGAAGTAGCTCATGGAGCCGTTCTTCATCGCGCCGCTCCACTGGAACAGCATATAGAACGCCATGACGATCCACCACATGCGGTCACCGGTAACGGCCTTGAGCTGCTCGCCCAGCGTGGCGGACTTGGCAGGGGTCTCGGTGTCGGCGCGGCCTTCCTCGGTGACGCGCTCACGGGTGAAGAGGAACTGCAGGTAGATGGTCAGTGCGCTGAAGATGGCGATGGCCAGCATGGTGAGGAACCACAGGTGCTGGTTCTCCTTCAGCGCGAAGGAAACGAGCATCGGGAATACCATCGAGCCGCAGCCCATAACGCCCAGGCCCGCCACGTTGGTGAAGGAAGCCAGCGCACCGCGCTGCTTGCTGTCACGGGTGGAAACGGGGATCATGGTGGAGTTGGCGGTGTTGTAGATGGGGTAAGCGACCGCGTAGTACAGGTTGTACGCGATGGCGATCCAGACCATCTTGGCCATGCCCTCAAACGGCACGATAAACATCAGCACACTGGCGACGGAAAGGGTCAGCGCGGAGAGCAGAATCCACGGGCGTGCCTTGCCGGCCAGAGCCCTGGTGTGCTCAATCAGCTGACCGACGATCAGGTTGGACGCCACGATGAGCACCGTGGAGACCAGCTGCAAGGTCGTCAAAAAGCCAAGATCAAGCTTGAGGACATCGGTGAAGTAGTTCTGCAGGATGCAGGTGAAGATGCCCGAGGAAAGCAGTGCGCCGAAGGGGCCGATAAAATAGCCCAGCAGCATTTCCGGCATCTTGACGTCGTCGCTGGTGATACGGGACTTCGTCAGCGGCGAGGACCAGAAGTTGGATTTCGAGGTTGACATGATAGAGAGTCACTCCTTCTTTGTGTATATAAGCAATTTGTTTATGCTATGCCTTTACGCCTTTGCCGTAACGGTATATTCCCCGCTGCCAAGTACCTTCTCTTCCCCGCTCGGCAGCACGACGGTGCATTCGGTGCCGACGGGCACCGCCACGGTCATCGTCATCTCGCCGTCCGCAATCTTCCATGCAGCCTTGATCACGCCGTAGGGCGTGCCCACCGTGCCTTCAGCCTCGGTGATGCCGCCGCCGACCACCGGCGCAAACTTGAACTTGCGGTACCCGGCCTCGGTGGGCTCCACACCCAGCACGCGGCGGTAGAGGAACGCGCCCACCGCGCCGCTGGCGTAGTGGTTGTACGAGATCATCATGTCGGTGCCGTCGTCGCCGATTGGGCACTCGCCGTTCTCGTCCAGACCGTCCCAACGCTCCCAAACCGTGGTTGCGCCCACGCGGACCTCATACAGCCAGCTGGGACACTGTGTGTTCAGCAGCATCTTGTAGGCAGTGTCGGCGTGGCCGTTGTCGGCCAACGCAAACAGGATGTACGGCGTACCTGGGAAGCCTGTGCCGATCTTGTAGTCGTTCTTCTCAACCAGCTTGACCAGATTCTCGGCAGCCTTCGCCTTGACGTTTTCAGGGAACATATGCAAGTACAGAGGCAGCACATAGGCGGTCTGGAATTCTTCCTTCGTCTTGCCGTTGCCGTCGGTCAGCACACTGCAATAGGCATCGGCCACCTTACGGCTCAGCTCCTTGTACTTGGCGGCGTCCTCGGTCTTGCCAAGGATGCGTGCAATTTTCGCCAGTGTACCGCTGGTGTTGCACAGGGACGCCGTGGCGGTGTACTTGCTGCGGGCCTGCCACTGACTCATCTTCGGCACATCGGGGGCGACCCAGTCGCCAAAATGCAGCACCGACGGCGTGTGCCAGATGTAACGGTGCTTGCCGATGCCGAACCCGGCCCAGAAGCGGCACGCCTTGACGTATTTCTGCATGGTGGGGTACATCATACGCAACACATCCAGGCTGCCCGTGGCCTCGTATAGAGCCCATGGCACCAGCACGCAGGCGTCGCCCCACCAGTCCACGGCCATCTCGGGCATTGTGGCGGGAAAACCGTAGCCCTGCACAGGCACGGTGTTGGGGATGCCGCCGGTGGGCAACTGCTCGGCCTTGACGTCGCGCAGCCACTTGTCCAAAAAGCGGCTCAGTTCAAAGTTGTACAGCGCGGTGGGCGAGAACACGGCAATGTCTCCGGTCCAGCCCATGCGCTCGTCGCGCTGGGGACAGTCCGTCGGTATATCAACGAAATTCGACTTGGCACCCCATGTAATGTTGGACTGCAGTTTGTTCAGCATCTCATCGGAGCAGCGGAAGGAACCGCTGTGCTCCACATCGGAGTAGAGCGCCACGGCCTCGATTTCCAGATCCTTCGCATCGACGCCCTTGACCCCCGCATAGCGGAAGCCCATGTAGCTGAGCCGCGGGCTGTAGGTCTGCTCGCCGTCGCGGCAGGTGTAGGTCGCCGTGGCCTTGGCCGTGCGCAGGAAGGTCGTGTTTAAGCTGCCGTCGGGGTTCAGGATCTCGGCGTGGCGCACGGTCACGACCTGCCCGGCCTTGCCGTTGAATTTGATGCGGACAACACCCGCAAGGTTCTGGCCGAAGTCGTAAATCGTCTCGCCGTCGGGGGCGGTCATCACGGCTACGGGCTTGCGCACCTCGTGGGCCTTGACCGGGGCACCGTAGTCCGCCGTGATGGCGGGGGTGACTTTCAGCGTTTCGGGCGCGGCGTTGTGCCAATCGCTGATTTCCTGCGTGGCATCGTAGGTCTCGCCGTCATACAGATCCGCCATCCGCACGGGGCCGCTCTCGCTGACCTGCCATGTAGCGTCGGTGCCAATGGTCTCCGTCGTGCCGTCCGTGTACTCGATGCGCAGCTCGGCCAGCAGAGCCTGACGGTCGGCAGTCACGCGGTTTTTGCGGGTAAACACAAAGCTGCCCACCGCCCAGCCGCCTGCAACCGTGAAGATCAGCGTGTCGACGCCTGTCAAAAGTGCCGTCACATCGTAGGTCTGATACTGCAAGTAGGACTTGTAGCTCGTAAAGCCGGGGGCAAAGTATTGCTCGCCCAGCTTTTGGCCGTTCAGCTCGGCCTCGTAGATGCCCATGGCTGTGGCGTAGAGGCGCGCGCGGGCAATGGGTTTATTCGTTGTGATTTCCTTGCGGAAAACCATCGGCACGGGGCTGACCTTTGCCTCGGTGAAGTGGTAGCTCGGGTCGCTGATCCACCGGCCCTTCCAGGGCGTCTCCATGCGGCCTGTCTCAAAAGTAGTGGTGGCGGTGGCGGTCTCGCCTGCGTCGTCGGTGGCGTTCAGGCGCACGCTGTAGGTGGTGAACGGCAGCAGCACAGGGCCGACGTAGGCAGCGCTCTGGCCGCTGGTCACATGGGCGGACCAGTCACCGACGGTCAACTCGGCGTCGGCCAACTGTGCGCCCCGGCGGTCACTGCTCAGGGAAAACCCGATGCGGGGTGTGGAGCAGTCGGTCACGCAGCCGGCGGCCAGATGCTCCACCGTCAGGCGTGTGATTTCAAACATGTGTTCTCCTCCTTCGTCGGACGGGCAGCCCGTCCGGAGATTCTTTTCTGTAAGCCTACCATACCACAAGAATCGTGCGTCGGCGCATAATTTGCACGAAATGCGCTCTTTTTTGCACAAACGGTTTTTGGTTTCGTCAGGTTTCACAAGGCTTTGCGCTTGTTTTTTGTACACATTGCCAAACACAGCACCCAAACATAGACTTTTCCGCACAAACAACGCCCCCTGCACGGCGTTTGCCGATGCAGGGGGCGTAAAACTTCATTTTTTATTCTTGCTGCGGCTGCCCAAGCGGAATCAGCACGCGCAGCTCAAACCAACCCTCGCGGGTCGTAATTGTCGCGGTTCCGCCGTATTTTGCGGCAGCGTTTTGTATGCTTTTTACACCGAAGCCATGGTACAAGACATCCTTTTTCGTCGTGACGGGCAGGCCCTTCTCAAATTTCAGCTCACCGTCAAAGCAGTTTTCAATGCGGATGGCCGCAAAGCCTTTTTGCCTCGCCACGCTCAGGTGGATGAGCCTGCGCTCCGGGTCTGTAATTTTGTCGGTGCTCTCGATTGCGTTGTCCAGCGCATTGCCGAACAGGTTGCTGATGTCCATCACGTCCATAAAGTCCAGCGCTGTGCCGTCAGCCACGCAGGTCAATTGAATGTTTTTGGTGCGGCAGGTCAAACTTTTGCCTGTCAGCACCGTGTCCAGCACCTTATTGCCGGTGTCGTTCTGCGCCTCGTAGGCTTTGATTTCCTGCTCCATATTGTCCAGCACGGCATTGCGTTTCTCGCCGCTCTCGGCGCGAAGCACCGCGATTTGGTGCTTCAAGTCATGATATTTTTGGTTGATGAGGTCAATGCTCTCCTGCCGGATTTTGTAGTTTTCATACTGGATGTGCAGCATGTTCCGCAAGGCATCCGCCTCGCGCTGTGTCAATAAATCGCGCAGCTGCGATTGATATGCAAACAGCAGCGCCACGCCGCCGAAGTAGACAACCGTGCGCATTGTGTAAATTTCCATCGTGCCGCGGGCCGAAAACGGCGTGTTCAGCTGCGTATAGCTGATGCTGGACAAAATGTAGATGGCCGCCGCCATGACCGCCGCGATGCAGGTCGTGCGGGGCCGAATGTCAAACTGAATGCTGCCCGTGCTGCCGCCATCCTCCAGAAGCCACATCAGGCCGAAGATGATGCCGAACCCCGCCGCAATAAAGAGCACTAACGCAGGCAGGCTTTGCAATGCTGCGATGTAACGCGCAAAATATACATACATCTGCCATGTCAGCGCCCCGGCAAAACCCGCCAGAATAAACGCCCGCGTGCAGAAATACCCCACCTGCCAGCGGTCTGCACGGGTGGCCGCCGCCATAAAAAGCAGCATAAGTGCGACAGAAACCGCGTACAGCACATTGAACCGCCAGCCGTCAAAGCCGTCGGTGGCCACAAGGTAGAGTGCCAATACCGCCAATGCACCACCGTACAGCGCCGCACGCTTGACCCCGCCGTAGCGCGGAGGCAGAAACCGCAGGTACAAAAGGCAGGCCAGCCAGTCTGCCAGCGCCGTGACAAGGCGCGGAATATCCATCTCATAATAAGGAATTTTCAGCGGCATATCGTCACCCTGCCCCGTTGATATAGTCGTTCAGTGCATCCAGAAATGCCTTGCGCCGCGCTCGGGCCAGCGGCACACGGTCTCCGTGGACGATGGCATCCTCACCGTCCATTCGGTCAACGTGTTCCAGATTCACAAGGCAGCCCTTGTTTACGCGGAAAAAACTGTCCTGCGCCAATTTTTCCTCTGTCTCCGTCATGGAGCCCGGGGCGGTCAACTCCCCTTCCGCCGTGTGAAAGACCAAGTCATGCCCGCAGTTCTCGATCCAATAAATGGCCGAGGTGTCCAGCTTATGTGCCGTGCCGTGGGCGTTGATCTGCAAAAAGTGCCGTGCGCGGCGCGCCACGCGCTCCACGGCGCGGCCAAGTCTCTGCGAAAACGCATAGTAACTGACCGGCTTCAGCACATAGTCCAGCGCATCGACGGCATAGCCCTTGATGGCATACTGCGGCGAATTTGTGATGAAGATAATGATAACCTCGGTGTCGACCTTGCGGATCTCCTCGGCAGCCATCATGCCATCCATAAACTTCATCTCGATGTCCATCAGGATGATGTCATAGACAGCCTTATAGCCAAGTGCGATCTCGTCGCCGTCGGAAAATTCTGTCACGGTAAATTTTTCGCCCGATACCGCGCTGTATTTGTCAATATATTCGCGCAGCTGGCTGCGGTAGAGCTCGTCGTCTTCGACAAGGGCCAAACGAATCATACCCGGCACGCCCCCTTTTGTTTTTATACTAAATGTAGCATGTTCGCCGGAAAATTGCAAGGAAAGCCGCGGATTTCCATTCTTATCGGTTTTCCGCAGCCTTCGGCTGACACTTCCTACCGCCGGGCAAACCAATAAAAAACCCGCATTGGTTTTGAATGCCAATGCGGGTTTCTGGTTTACGGGGCGGCAGACGGTCTTACGCTCTCATCAGCGTTCCCTGCAGGCTCTCCAAAGCAGCCATGCGGGCGCTGACAGCAAAGACGCTGGCAACGTGGGTCAGCTCGTCGGAGCGGATATCCTCCGGGATCGTGCGCGCCAGCACCGTGCAGTGGTCGATGGCGTCAAAGCGGACACCCGCCTTGCGGCACAGCTCCACCGTGCGGTGGGCACAGCCGGGCATCGTGGCCAGGGCCGCCACGGCGTCCGGTGCTTGGGCGGGGTGGGCTGCGCCGGTATCGCGCAGCTCCTTGTCCAGCACAGTGCCAAAATGCTTCACCGCACGGCGGTTCGCGCAGCCCGGCAGCGGATCCTCCGTTGTCAGGTCCAGCTCCACCGGCTGGCGGATAAAGTCCGTGTACTTCCGTGTCAGGCGGCTGTACTCCCGCTGCAATTCCTTTCTTGTCAGGTCCGTATACTGCATACCTTTCCACTCCCCTTTTTCTTGCATCGACTATTATACACGTGGGAGTGGTGTATGTAAAAAGTATTTTCTGTATATCTGGTATATAAAATATACATGACAGACTGTCTTAGCAAATTTTTTGGATATGCAGCAAATGACAGCAGCCCTCTCACCTGCTCTCACAGCTGCGCCAGCGCATCGCGCTCCTGCAGACGGAGGGCGGCGTGGCGGTAGCTGAACACAAAATAGGCGATCTCTGCGGCGGCGGTCAGCGCCCAGGAGCAGGGATACAGCAGGTAGAGCGCCGGGATCGTGTGGAAGTGGGCAAAGATCGTGTAGACCCACGCAACCCGGAATACGCAGGACCCCAGAATTACGATGACCGTCGGCCCTACCGTCTTGCCGAGGCCGCGGGAGGCGGCAATCGTGCAGTCCATGAACGCCGAGGTGCAGTAGGCCCAGCCCATGACCATAATGCGCTTCATGCCCGCGTCGATGACAGCGCTCTCGGTCGTGAACAGCGCCAGGAACTGCCGCCCAAAGACGAGCAGCCCGCCGCCCAGCACCGCGCCCAGGCCAAACGAGTAGGCCAGCGCGATGAAGTAGCTTTTCTTGACGCGGTCCAGCTTGCCCGCGCCGTAGTTCTGACTCATAAAGCTGGCGCAGGCCATATAAAATGCCGCCATAGCGTCATAAACCATCGCGTCGGCGTTAGCTGCGGCGGAGTTGCCCTTGACCATCAGCGAGTCGAAGGAGTTGACGCCCGCCTGAATAAAGAGGTTGGCAATCGCAAAGATCGCGTTTTGCAGGCCCGCGGGCACACCCAGCATCAGGACGCGCTTTGTCATGTTGAGGTCCAGCCTTACCTTGCGAAAATCCAGCGCATAGCAGTCGCTGACCTTTGTCAGCGCGTGCAGGATCAGCCCTGCCGAGACGCACTGGGCAATCGTGCTGGCCAGCGCGACACCGGCGACATCGAGCTTGCAGACGATGACGAAAAACAGGTTGAGCAGGATGTTCAGCACGCCCGCAAACGATAGGTAGGCCAGCGGCTTTTTTGTCTCACCGATAGCGCTGAACACTGCGTTGCCGAAGTTGTAGAGCGCCAGCGCCGGCATACCGAGAAAGTAGACCCGCAGGTACAAAATCGCACCGGGCAGCAGGTCCTCCTTGGTGTTCAGCAGCTCCAGCAGCGCAGGCGAGCCGAACAGGCCGACGAACAGCAGCAGCACACCGGCGGCCAGGCTGACCAGCAGCGCCGAATGGACGGTCTTGCTGACGTCCTTGGGGTGCCCGGCACCGTAAAAGCGGGCGACCAGCACGTTGACGCCATTGCTCAAGCCGATCAGAAAGCCGGTGAACAGTGTGACAAACGTCGCCGTCGAGCCCACGGAGCCGAGCGCCGTGGAGCCGGCGAACCGGCCAACAACGGCAACGTCGGACATGTTGAACAGAATTTGTAAAAGGTTGGATAAGGCCAGCGGCAGGCTGACCAGCAGAATTTGTTTGGCCAGCGGCCCTTCGATCATGGTTTTGGATTTTGAGGTGGTGCTCATGATGGATGGTTTTTGCTCCTGTTTTAATTGTGACTGCACAGTAGTGGCCGGGCATGCCCGGCCCTCGCGCGTAAGGCAGATGGGTTCTTGCGGGAAAGCCGCGGTCCGCACATCTGCGGACCCTACAGTTCTGCCTTTCGGTTTGTAGGGGGCGGCGTCCTCGACGCCCCGCGGGCGGATATGCAATCCGCCCTTGCAATTTTCCATTACATCTTGTGATCCGCAAAAATCGGGTCGTCCTGCCACAAAACGACCCGGCCCGCTGCGCGGGTCTTGTTCATGTCAATGATGCGCTGGTTGCTCGACCCGCGGAAGCGCAGACTGATGTCGTACTGGTCCTGCACAAAGTCGCCGTCCACAAGCACATCTATATATTGTAAAAACTCGTCGGTGACCTCGCATCGCCCGGGACCGGGCTGCCAGATCTCGTGCTCCAGATTGTTGCCGGTGTAGCACCAGATCGTCTTGTTGGGGTACAGCACCTTTACATTTTTAATAAAGGGCAGCAGCTCCCGCTGGTTCTCCGGCTCAAACGGCTCGCCGCCCAGCAGCGAAAGCCCATTGATGTAACCGGGGGCCAGACTCTCCAGTATTTCATTGCGAACTTCCTTGGTAAACGGCGCACCGTAGCCGAAATCCCATGCCACGGCATTGAAGCAGTTCGGGCAGTGGCGGCGGCAGCCGGAAACGAACAGGCTCGTGCGCACGCCCTCCCCGTTGGCAATATCACAATATTTAATGGTTGCGTAATTCATGGTGTTCTCCTGCGGGGACATCCCCATATCTTGTGTCGGGCGGGCGTTCCGCCCCCAAACCCTGACATAGTATACCAGCTTTGGGGGCATACTGCAAGGGGGAGCATGATTTTCGAAGAAGATATTTGCACGCTGCATCGACAAACTGTGTAGAACCACTCAAAATCACCAAAATTTCAGTCTTATTTTTGGCAGGGCTTTTTTGCACGTTGAGGCGACGAAAACAGAACATTTTGTTTCTGCTTGCTCGCTGGACACTATATCTTGTGGTTTTGTGGATTGACTTTTTGCTCCCGGTGCGGTATTATAGTTTTGCTCGCAAAACGGGCAATTTACGAATCGGCATTTCATCTGTATTCTATACAGTTCGTATTGAACGCACTGTATTTATTTTTTTGTAAAGAGGAGTCACCATGAAGATCATCAAGCGCAACGGCAGCGAGGCTGTCTTTGACATTACCAAAATTATTGCGGCCATCACGAAGGCTAACAAGGTCGTACCCGATGCCCAGCGCCTGACGAAGCAGCAGATCATCGAGATCAGCGATCATGTGCAGGAGGTCTGCTATGCCCGCGGCCACGCGATGAACGTCGAGGAGATCCAGGACATCGTCGAGGACGCCATCATGGCCACCGGCGCGTATGAGGTTGCCCGCAGGTACATCACCTATCGCTACGTGCAGAGCCTCAAGCGCACCCACAACACGACGGACGACAAGATCCTCTCCCTCATCGAGTGCAACAACGAGGAAGTCAAGCAGGAGAACTCCAACAAGAACCCTACCGTCAACAGCGTACAGCGTGACTATATGGCCGGCGAGGTCAGCAAGGATCTGACCATGCGCATGCTGCTCCCCCCGGAGATCGTCAAGGCACATGAGGAGGGCATCATCCACTTCCACGATGCCGACTACTACGCCCAGCACATGCACAACTGCGACCTCGTCAATCTGGACGATATGCTGCAGAACGGCACGGTCATCAGCGGCACTTTGATTGAAAAGCCGCACTCCTTCTCCACGGCCTGCAACATTGCCACACAGATCATCGCGCAGGTCGCATCCAGCCAGTACGGCGGCCAGAGCATCAGCCTGACCCATCTGGCCCCCTTTGTCGATGTCAGCCGCAAGAAGATCCGCCGCGACGTCGAGGCCGAGATGAAGGATCTGGGCATTGACCCCGGCGAGGAGAAGATCTCCGAGATCGTGGAGAAGCGCCTGCGCGAGGAGATCAAGCGCGGTGTGCAGACCATCCAGTATCAGGTCGTCACCCTGATGACCACCAACGGCCAGGCCCCGTTCATCACGGTCTTTATGTACCTGAACGAGGCCGGTGACAACCAGCGCCTGAAGTCCGACCTGGCCATCGTCATTGAGGAGATGCTGCGCCAGCGTTACCAGGGCGTCAAGAATGAGGCCGGTGTCTGGATCACCCCCGCCTTCCCCAAGCTCATCTACGTGCTGGAAAACGACAACATCTATGAGGGCCAGCCCTACTACTACCTGACCAAGCTCGCCGCCAAGTGCACCGCCAAGCGGATGGTGCCCGACTACATCAGCGAGAAGAAGATGCTGGAATACAAGGTCGACAAAAACGGCGAGGGCCACTGCTTCACCTGCATGGGCTGCCGCAGCTTCCTGACCCCCTATATCGACGAGAACGGCAAGCCGAAGTACTATGGCCGCTTTAACCAGGGCGTTGTCACCATCAATCTGGTGGACGTGGCCCTGTCCAGCGGCGGCGATTTTGATAAGTTCTGGCAGATTTTTGACGAGCGCCTCGAGCTGTGCCACAAGGCCCTGATGTGCCGCCACAACCGCCTGAAGGGCACACTGAGCGACGCCGCGCCCATCCTGTGGCAGTACGGCGCGCTGGCCCGCCTGAAGAAGGGCGAGCCCATCGACAAGCTGCTCTACGGCGGCTATTCCACCATCAGTCTGGGCTACGCGGGCCTGTATGAGTGCTGCAAGTATATGACCGGCAAAAGCCACACCGACCCTGCCGCCAAGCCGTTTGCGCTGAACGTTATGCAGCACATGAACGACGCCTGTACTAAGTGGAAGAACCAGCACAACATTGATTTCAGCCTGTACGGCACGCCGTTGGAGTCCACGACCTACAAGTTTGCCAAGTGCCTGCAGAAGCGTTTTGGGCTTGTGCCGGGCATCACGGACCGCAATTATATCACGAACTCCTACCATGTCCACGTGACCGAGCAGATCGACGCCTTCACGAAGCTGAAGTTCGAGAGCGACTTCCAGAAGCTCTCCCCGGGCGGTGCCATCAGCTATGTGGAGGTGCCCAACATGCAGGACAACCTCGAAGCCGTTATCAAGGTCATGCAGTTCATCTACGAGAACATCATGTACGCCGAGCTGAACACCAAGAGTGACTACTGCCAGGTCTGCGGCTACGACGGCGAGATCCAGATCGTGCCCGAGGACGGCAAGCTGGTCTGGGAATGCCCCAAGTGCCACAACCGCGACCAGAACAAGCTGAACGTCGCCCGCCGCACCTGCGGCTACATCGGCACCCAGTTCTGGAACCAGGGCCGAACCGCCGAGATCAAGGACAGAGTGTTGCATCTGTAATAGAATAAGTTAGCCCCCGACACCTGCCGCTGTACGGCATTATGTCGGGGGCTTATTATTTTGTAGGGGGAGGTATTCATCCCTTCCCGGGTGCATTGCGCCAGCTGCAGGAAGATTAAGGCAATACCGCATAATTCTAAGTGCCGATACGGCGAGC
>ULQT01028954.1_pt1 | contig 12963 bp, 6 predicted proteins | sample 1954791 | NCBI WGS metagenome assembly ULQT01 (sample SAMEA4835663, study PRJEB28245) | human gut metagenome | biome: gut microbiome; material: fecal sample | place: Denmark | collected 2008 | reverse complement strand
CCTTGGAAAGCCCCTGGAAGATTTTGAGGCTGTAACCGCACAGGGGTTAAATGGAGCCGTGTATGCCCTTCTTGCCTTAAATGCGGACCGCTTGGAGATAGACGGGGAACTGGAGCAAAAGTATCTGACCTACATCGTGGAACAGGAAAAGCCATCCGGTGGATTTTCCTTAGATGACAGCTCTGATACCGCAGATGTGGATCTGACTGCCATGACCTTACAGTGCTTAGAGCCCTATGCAACAGAGGAAGAAATCAGTGCCATCATTGACAGAGGCGTGGAATTTTTAGCGGACGCGCAGGCAGAGGATGGCGGCTATGAGGCGTATGGGGATAAAAGCTCTGAGTCCGTTTCCCAGGTAATCCTTGCGCTTAGCACGTATGGGATTGACTGCAATAAAGATGAACGTTTCCAGAAAAAGGAAAAAGGGCTTTACGACAACCTGATGGAGTATTATAAAAAAGATGGAAGCTTTTCCCACATATTAGATGGGGACAGCGATCCCATGGCTACCGACCAGGCGTTTTGTGCAATGGCGGCATATAGCCGGTTTTTAAATGGCAAAACCAGTTTTTATGATATGAGCGATACCAATTGACACATAAGAAAAAGAATCTGGATCAGCCAGTGAAAAGGGCAGGAGGAAAGAAATGGCAGATAAGATCACACAGCTTCAGAGGGAGCTTGGAACCATTATAAAAGGAAAAAAAGAAGTTACGGATAAAATCATCATGGCAGTGCTGGCAAGAGGACATGTGCTTTTGGAAGACGTTCCTGGTGTTGGAAAGACAACCACAGCTTTGGCACTTTGCCGTCTTATGGGAATGGATTTTAACCGGATCCAGTTTACGCCGGATGTAGTTCCTTCCGATGTAACCGGATTTACCATGTACGAAAAACAGACGGGCAGATTCATCTACCGCCCAGGCGCGGTGATGTGCAACATGCTTCTGGCGGACGAGATCAACCGTACCTCCAGCAAAACCCAGGCAGCCCTTCTGGAAGTCATGGAAGAGGGAAAGGTAACGGTAGATAACGAGACACATCCGGTTCCGCAGCCCTTTGTAGTCATTGCTACAGAGAACCCTACCGGCTCTTCCGGAACCCAGATGCTGCCGGAATCCCAGTTAGACCGATTTATGATAAGCCTTTCCATGGGCTACCCGGATCACGAAAACCTGGTAGAGCTGCTTCGGGACCGGCAGACAAAAAATCCGTTGGAGAACGCGAAAGCTGTTATTACCAAAGAAGAAGTTGTTATGCTTCAGGATCAGGTACAAAAAGTATATATGGCAGATTCCATCCTGAACTATATTGCAACCCTTGCAGAGGCAACCAGAAACCATCCGATGATCACACTTGGTCTTAGCCCCCGTGGAACCCTGGCTTTATGCCGTATGACAAAGGCGGCAGCCTTCATGGAAGAACGGGATTATGTGATCCCGGAAGATGTAAAAAAAGTATTCACAGATGTAACCGCACACCGTATGATCCTGGATTCAAGAGCCAGATACCAGGAGCAGAGTGCGAAGGACATTCTGGAAGAAATTTTAAAAGATACATCGGCACCGAAGGTAGAGGGAGAATGAAAAACAGGATTTTACTACTTATATGGTTCATATTGCTTGCCCTGGCTGCGGTTTTTACCGGAGTCTGGGTATATGCCGTCCTTTTGCTTTTGTCCGCCCTTGCGGTAGTGGCGTTTTTGCTGCTTGGTTTCTTTTGCGGAAAAAAGATCACTATGAAGCTAAAGCTCCCCAAAGCTGCGGAACAGGATGGGATCTGGAAAGGAAAGCTTCAGATTGCAAATGAGTCTGTCCTTCCGGTATTTCTTGGAAAAGGCAGCCTGCATCTGGAAAATCATTTTACTGGGGAGCAGATGGAGCTTCCGTTTTCGTTTTCCCTTAAAGGAAGAGGGAAAAAAGCCATTGACTTCCAGGGAAAAAGCCAGTGGTGCGGTTGTATTTACGCCACCTTACACACCTGGCGCTCCTATGATTTCTTTGGTCTGGCAGGGCAAAAGAGGAAGGCGGGGCTGTCCGCTTGTACGGTGGTGATGCCCTGTGAGCAAAAGGAAGATTTTCAGTTTCTCACAAAAGAGGGCTTTGACATGGAGAGCTTCCGCTATTCGGGAGCCCGTCCTGGGGATGATCCGGGGGAGACCTTTGATATCCGGGAATACCAGGAGGGGGACAGCATTCGTCAGATCCACTGGAAGTTGACCGGCAAGTTAGATAAAATGATGATCCGCCAGAGAAGTTTCCCGGTGGATGATACGGTCCTGATCCTGGCAGAGCCCTATTTAAAGGAAAAAGCTCCAGCCGTAGCACAGACGCTTGGTGAAGTGTTTGCCGCAGTTTTAAATAGTTTTATGGAACAGGGCATTTCCTGTCAGGCAGGCGTGTTTGACCACAGCACCGGACATTTTTACATTGAAAAAATACGCACCCGCGAGGATTATGAAACTATTCTCTATTTATTCCTCCGCCACGGAGGGGAGGGGGAAAAGCCCTGCACCATCACAGAATATCTTCACACTCCGGGACAACAAAGATTTGCAAATTATATTTATATTACGGGCGCACCAGAGGAAGAAGACCTTAGAAGGCTTCGAACCCGGGGCGAGGTAACCGTTGTAAGCTGTGGAACCACAGCAGATAAAGGAGAAACCATCACATGGAAGTATGGATCACAAGACAAGAAGAAAAACATAGAAGATACCTGCCCGGTATCCTGCTGGAAAGTTTCCTGATTTTTCTGGTAAATGGCGTTGGTACCTTTGCGCTTTTGCATACCCTGATTCCGTCTGTGAATGGGATTCCTTTTTTGGTGAGCGTCACTGTGACCGCCCTTCTCTGTGCCGTTCTTTTCAGGCTTCGGGAACATTTGGTTGCTGCGGTTTTCTCGTTAAGTGCAGCTGCCGGGATCTGCCTGTTTGCGTTCTCTGGCATGCTTTTAAACGGATTTCTTTCACTCTGGAACCAACTTGCAGAAGTTCTTGGGAAAAAAGCAGGGATCTACCTTACCATCTACCAGCTGAAGGATTCTGGAAAAGCAAATGGGGAGCTGGCAGTTCTTATTTTCCTTGGCATTGCCTGTGGGCTGTTTGGCTTCTTAATCCTGAAGCTTCGGTGGTATGTGCTGCTCCTTCTTTTTGCGGCAGTCCTTCCGGTGGTTCTGGTAAAAACAGAACTGCTTCCAGATACCAGGCTTTGTCTTGGCTTTTACGCTGGAACCCTGTTAGAATTAAACTACATGACGAAAAATAAAGGGGGAAACTTAGGTAACGCTGTCGACGTGTCCGCATTTTTTGCCGGGGCATTTGGTCTTCTTCTGGTCTCCGTTTTCGGGGGCATGTTTCTTCAAAGCCTGGTGCCAAAGAATGAGTACCAGGACTCCCAGCTTGTGGCAAATGCCAAAGAAGAGGCATTAAGTGGACTTTCCAGGCTCCGCTACAAAGGGCAGGGGGCAAATTCCCTTCCAGATGGAAAGTTAAAGCAGACCGGAGCCTGGAGTGCGTCATCGGATACGGCACTTGAAATTACCATGGAGCATCCGGCTTCTTTGTATCTGCGTGGCTTTGTGGGAAGCGTTTATGACGGCTCTTCCTGGACGGAGATTTCCACGGAAGAGGCCTATGAAGAAAAAGACTTGTATTACTGGCTTCACCAGGAGGGCTTTTATGGAGAAACCCAGCTTCTAAATGCAAGAAATCTGATCCAGGACGATTCCCTCTCCAGTGAAAAAGGAATCATTTCGATAAATAATAAAACGGCAAGCAGTAAATACCTTTATACCCCGTATGAGCTCTCAGGTCTGCCAGACGGCTACACAGGCGAAAACGCCCAGGCGGACAGCACCCTGTACGCCAGAGGACTGTTTGGAGAAAGAACCTATCGTTTTTCCTCCCTTGGAAATCTGGTAAGTGATTTTACCACCCTTGGAGCAAAGGTCTATCAGACATTGACCGCTGGAAATAATGCAGGGGATGGCGGCGCGGATGCCGTCAGTTCCTACCGAAGCCAGGAGAGTTATTACAATACCTTTGTTTATCAGGAAGATACCGCTCTTCCAGCGTCCTTAAAAACCCTGTTTCAAAAGGAACTTGGAGACGGCGGAAACCGGGAGGAAGGACATACCGATTACTACACGGCAATCACCAGGATCCGCTCCTATCTGGAAAAGAACATGACCTACAGTTCCCAAACGGATGTCTTTTCTGAAGACGGGGATTTTACAGAGAATTTTTTAACCACCTCTAAGATCGGGCACAGCGTTCATTTTGCAACAGCGGCGACGCTTATGTTCCGCTATTATGGCATTCCCGCCCGGTACGTGGAAGGGTATCTGATCACCCCTCAAGATGTAGATGGGAAAACAGATGGCGAAACTATCGAAATCCCGGGAACTAACGGACATGCCTGGACAGAGATCTACATTGATGGACTTGGATGGGTTCCGCTTGAAATGACACCTTCCTATTACGGTATCATGGAAGAAGCCAATTTAAAAACAGGGCTGGAAGCAAAAGGAAAGCTGGCTGCTTCAATCCCAGAGACAGAATCACAGCCGCCAGTGGAAGAGAACATCCGTACCAATTTCAGCCTGAAGCTGGCATTGTTTGGAATCGAAAAATTCCTTCTTCTGTTTTTGATCGTATTTGATACGTTTATGTTTCTGTTTATCCTGACGGTGATATTCTTAAGAGCGTTTACAAACCGAAAGAGAAGAAAGTGCTTTGCCTCCCAGGACACCAAACTGGCAGTGAGGGCCATGGCTGGTTATGCTAGAGCGTTATACGAGCATGGCACACAGTATTCAGATGAGACCACATTACTCTATGAAAGAGTAAGAAAGATTGGACAAAAGGCAGCGTTTAGCCCCCATCCGGTATCGGCCTCCGAACGCCATGATACGGCAAGCTGTATCCGGCATTTAAAAAAGGAATTAAAAGCATCTGCAAGCTGGTATGACAGATGGATCATGAAATACATTGAAAGACTTTATTGACAGGAAAGGAGGCTGTTTATGAAAGAAAAAAAGAAAAGAAAAATACTGGCAGCGCTCATTCCTGTGGCAGTGCTTTTTCTGGCTGCTGTCGTTTTTGCACAGGGCGTATTAAAAAGTGAGCCCGAGGCAGTACCAAACCCGGTGCAGGGAATCAGTGCAGACAGCTCCTTAAAAGGGTATCTGGGAACCGGTTTTGCCTATGCAGGTTCTAAGAATGATGGAAACGGCGAGGAAATGGCAGAGCAGCAGGAACAGGCCCAGCTTCTTCCAGAAGAGACACCGACTCCTACGGTTACGCCGGAGCCGACAAAGGAACCAGTAATGCAGACGGTGACACCAACGCCTGAACCGGAGGAGAGCGTAACGCCCACCCCACAGGCAACTGTGACGGAAACGCCGCCAGAAAATAATAACAATACAAACCAAAATCAAGAGAATCAAAGTAATACGATTGAATATGATAACCAGGATGAACCAGACAATTCCGAACAGCCATCGGAAACACCAGATGCGGATGATAACCGGAACCAGGACGGGGCGCAGACTCCGGATGAGGATCTGCCACCTGTTACCCCGGCACCGGAAGAGCCGCAGATCACTGCGACACCTGCCCCTACGGAAAGTCCAGAGGAACCGGTAGAAGATAATTACCCGAAGATTGCCACAGACCTTACCGATGGGGAGACGGTCAATGCTTCTTACCGTACCTTTTACATCCAGGCAACCGACCATTATGGAAACAGTCTGGGCGCAGCTGCCCTTACGGTAACCGGAAATGGGGAACGGCTTTCCTGCCAGGGAGAACCGGCTGCTGGAATCCTGGCATATCGCCTGGAACTGGCAGAAGGTGCCAACACCATAGAAATCAAGGCGACAGACGAAGAAGGCTATGCCACTACCTTACCTCCTTTTACCCTGTATAAAGGAGAAGACGCAGGTCCACAGGTGGCAGGTTCTATCACCATCAGCATTGAAGCGGGTACGGTAGGGCTTGGAACCATCCTTCCGGCAACCTCTATTGAATATTACCAGGGAGAACAGTTATCCTCTGTGCTGCTGCGGCTTTTGCAGAACACAGGCTTTGACTGGAGAAACAATGGGGATGCCACCAGCGGCTTTTATTTAAAAGCAATCGGAAGGGGCGGCATTTCCGCAAATGCGGCTATTCCGGATGACCTGATGGCGCATTTGCAGGAAGTAAACTGTCAGTTATCCGATCACGATTCCAACTGGCTTGGAGAGTTTGATTTTACCATGGACTCTGGCTGGCTGTATTCCGTGAACGGTGAATACATGAGTGTTGGAATGTCTTCCTATTTCCCGGCGGACGGGGATGAGGTAAGGCTTCGATTTTCCCTTTATTCCGGTGCCGACGTAGGCGGCGGAGTAAACGGCGAGACATGGGGGGACTGGTAAATGAAAAAAAGATTGGTAATGGGAACCCTAACGGCAGCTCTGATTGCCGGAAGTGTTCCTTATGAGATACATGCACAGCAAGAAGTGATGATACAAAGCGAAGAAGGAGGACCAGAAGAGCCTTCGGAACCGGAACAGCCGGAGCCTGCTCCAAGTGAGGAACCACAGCCGACCATGGAGCCAGAGCCCACTGTGGCACCACAGCCGACCGTGGAGCCAGAGCCTACACAGGCACCAGCTCCAACTGAGACTCCACAAGAGCCGACTGCAACACCGGTTCCGGAGCCAACTACGGCACCAACAGAAACTCCGGCTCCAACCGAGATTCCACAGCCGACTGCGACTCCAACCCCGGCTTTGGTGAGCGTGGGACTTCAAATTGAGCCGGGAGATGCCAGTGTGGTGATCCTGGATGCAGAGGGAAACCCGGTTTCCGCAGAAGAAAATGGACGGTATTCTCTTTTACAGGGACAGGCGTATGAACTTTATGTCCGTAAAGAAGGGTACCAGGAATTCTACCAGAAGATCACGGCAGATCCTGCGGTGACGGAATATACTATCACCCTTCTTAGCGGCAACACAGCCTTAAAGGGCTTGTATGTTTCCAGTTCCGACAAGTACGGAAAAGGGATCTTAAAATTAAGCCCGGATCTGGCTCCAGATAAGGAAAAATTTGAGGCTTCCTACGATGGCGAACGGCAGAGCCTGAACATCTGGACAGAAGTAGAGGATGAAAAAGCTTCTGTTAAGGTTTATGCCATCAGCGGTATCAAGGCAGGAACTGTAGAAAAAGATGAGACCATCACGGGAACGAAAGACAACAAAGACCGCCTCTACTGGAAGATCTTTTTTGCCGACCAGGAAAAAGAGGCGAAGGTCCGCCTGGAGGTAAAAGCAGAGGACGGGACAACCAGAGACTATTATATTACCCTGAAACTTACCGATACTACAGCTCCGGTACTAAAAAAAATCAGTGCCAGCCGTATCTCCACGGACACTGCTTCTGCTGTCTATAAAACTTCCGAAAAGGGAACCTGTTATTACCAGGTGATTGAGGCAGGGGCAAAGGTACCCGCCCTAGATACAAGTGGGAAAGGAACAGAAGTATTAGCCGGAACCAATACCATTACCCTGACTGGATTATCCTCCGGGGAAAAAGACCTGGTGATCGTGGTAAAGGATGCAGCGGGAAATGTAAGTGATTCTTTAGTCATGGGGATCCCGGATATAAAAACAGCCGGTACCCCTGGAAACCTGGTACATGGCTCCGACCATGGCGGAAATAAGTCCCAGGCCACTATCCCAGGACAAAACGGCGAGGGTTCCTTATCCAATTTAAAACAGGTGGAGGGAAGCAAAGCTGGAGGCAAAGAGGGGGAGAAAACCACTGGGGAGATTAAGGCTTCCTTAAAGCTCCAGGGGGAGAAACAGACTTCTTTGTTTGGAAATATGAAGACAGCTGACACCAAAAAAAATGAGTCCCCGAAGTGGACAGACCGGACAGGGAAGAAATATGCAAAGGATTTAAAGCCTGGCTATACCATAGCAGGGGAGAAGGTGATGGAAAAAGCCACTCCCTCCCCGGTGGTAGAAGAAAAAAGTGAGGCGTCAGATGGTTTTACAGAAGAAACGAAAACCACAGTTACAAATACAACTGGAAAGAACCAGGCTCAGGAGGAATCTTTTGCAGGAAGTGTGACAAGAGGAATCCAAAAAGCAAGTCTGACAACAAAATTTCTTCTGGTGATTGCGGTATTGGAAACTGGTTTTGCTCTCTTTTTTGTAACGGCAAAGAAAAGGTTTAAAAAAGAAAGCAAGAAAAAGCCCAAAATAACGGCGTAAGCAAAGAAAAGAAGGGAGAACTGAATGAAACCAACAATGAAAAAATGGCTGACCGGACTTTTGTCTGCGGCCCTGTTAGCTGGAAATCTTCCGGTGTATGCGTTAAACACCGCTTATGCCGCAGAAGAGGATGGATTTTTTACAGATGAGACGGATTCTTTTGAGGGTGGTTCCCAGGAATCCGAAGACACACAAAGTGAGGATTCTTTTGCAAGCGTTTCTGAATTTACCGGGTTTACCTCCGGGGAAGCAGAAGAAGATTTTTCAGGAGAAGAGGACTTTGAAGCCTCTGATTCCCAGGAGGGATTTGAAGGGGAGACAGATCCTATCATCATGCCAGAAACCGATGCGCAGGATGAGGGTGGCTACCTTCAGAACTTGACCTTATATACCAGCCAGAGCGGTGCTTCTACCGTAGGATTAAAGCGTATGTCTGATCTTGACGCAGAGTTTCGCGGCAAGGTTTATGTGGCAGAATATGGTTCCAACATGGATTCCGCATCCTTCTGGATCACAGCGGATCTGGCAGGGAATGCACCGGAGGGATCCGTCCTTCAGCTGGAAACCACGGGACTGGACGGAGAAAAACAGAATGCGGAAATGTCAAAAAGCGGATACACAGATGGTACCCGTTACAATATAGCTGCCTCCGTTTTTGCAGCCGGAGAAAATGGCTCCAAAAGAGCACTTTATACTATCACCGCAGGAACAGAAGGGGACAAGCAGGTTTACCAGATCCTGGTAGAACGCCGTCTTGACCTTTCCGATCTCAAGGCCTGCCTGCCGGATGACAAGGACCTGGCAAAAAATATCCTTCCGAAATTTGACACGACAGGAACTACAAGGGACTACGAGGCAACGGTAGCAGTTTCTACTGCTTCTTTACAGGTGGTTCCAAAAGCGTTTTCCGGCAACTGGTATCAGCTTGCCATTTCCAGTGAAAATGTAACCACAGGCGAAGTAAAAGAGGTTCCGTTTTCTTCTACAGATACGGCTGTGAGCGTTCCACTGGCAGACACCGGTGATACCAAAGTGACGCTCTCCATGTCAGAGGCAAACACCTATGCGGATCCTGCCCTGGCAGAGAAAACCTATACCTCCACCGGCACCTACACCATCCTGGTTCATAAAAGCACAAGTGACAAAGTAAGTTTCCAGGTAACCCCGGAGGATGCGGTCATCAGCGTATATGACAAGGATGGGGAGCGCCTTACCCCTTCCGCCGATTCCCTGATGGTTTATGAGAACATCCTTCAAGGAGAAGCCTATACGTGGAATATTTCTAAATATGGCTATATTTCCCAGCAGGGCAGTTTTACCGGCGGCGAGGTTTCCGACATTAGTGCAGAACTGGTAAAACAGGATGCTACGCAGCCGGAGATCACGGACAATGACTGGATCAATTTTCGAAACAGTGAAACAAATAACGGCATTACCGGAAGCAGCACCCCAACCAGTGCGGATTCCACCCTGTTAAAATGGACCAAAAGGATCGGAGTGGGCTGGGAGGCAGCCATCACACCACCACTGATCCTGGGCGGAGCAGTTTATGTAGCGTCTGGACAGTTTATCTATAAGCTGGATAAAAACACAGGGGAAATCCTTCAGACCAGCGAACAGCTCTCTGGAAATATGCAGTATGCCATGATCCCCCTTACCTATGCAGAGGGAATGCTCTTTGCACAGATCGGCGGCGGTCAGATCCAGGCGGTCAGTGCTACTTCCTTAAAGTCCTTATGGATCAGTGAGTCCCTGGGAGGTCAGACACTTTCCCCGATCACTTACAAGGATGGTTATATCTATACCGGAACCTGGAATTCTGAGACTACAGCAGGCTCTTATTTCTGTCTGTCTGTTACAGACGAGGATCCATCCACAGGAACGGAGATTAAACACTGCACTTGGAAATACAACCATAAGGGCGGCTTTTACTGGGCTGGTTCTTATGCCTCATCCGATTACCTGATATTTGGTTCCGACGACGGTTCTTCAGAAGGAACAGATACCAACTCCGCCATCCTGTATTCCGTAAACACACATACCGGATTGCTCATGGATAAGATGACAAGCCATGGAGATATTCGTTCTACTATCGTTTATAATAATGGTTATGTATATTTCACCACCAAAGGCGGGTATCTGTACCGCGTGCAGATGAATGCAGACGGCACCTTTGGAACTGCCTGCAGCTATAACCTTGGCGGCATGGTAACTGCTTCCCCGGTTGTATATAAGGGGAGGATCTATGTAGGTGTCTGCGGAAATGGCGAACAGTTTAGTTCCGATGGCGGTCATCATTTTGCAGTCTTAACTGAAACCGCTTCCGGGATCTCTCTGGCATATAACGTATCCATCCCAGGCTATCCCCAGGCAGCGCCTCTTTTGTCTACGGCCTACGAAAACCAGGATTATAATGGGGATGGACAGGCAGATGGAAGAGTCTATCTGTACTTTACCTACAATGCAAAACCAGGCGGTATTTATATGCTGTCCGATGAACCGGGACAGACCTCCGGAACAGCCGTAGAGCTTTTCCGCCCGGCAAGTGACCAGCAGGAATACTGCATCAGTACCATCTGTGCAGACCGTGAGGGCACCCTTTATTACAAAAACGATTCCAACTATCTGATGGCTCTGGAAACAAATGGAGCCTATCTGGACAGCGTGACAGTCACAGCAGATACTGGAAAAGTGACCTGGCCTTCTGCTTTCCGAAAAGATACCTTAAAATATAATTTAACGGTAGCAGAGAATACCGGCAAAGTGACCTTTGATTTTAAAGCACCGGAAGGCTGCACCATAACTGTAAATGGACAGGCGTATGCAGGAAGTTTTGTAGCGGATGTAAGCGGCGGCTCCACAGATGTGAAGGTAACTGTAAGCGGTATGGGAAAGAGCAGGGAATATACTTTCCATATTTCCCAGGATATTTCCACTCCGGTTCTTGCGAACATGGCACTTAGCACCAGCAATACCTACTCCAATACGGCAAACCGGATTTCGCTGTCCCCGGAATTTAGCAGTGTAACAACCAGCTACCGGGCAATCTATAAAGAGAGCCGGGAATTTTTAAATATCTTTGCAGAACCGGCAGACAGCAGCGCATCGGTTACCGCTGTGGGAGTCCGTGGCACCAGCAAGGTAACGGTTCTTGGAAAAGTAACCGGAAGTGGTGCAGCACACAGAATTGCCATGTATTTTGATAAAACAAATCCAGAGGCAGAAGCAGAGGTAAAGGTTACCGTTACCACCAAATCCGGAAAGACAACCGACTATACCATTGTGGTACAGCGTACCGATACCCCATCCCCGACACCGACTGTAACTCCGGTTCCGGCTACCCCGACACCCGTTCCGCCGACTCCGACACCGACGGAAGTTCCGGAGGTATTTGGTCCTTGGACAACCGTATCGGGAGCAACGGTATTTGCCCCCGAAACACAGAAACGCACCAGCAACAAGGGAAGAACGGAAACCCGCACTGTAGGAAGTAAACTTACCCCAACCATCAAAGTAAATGCCACCAGTATAAAGCTGAAGGTAAAACAGTCTACCACAAAGGTGAAGGTGAGCGGTCTTGCAAATGGAGATTCCGTAAAATCCTGGACAACCAGCAACAAAAAGATTGTAACAGTGACAAGCAAGGGTACTATAAAAGGACTGAAAGCTGGAAAAGCAAAAGTCACCATCACACTTGCAAGCGGCAAAAAACAGGTGGTCAACGTTACGGTACAAAAGAAGGCGGTGAAGACAACCAAGATCATAGGCATTGCTTCTAAGGCAACCCTGAAAAAGGGCAAGAAACTGACATTAAAGCCAGTCATCAGCCCGATCACCTCCCTGCAGAAGGTAACCTATACCACTTCCAATAAGAAGGTGGCAACTGTTACCGCAAAAGGTGTGATCACTGCAAAGAAAAAAGGAACTGCCACCATTACGGTAAAATCCGGTTCCAAATCGAAAAAAATTAAGATCACAGTAAAATAAAAAAGATAGAACAGGCAGCAAAGCCTTAAAGGGCTCCTGCCTGTTCTGCCATTTAAAAGAGGCAGGAGCAGCTTCGCAAAAAAAGTGAGGAAAAAAATGATATATATTAGCCATTTAGTTTTAGATGATGACATGAAGGCTTTGGTAAAAGAGTATGGAACTGGGATCGAGAGCATTGATTTTTCTATTTCGGATAACCTGGATCAGCTTTCGGATTCGATCAAAACGTACTGGGAGAAAATGAAAGAGATAGGAACCAGGGATCTGATCCTTCACGGTCCGTTTCTGGATGTGAACCCCTGTGCATATGACAGTATGGTGCGGGAAGCTACCATGACAAGATTCAACCAGTGCTATGAGGCGGGGCTTCACCTTGGCGCTAAGAAGATTGTCTTTCACTCTGGCATGAACCCGTATGTTTACTACAAAGAATATTGGGCGGAGCAGGTTGCCAAATTCTGGCAGGAATTTATGAAAAACAAAACAGAACTTGAAGTCGTGCTGGAAAATGTATTTGATGATGATTGGCGGCTTCTTTTGGATGTTTATGAGAGGGTGAACCAGCCAAACTTCAAGCTGTGCCTGGACATCGGACACGCGCACTGTTATTCTTCTTTGGATGTCAGGGAGTGGGCGAAAAATCTGGCTCCCTATGTAAGCCATGTTCATATCCACGACAACTGCGGCGACCGGGATTCCCATATCGGA
>ULQT01001872.1_pt1 | contig 13058 bp, 9 predicted proteins | sample 1954791 | NCBI WGS metagenome assembly ULQT01 (sample SAMEA4835663, study PRJEB28245) | human gut metagenome | biome: gut microbiome; material: fecal sample | place: Denmark | collected 2008 | reverse complement strand
GCTGGGCTACCGCACCAGCTGCATCCCGGGAAACGGCTATGTGGTGCTGGAGGCAGAATACGCCTTAAAGCGCGGAGAGCCAGAGGCCATAAAGGCCCGGATGGACGAGCTTTCCGCAAAGCGCAGGGAAAAGCAGCCGCTGGAATATCCCAGCGCCGGAAGCACCTTTAAAAGACCCCAGGGCCATTTTGCGGGCCAGCTGATCCAGGAAGCCGGTCTTAAGGGCTTCACGCTGGGGGGAGCTGCCGTGTCAGAAAAGCACGCGGGCTTTGTCATCAACCAGAACGGGGCCACGGCGTCGGAGATCTACGGACTCTGCATGGAGGTAAAAAGACGGGTGCAGGAGCAGTCCGGAGTGGAGCTGGAGCTGGAGGTAAAGCTCCTGGGCGGATTTTAGGAGGAAACGGCCGTGAGACTGATCATTGTTACAGGCATGTCGGGCGCGGGCAAATCGACGGCTCTGAAATTTTTTGAGGATATGGGGTTCTACTGTGTGGATAACCTGCCCATCCTGCTCATAGAGAAATTTGCAGAGCTGACCTTAAGGGACGAGAACAACGCCAGTGATATCGCCCTGGGCATCGACATACGCAGCGGGCGGGAGCTGCCCCAGCTGCAGACCATCATCAATAAATGGCGGGAGAATTCCTATCCCTTTGAGATCCTGTTTTTAGAGTCCAGCGACCAGGTGCTCATAAAACGCTATAAGGAGACCAGGAGGAGCCATCCCCTGTCCCGGTCCGGCCGGGTGGAAAAGGGCATCAGCCTGGAGAGGGAGAAGCTGGCCTTTTTAAAGGACGAAGCTGACTATGTGCTGGATACCAGCAAGCTCCTTACAAAGGAGCTGAAAAAGGAGATCCGGACGCTCTTTTCCAGGGACCGGGAAAAGAGCAGCCTGTTCATCACAGTCCTGAGCTTTGGTTTTAAATACGGGATCCCGTCGGACGCGGACCTGGTATTTGACGTGCGGTTTCTGCCAAACCCCTATTATGTGGAGGAGCTGCGGTTCCATACGGGGATGGAGGAGCCGGTGCGGGACTATGTGATGCAGGGCGGTACGGCCGCGGAATTTTTAGAAAAGCTCATGGACCTTCTCCGCTTCCTGATCCCCAGGTATGAGCAGGAGGGGAAGAACCAGTTAGTGATCGCCGTGGGCTGCACCGGAGGGAAGCACCGGTCTGTGGCCATTGCCCATGAGGTATTTAAGCGCCTGAAAGAGGCGGAACGGTACGAGGTGCGCATGGAGCACCGGGATGCAGATGTGGATGGAGTGAGATAGATGTCATTTTCTGCCAGAATCAAGGAGGAGCTGTCCCGGCAGATGAGTCCTGCCAGGCACTGTCAGATCGCAGAGATCGCGGCGATCCTGAGCCTTTGCGGAGGGATCCAGATATCGGGGGACGACCGGTATACCATTAAGATCCATACGGAAAATGTAACAGTTGCAAGAAAGTGCTTTACTTTATTGAAAAAAACATTTAATATAGAAACTGACATATCGATACGCCGGAATGCGCACCTGGGAAAGAACCGGGTCTATTCCGTCTGTGTAAAACAGCACGAGGATGCGCTCCGGGTATTGAAGGCCACAAAGCTGCTTTCCGAAGATGGGGAGATCGGAGAAAACCTGTCGGTGGTGGGAAACGTGGTGGTACAGAATCCATGCTGCCGCCGCGCGTTTTTAAGAGGCGCCTTCCTGGCGTCCGGCTCCATCAGCGATCCGGAAAAGTTTTATCACTTTGAGATCGTCTGTGCCACGGAGCCCAAGGCCCGGCAGATCCAGTCCATTATGGCGACTTTTGACATAGAGGCAAAAATTGTCATGCGGAAACGGTACTATGTGGCATATATTAAAGAGGGAAGTCAGATCGTCGACATGCTGAATGTGATGGAAGCCCACCTGTCACTTATGGAGCTGGAAAATATCCGGATCCTGAAGGAGATGAGAGGAAACGTCAACCGCCAGGTAAACTGTGAGACGGCCAACATCAACAAAACGGTGTCCGCTGCGGTGAAGCAGATCAACGATATTGTTTTCATTCGGGATACGGCCGGGTTTGAGAGCCTGCCGCCAGGGCTGGCGCAGATCGCCAGGGCGCGGCTTGAAAAGCCAGAAGCGACGCTGAAAGAACTGGGTGAAGACCTGGAACCGCCTGTTGGAAAGTCGGGGGTCAACCACCGGCTGAGAAAGCTCTGCGAACTGGCAGAACGCCTGAGGGAGGAGCAGGGAGCTGGACAGTGAGGTTTGCTGTCCATGTGTTATGAGGAGGATTGTTATGACAAAACGGACCGTTACTATTGAATTGGCTTCCGGTCTGGAGGCACGTCCGATTGCAATGCTGGTTCAGCTTGCGAGCAGCTATGAAAGCAGGATTTATGTTCAGAGCGACAATAAAAAAGTCAATGCCAAAAGCATCATGGGGATGATGACACTGGACCTTCCGGTTGGTGAACAGGTGGTCGTTACGGCTGACGGAGCAGATGAAGAAAAGGCGATCAACGATATTGAGAAATATCTGAGCAATAATTAAGTCCAGGAGGCTGTTTTCCCATAGGAAACAGCCTCTTTTTAACGGAGGAGGCAGCAGATGGCTTTTACACACTTACACGTCCATACGGAGTACAGTCTCCTGGACGGTTCCAGTAAAATAAAAGAGCTGGCGGTCAGGGCAAAGGAGCTGGGAATGGACAGCATGGCCATCACCGACCACGGGGCCATGTACGGCGTCATTGATTTTTACCGGGCAGCCAGGGAGGCGGGGATCAAGCCCATTTTAGGCTGTGAGGTCTACGTGGCCCCTGGCTCCAGGTTTGACCGGGAAAATGTCCATGGCGAGGACCGGTATTACCATCTGGTGCTTCTTGCGGAAAATAACGAAGGCTATCAGAATCTGATGAAGATCGTTTCCAAGGGATATGTGGACGGCTTTTATTATAAGCCCCGGGTGGATATGGAGGTACTTAAGACGTACCATAAGGGGATCATTGCCTTAAGCGCCTGTCTGGCCGGAGAGGTGCCCAGGTTCCTGGCACGGGGGCTTTACGAGGAGGCGAAGGAGGCCGTCTTAAAATACCAGGAGATCTTTGGCCGGGGAAATTATTTCCTGGAGCTCCAGGATCACGGGATCCCCATGCAGCGCCAGGTGAACCAGGGGATCATCCGCCTTTCCAGAGAGCTGGATATCCCCCTGGCAGCCACCAATGACTGCCACTATATCAACGCCGAGGACTGGGAGGCCCACGATATCCTGTTATGTATCCAGACGGGAAAAAAGGTGGCCGATGAAAACCGGATGCGGTATGAGGGCGGCCAGTATTATGTGAAATCCGAGGAGGAGATGCGGGAGCTGTTTTCCTACATCCCCGAGGCCATTGACAATACGGCAAAGATCGCAGAGCGGTGCAACGTGGAGATCGAGTTCGGCGTCACAAAGCTGCCGCGCTATGAGGTGCCGGAGGGCTACGATTCCTGGGGCTATTTAAACCATCTGTGCAGCGAAGGCTTTAAGGAGCGGTATCCGGAGGACGACGGGACCTTAAAGGAGCGGCTGGAATATGAGCTGGGCGTCATAAAGAGCATGGGCTATGTGGATTACTTCCTTATTGTATGGGATTTCATAAACTTTGCCAGATCCCATGGGATCGCCGTGGGCCCTGGCCGCGGCTCCGCAGCCGGCAGCATCGTTTCCTACTGCTTAAAGATCACCAACATCGATCCCATCCGCTACCAGCTTCTGTTCGAGCGGTTCCTGAACCCGGAGCGGGTGTCCATGCCGGATATCGACGTGGATTTCTGCTATGAACGCCGCCAGGAGGTCATCGACTACGTGGTGGAGAAATACGGAAAAGACCAGGTGGCCCAGATCGTCACCTTTGGTACCCTGGCGGCCCGGGGCGTGATCCGGGACGTGGGAAGGGTCATGGACCTGCCGTACAGCCTCTGCGACCAGGTCTCCAAAATGGTCCCGGCGGAGTTGAACATCACCCTGGACCTGGCCTTAAAGAAAAATCCGGAGCTCAAGGCCCTTTACGATACCGACGAGCAGGTCCATAAGCTCATCGACATGTCCAGACGGCTGGAGGGGCTTCCCAGGCATACGTCCATGCATGCGGCCGGAGTGGTCATCAGCCGGACGAACATTGACGAATACGTGCCCCTGTCCCGAGGCTCCGACGGCACCATCACCACCCAGTTTACAATGACCACACTGGAGGAGCTGGGACTTTTGAAAATGGATTTCCTGGGTCTCAGGACCCTGACCGTGCTCCAGGATGCCGTGGCCATGATCCAGAAGGACCATGGTGTAAAGCTGGATCTGGACCACATTGATTTCAATGATAAAAAGGTCATGGAGTCCATCGGAACAGGAAAGGACGACGGCGTGTTCCAGCTGGAGAGCGGCGGAATGAAGAGCTTCATGAAGGAGCTGAAGCCGGAGAGCCTTGAGGATATCATCGCCGGGATCTCCCTGTACCGCCCGGGCCCCATGGATTTCATCCCCAAATATTTAAAGGGAAAGAATGATCCGGCGGCCATCACCTATACCTGCCCCCAGCTGGAGCATATCTTAAAGCCCACTTACGGCTGTATCGTGTACCAGGAGCAGGTCATGCAGATCGTCCGAGACCTGGCCGGGTATACCCTGGGAAGGAGCGACCTGGTGCGCCGTGCCATGTCCAAGAAAAAAGCGGATGTCATGGCCAGGGAGCGGAAGAATTTCGTTTACGGCAATGAGGAAGAGGGAGTAAAAGGCTGTGCGGCCAACGGCATTGACGAAAAGACGGCCAACCAGATCTTTGACGACATGACGGATTTCGCCAAATACGCCTTCAATAAGTCCCATGCGGCGGCCTACGCCGTGGTGGCCTATCAGACGGCCTATTTAAAATACTACTATCCCAGGGAATTCATGGCCGCCCTTATGACCTCCATCATGGATAATGTCACAAAGGTGTCAGAATATATCCTGGCCTGCCGGAACATGGGGATCGGGATCCTGCCTCCGGATATCAACGAGGGCGTGAGCGGCTTTTCCGTTTCCGGGAACAGCATCCGCTATGGGCTTTCGGCCATTAAGAGCGTGGGCCGGGCTGTGGTGGACGTGATCATCTCCGAGCGGGAGACGGGCGGGCCGTTTTCCACCCTGGAGGATTTTGTATCCAGGATGTCCAACCGGGAGGTCAATAAGAGGACCCTGGAGAGCTTCATAAAATCCGGTTCCCTGGATTCCCTTCCAGGCACCAGGAAGCAGAAGCTGTACGTTTCATCGGAGCTCCTGGAAAACAAGGCACGGGAGAAAAAGACAGTGATGGAGGGGCAGATGAGCTTCTTCGATATTGCGCCGGAGGAAGACAAAGGCAATTTCCAGGTGTCCTTCCCGGATGTGGGGGAATTTGATAAGGAGACACTTCTGGCCTTTGAAAAGGAGACCCTGGGGATCTACGTCAGCGGCCATCCCATGGAGGCATACCAGGAGCTGTGGCAGAAGAACGTGACGGCCCGGACCTCAGATTTCATCGTGGATGAGGACGGCCATACGGTGGTGGAGGATAATTCCATTGTGGTGGTGGGAGGCATGATCACGGCCAAAAAGGTAAAGACCACCCGCACCAGCCAGCTGATGGCCTTTGTGTCCCTGGAGGACATGGTGGGGACCGTGGAGGCCCTGGTCTTTCCGAAGATCTATGAGAAAAACAAGCAGTATCTGACGGAGGATTCCAAGGTCTTTTTACGGGGCCGGGCTTCCATTGGAGACGATCCGGTGGGAAAGCTGGTATGTGAGGAAGTGATCCCGTTTTCCGCCATTCCCAACGAGCTGTGGCTCCAGTTTGAGGACCAGGAGTTTTATGAAAGGACCGTGGACAGCGTCATGGCGGTCCTTCGGGAATCCGAGGGGAAGGACCGGGTGGTCATGTATCTGAAGAAGGAGAGAAAGCTCAGACGGCTGTCTCCCAGCTGGGCCATCAACGCCCAGGGAAGGCTTTTGGAGGAACTGTACACTTTACTTGGTGAAAAAAATGTCAAAGTTGTGCAAAAAACCATTGAAAAGCGGGATAAAATAGATTAAACTAGGGATTAGGCATCAATGAGCATGCAGGTAATTTGGAGGAATGAACATATGGCAAAAAAAGAGGTTAAGACCATCGGCGTACTGACAAGCGGCGGCGACGCGCCCGGAATGAACGCGGCGATCCGTGCAGTCGTAAGGACGGCCATCAATAAAGGCCTCAAGGTAAAGGGCATCATGAGAGGATATGCGGGACTTCTCCAGGAAGAGATCGTGGATATGGACAGCGTCAGCGTTGCCGATACCATCAACCGGGGAGGCACGATCCTTTATACAGCGCGTTGTGAAGAGTTCCAGACGGAGGAAGGCCAGAAGATGGGTGCAGAGATCTGCAGGAAGCACGGCATCGACGGAGTCGTTGTCATCGGCGGTGACGGTTCCTTCCGGGGAGCGGGAAAACTTTCTGCCCTGGGGATCAATACCATCGGACTTCCGGGAACCATTGACCTTGACATCGCATGTACCGATTATACCATCGGTTTTGATACAGCTGTCAACACAGCCATGGAGGCTATTGATAAGGTAAGGGATACGTCCACCTCCCATGAGCGGTGCAGCATCATCGAGGTAATGGGCCGCCGTGCGGGATACATTGCCTTGTGGTGCGGGATCGCCAACGGAGCCGAGGATATCCTGCTTCCAGAGCGGTATGATGGCAATGAGCAGTATCTCATCAACCGCATCATTGAAAACAGAAAGCGCGGCAAAAAACACCACATCATCATCAACGCCGAGGGGATCGGCCACTCCACGTCCATGGCAAGACGGATCGAGGCGGCCACAGGGATCGAGACCCGGGCCACCATCATCGGCCACATCCAGCGGGGCGGCACCCCTACCTGTAAGGATCGTGTCTACGCCTCCATTATGGGAGCCAAGGCGGCGGAGCTTTTATGGGAAGGAAAGAGCAACCGGATCGTAGCGTACAGAGGCGGCCGGTTTGTGGATTACGATATCCAGGAAGCGCTGAACATGACGAAGGATATCTCAGAGGAGCAGTTCGAGATCAGTAAGCTTCTGGTCCGCTAAAAGAGGGAAGAGAATGGGAAGAAAAGAGGACGAAAAAATAGCCCCCCACTGTGATTTTATCCACGTCCACGAGCAGGTGGTAAAGCAGGTCATGGACGTGATGCCCCAGGGAGACGAGCTCCAGCAGCTGGCGGAATTTTTCCGTGTGTTCGGGGATTCCACCAGGATCCGGATCCTTTATGCCTTAAGCCAGTCGGAGCTGTGCGTCTGCGACATCGCCAGCCTTTTAAATATGGGCCAGTCGGCGATCTCCCACCAGCTCCGGATCCTGAAGCAGATGCGTCTGGTAAAATTCCGCAGGGATGGCCGGAGCGTTCTTTATTCCCTGGCAGACAGCCACATAGAAACAATCCTCGCCCAGGGGATGGAGCATATCGGAGAGTAGAAAAATGAAATTTACAAAAATGCAGGGACTGGGAAACGACTATGTCTATGTAAACTGCTTTGAGGAGACAGTGGAACATCCGGAGGAGACGGCCAGGTTCGTCAGCAGCCGGAATTTCGGGATCGGCTCTGACGGACTGATCCTCATAAAGCCGTCAGAGAAGGCAGACTGCCAGATGGATATGTATAATCTGGACGGTTCCCAGGGGACCATGTGCGGCAACGGCATCCGCTGTGTGGGGAAGTACGTTTACGATCATGGCATTGTGGATAAAACAGAGATCGACGTGGAAACTCTGGCGGGGATCCGCCATTTAAGCCTTCATGTCAGAGACGGAAAAGTGGAGACGGTGACCGTGGATATGGGCCGTCCGGAGCAGACCTCAGAGATCGGGGAAGCCATCACGGTCCTGGGAAAGGAATATGCGTTTACAGGAGTTTCCATGGGAAATCCCCACGCAGTGGTGTTCATGGACGGAGTGAAGGAGATGGATCTGAAGGAGATCGGACCGGCCTTTGAGTCCCATGAGCGCTTTCCGGGAAGGACTAACACAGAGTTCGTCCAGGTAGTGGATGAGGGCCATGTGATCATGCGGGTCTGGGAGCGGGGCTCGGGAGAGACCCTGGCCTGCGGCACCGGAGCCTGCGCCGTGGCTGTGGCCTGCGCCTTAAACGGAAAGACCGGAAGCCAGGTGGATGTGGAGCTTCTGGGAGGCGTTTTAAATATCCGCTGGGACCGGGAGAACGACCGGGTCTATATGACTGGTCCGGCCGTGGAGGTGTACCATGGCGAGATCGGTTTAAAGGAGAATAACGTATGATCGACCGTGTAGATAAGGAGATCCTGAAGCTTCTGCAGCAGAATGGACGGCTTTCCTTAAAGACCATTGCAGAAAAAACATTTTTATCCTCTCCGGCAGTATCCGCCAGGATCGAGCGGATGGAGAACGACGGGATCATCCTGGGCTATGAGGCAAAGGTGAGCCCTATCCGGATGGGATACCATATCCTGGCGTACATCAATCTGAACGTCCAGCCGGAGGACAAGAATAAATTTTACAAATATGCAGAGTCCATACCGAATATACTGGAATGCAGCAGTGTGACCGGTGAATATTCGGTGATCATGAAAGCAGCCTTTGAAAGTACCATGAAGCTGGATACCTTTCTGGGACAGCTTCAGAAATTTGGAAAGACCAGTACCCAGATCGTATTTGCGACTCATGTAGGTCCCAGAGGGATCCAGATCCAGGAATAATCCGTATATTTTAAGCCCCGGAACAGTCAGTTATGCAGGAAAATGCAGAAAAGACTGTTCCGGGGCTATTATATTTATAAAATGTGCTTGCATTTTTATTCATATAGTCGTATAATAGCATGCATAAACATTCAGACAGTGACATAAGGAGGAGAGCAGATATGAAAAAGAAGGTCCTTTCAGCCGTTCTTGCGGCTTCCATGTGTATGAGTTTTCTGGCCGGATGCGGAAACAGCGGCTCCGGTGATTCCGGAAGCTCCCAGTCCGGAGAGACATCAAAAGAAGCATCCAAAGAGGCAGATACCTCTGCGGCAGAAAAGGGAGACGGCGAGCCGGTTTCCATTACCGTCGGCGTTGGCCAGCAGTTTACGACTCTGGATCCGGGCCTTTCCACGGAGACAGTCAATCGGTATGCCCTGGCTCATATGTATGCCGGTCTGTATAAAAAATTAGAGGACGGCAGCGTGGTGCCGGATCTGGCAGCCGGAGAGCCGGAGGTCAGCGAGGACGGCCTTACCTATACAATCAAATTAAAGGACGGCCTGGTATGGAGCGATGGTGAGCCCATTACAGCCCACGATTTTGTTTTTGGGATCAACAGGAACCTGACCTACGGTGCAGAAAACGGCTTCGTTACAGATAAGATGGTCCGCTATCTGGAAGGCGCAGAGGAGTATCTGGCAGATACAGAGGTGGATCTGGAGACCTTCTCCTTTGCCGGTGTGGAGGCTCTGGATGATACAACAGTGGTGTATCATTTAAAAACACCCTGTGCATTCTTCACAGGCCTTTTATGCGGCGGCGGCTTCCTTCCTTTAAGAGAGGATGTGGCAGAGGCCGGATTTTCTGAGTGGGCTGTGGAGCCGGGATACCCGGTGACTGGCGCCTATGTGCTGGACTACTGCAATGAGAATGAGAAGGTGGTCCTTACAAAAAATGAAAGCTTCTACGATGCAGAGGATGTGACGGTGGATGAGATCACCTTCCAGGTAATGCCCGATATGGATGCCCAGGCGGCAGCCTTCAAGACCGGCGATCTGGATGCGGCCCTGGCCATCAGCGCCTCCATCGTTTCCACCTATGAAAATCAGAATGAGCTGTGGAACCGTCCCCAGCAGTCGGTATACTCCATCGACTTAAACTCCGGGGAAAAGGGACCGGAGGCATTAAAGGATGTGAATGTGCGCCGCGCCCTGGCTATTTCCATTAACCGGGATGAGATCGTGAAGGCCATCAATGCCGGCAACTTCTATACGCCCCTTTACGGATACGTTCCTTTTGGAATGAAGGGAGCAGAGGACGATTTCCGTAAAGAAGGAGATGCAAAGCAGCTTTACCAGGCATACGATCCGGAAAAGGCCAAGGAGCTCTTAAAGGAAGCCGGCTATGACGAATCCAATCCTCTGACTTTAAAGTATAAATATTCCAACAACTCCATCCACGCTGATGTGGCCCAGATGTTAGAGCAGATGTGGAAGGCCGTGGGCGTCAATGTGGAATTGGAAGTGGTTGAGTCCGGCGTGTTCTACGACCAGATCGACCAGGGCGACTTTGAGATGGCCCGTTATGCGCTTATGTGCACCAACGATCCGTCCGAGTTCTTAAACCAGTGGACCCAGGCCATGCAGCCGGTGGCGGCCGTGGCGGACGATACCTACGACCAGATGATGACAGACGTGACAAAGATCGTTGACAGGACTGAATATATGAACAAGCTCCATGAGATCGAAACGTATCTGGTGGAGGAGCAGGTATATGTGATCCCGTTATTTGATTTCAACGAGCCGGCATTAAAGAAAGAGAACCTGAAGGGCGTTTACATGACGCCGGGCGATGTTCCGGTCTACTCTTACGGATATTTTGAATAGGAGGACTTAAAAAACGGTCATGGAAAAGTTAAAAATCAGCGATTTACTGGATTATAAGTTTCTGTCGGGGATCGTGGCATCCCCGTCGGGGAAAAAGGCGGCTTTCCTGGCAAAGCAGGCCAATAAGGAAAAGAACAGCTATGATTCATGGGCATATATCGCGGATTTTTGCACAGGGGAAGTCAGGAAACTGACTTCCTTTGGCGCGGAATCCCATCTTTTATTTGACAGCGAGGATACGCTTTTGTTCTCCTCAGTGAGAAAACACGAGGACAAGGCAAAGGACGGAAAGGAAAAGACCGTGTTCTACCGCCTTTCCTTAAAGGGAGGAGAGGCAGAACGGGCCTTTGAGATCCCATATTCCGTCAATGACATGAAAAAAATGGCCGACGGCTCCTACGTATTTTCCGCCACAGTGGATCTCAATAAGCCGGAGGACGAGGACGGCCTGAAGGAATACCAGGACTACCACATCATCGAGGAGCTTCCCTACTGGGAGAACGGCGCATATTTTGTGTCCAGGTTCAGAAATACCCTGTTTACTTACCAGGAAGAAGAAGGAGTCTGTGAGCGGGTGACAGCTCCCCTGTTTGCCGTAAGCGGCTTTGAGCTTTCCGGGGAGACCATTGTGTACACAGGCGTTTCCTACGACCAGGTGCTGCCCATGAAGAACGGCATGTACGGCTACGACTGCCGGACAAAGACCACTACGGAATACGTGAAGGACGGGGACATGCACATCGGTCTTTTCGGCTGCTGCGGAGAAGGCCGGGACTTGAAGGTGTTCTTTGCCGGAAGCACCATGGACAAATACGGCAGCGGCCAGTATCCGGATCTTTATGTATGGGAAAACGGAAAAGCAGCGCTTTTTGCAAAGCACGGCAATTCCGTGGGCTCTGTTCCCACTGGGGATATATCCCTGGGAGGAGGAAAAAAATTCCTGGTGAAGGAAGGAGTTCCGTATTTTACCTCCTGCGCCCGCACCAGGGGACCAGTGCTTTCTGCAAAGGACGGCTGTGTTTCCACGGCAGTGGATTTTGACGGTTCCGTGGACTGCTTCTGCCAGGTGGAGGGCGGTTTCGCCATGGTGGGAAGAACGCCCGGAAAGCTCCAGGAGATCTACCTCTATGATTCTGCCTCCAATACATACCGCCAGATCTCTGACCTTAACGGTGCGGCCTTAAAGGACCGGTATGTGGGTGAGCTCCATCCGGCGGGCTTTACGGATTCCGACGGCGTGGACATCGACGGCTGGGTGATCCTTCCCAAGGATTACGATCCCTCAAAGAAGTACCCGGCGATCCTGGATATGCACGGCGGCCCCAGAGTGGCCTTTGGAAATACCATGTTCCATGAGATGCAGGTATTCGCCAACAATGGATATTTCGTCATGCTCTGCAACCCCAGGGGCGGCGACGGCCGCGGCGACGAGTTCGCGGACCTGAGAGAAAAATACGGCACCATCGACTTCCAGGATTTCATGGAGTTTGTGGATCACGTATGTGAACAGTATCCGGCCATCGATACGGCCCGGATCGGTGTCACCGGCGGCAGCTACGGCGGCTGGATGACCAACTGGATCATCGGCCACACGGACCGGTTCGCGGCTGCTGTAAGCCAGAGGAGCTTCTCCAACTGGCTCAGTGATTTTGGCTGCAGCGAGATCGGATTTTCCTTTGACGTCAACGAAAACGGAGGAAAGACGCCGTGGACGGCTCCCAAGGAGCTGTGGGAGCGTTCTCCGGTGGCTTACGCAGACCGGGTAAAGACTCCGACCATGTTCATCCATTCCTTAAAGGATTATAACTGCCCCCTGTCAGAGGGAATGCAGATGTTCGCGGCCATCAAATATCACGGAGTACCCTCGAAGGCCGTGCTGTTCGAGGGAGAGAACCATGAGCTCTCCAGAAGCGGAAAGCCTCTGCACCGGATGCACCGTCTGAAGGAGATGAACGACTGGTTTGATCTGTATCTTAAAGGAGAAAAAAGCGAATGTTAAAGTATATTGCAAAGCGCCTGGCAGTGGGCGCTTTCACCCTGTTTCTTCTGGCCACTGTCACCTTTTTCCTGATGCATGTGATCCCCGGCTCTCCCTTTGCCGGAGAGACCAGCAAGCTTCCGGCCAAGGTGAAGGAGCGGCTTTATGAAAAATACGGCCTGGATAAGCCTGTGTCCGAGCAGTATGTGATGTATTTAAAAAATGCCGCCAAGGGCGATTTCGGCGTATCCATTTACAGAAAGGGAAAGAGCATCGATAAGATCATTAAAAACGGCCTTCCCTATACCATGCGCCTGGGCGCGGTCAGCATCACCTTTGCCCTGGTGACGGGGATCTTTCTGGGGACCGTGGCGGCGTTTACGAAGAAAAAATGGCTGGCGAACCTGGTACTGGTCATCGCCACGGCGGGGGTCAGTATGCCCGGCTTCCTGCTGTCGGTGCTGCTGCTCCTT
>ULQT01001217.1_pt1 | contig 13082 bp, 10 predicted proteins | sample 1954791 | NCBI WGS metagenome assembly ULQT01 (sample SAMEA4835663, study PRJEB28245) | human gut metagenome | biome: gut microbiome; material: fecal sample | place: Denmark | collected 2008 | reverse complement strand
AAGGCACCTTAGCACCGATATTTTCATAGTCAAAGGCACCTTTGCCAAGAACGTATGTAGTATACACAAGTTCACCGTCATCACTGCTTACAGCTGGCATACTGTCATCTACAATGACGCTTCTGCCGTTCCAGCTTGCAATAGTCAAATCTCTCTGTATGCCGTTTGCATCATTATACTTTAAGTAGTTTAAAAGATTTAAATTTTCAAGTCTTGTTGCAACAGCAGAATGCATAATTGCAATTGAGAAATTACTCTTGTTGTCACCGCCTGCCCTCTGCACAGCCTTGTTTAATGTAGTCTGGTCAATTATGCCGTCACCTTCGGCTGTAATATCGTAAGTATGATTTTCCACAAACTCAAGGTTTTCCTTGCCGCTCATACAGTATATACCCTCAAGTATAGCAAGCAATGTGTCCTGGTCTACTTCGTCAAAATACTCAGCTACCTGCTTTGCAACATTGTCCATAAATCCTGCACCGCCTGTAATATCCTCTGCAAAGTCACTTTCAATCCAAGCCTTTGCACGTCCCACAACAACAACACCTCTTTCGTATGTTGCTGTATCAGTTGCAGTGATGTCAGTATTGCCGTCATAATTTAAAACATCGCCGTCAAGCAGTCCATACATAGGTAATATAGCATACCCCGTACCTGACTGAGAGCTAAAAGCATTTCTGATTTCACTGCTTCTTTTTAATGCCATACTCTTTACAAGTTCATTTTTCTTTAACTGTGGTATTCTCTCCACGTATGTACCAAATACCTGTGGATTAAATGTTTTACTTTCAAATTTTGCCATTTTTATTCCTCCTTAAATAGCGGTTTTTTACCGCTGCTTTTTGTTTTTTTATTAAAAATTTACATCTGGATTTTTCTCAAGATAAGCACACATTTCAGTGTAACTCATTTTAGATATATCAGCAGCTTCAGGTTCCTGTCCGCTGCTTCCTACACTTACACCCTTAAACGCTTCTGAATTAAAAAGATACTTTGTATCCTCCCCTTCAGCCAGTCCTTTAATCTGTTCATCAATTCCCTTAACTTTGCCGCTTTCATCAACACTTATTTTATCAATGTCAATTAAAGCCTTTACTGCCTTTTCAGTTTTTGCTCCTGCCTTAGCAATTGCAATATTTACGGCATTGTCAATTTTAAGTGCCTTTATATCTGCACAGTATTTTTCCGCTTCAGCTTTGCTTTTGGAATTTATAGACGAAATTTTGTCGTTCAGAGCACTTGTATCAGAGTTGTATTTCTCAATTGTTACATACCCCTTTTTTACCATAGCTATGACCTCCGCAGCCATTTCTTCGCTTAATCCTTTTGCAGTTAAGTCCTCCTTTTTCATTTTCTTCCCTCCCCTCATACTTTATTTATGACTGTACTTTTTAACCTGACAATAGTCTGATTAAAATATACATTTCACACTCCACATAACTTAATACCATTTCACACAGCCTGCCAATCATATATAACCCTTCCTTACTAAACCAAAAAAGCACCTAACATTTGTTAAGTGCTTTTTTACTCTATCATTATATCACATTATGCCGTTACTTTGTGTTACCACTTCTTAAAACACCCATTAAATTTGCCTACCCCTTGTTCTGCACACCTTTTCGCACTCAGCCGCCCAAAGTCACATCCTGCCTCTGATACCACTCAATAGCTTCTTCAATATGTTCTTTTTTGAAATCAGGCCACATATCATCAACAACGTAAAAATCTGCATATACAGACTGCACAGGCAAAAATCCGGATAATCTTCTCATACCGCCCCACCTTATAATAAGGTCAATTCTTGATATATCGTCAGTATTATAGTAAGTAACACTTTTATTGGCTTTCAAGTCCCATTCCCAGCTGTAATTAATAAGAAAATTAACTTTTATTCCGCCCCCTCCAAAACGCTTTCTTGTAGTAAGGTCGCTTAATTCAATAGGGAACATATCTGATTCTGTGTTTCCTGCCGCAAGAATTTCACAGTCCTCGTTTTTAAGCATATTTACCATTTCCACACAGCATTTAGTAAAAGCAATTCTCTGTTCAGTAGGTCTTTTTGTATTATCAGCCGTAAAGCCGTATATACTAAGTTCCTGAACACCCATTTCCTTACACAGCCTGAAAGCCTCAAGCCCCGGCAGCAAACCGTTTTCATATCCTTTTTCTTTACTCATAGACTGATTTTTAGCCCATCTTCTGTTGCCGTCAGGTATAATTCCAATATGTTTTGGCACTCTCATTTTATCACCTCAAAATAATTGTAGCCAATTTACACTCAGATATACTATTGTACAAAAATAAAATTTATGATACTATTAGATTGAGGTGAAAATAATGGAAAAAACAGCTGAAATAAAAATAAGCGAATACGACGCCAACGGCAAAAAAATAGACTACGATGTAATAATGATATATGACAGTGACGTAACAGACAAACGATACGTATTTTATACAGACGGAAAGAAAAACAAATCAGGCAGAGTAGGTGTAAAAGTAGGCTTTGTAGAAGACATCAACGGCAGTGTTGCCATTACATCAATTACAAATCCAATTGAGCAGGAAATGCTTGCACAGGTTTATGCAGAACACATCAGAGACAACAAAGTACGAACAGTAGAATAGCAGGTGATAAAATGAAAAAACTACTTTTGCTGGCAAATTTTTATTCAGGCAAAGGAATAGTTAAGTTAAATATTGCTGATATTATTGACTATTACAACAGCAAAGGCTTTGAAGTTACGGTTTATTCCTCACAATATTCAGGTCATATTAAAGACATAGTCGAAAAGACAGGCAGTGCATACGACAATATTGTATGCTGCGGCGGTGACGGCACACTTAATGAAACTATAACCGGCATAATGACCCTTGACAAAAGACCTCTTTTAGGATATATTCCATGCGGTTCAACCAATGACTTTGCAAACAGCATAGGAATACCTTCCGTAGTGGAAGAGAGCTACAAAACTGCAATTGACGGTCAATGTTTTACAATTGACGTTGGCAAAATAAATGACAGATTTTTTTCTTATGTAGCAGGCTTCGGACTTTTCACTAATATATCCTACGAAACCCCTCAGACAATAAAAAACATTTTGGGTTATCAGGCATATATACTGACAGGACTTAAAGAAATCACAAACATAAGAACATACCCCATAAAAGTAACTTATGATAAGGGTGTTGTTGAAGATGATGTTATGCTTGCCCTTGTCTCAAATTCCAACAGTATCGCAGGTATGAAACGGCTGTTTGAAAACTATGCAAATTTAAATGACGGACTTTTTGAAGTCCTCCTTGTTAAAAAGCCGAAAAACACAAGCCTCTTAAAAAATATAGTAAGCTGTCTTGTAGAAAAAAACTTTGATGACAACGATATGTTCTATAGCTTCAAAACAAATAAACTTGTTATCACAAGCCAAAATTATATAAAGTGGACAGTCGACGGTGAATACAGCGGAGATTATAACAAAGCCGTAATAGAAGTTGTCCCAAGTGCCGTTGACATACTTATAAACAACGAAGCACAGTAAAAAAATATTGTTTTAATTATAAACTTTTTGATTTAAAAAAGACGGGGCTGACGCAAATTAACTTTTAGGTTAGTTTTGCTGACAGCTCCGTTTTGTACTTTTTACTATTAAAAATCAGATTATACCCCTGCACTTTCAAAGTATTCCCCGCAAAATTTTCAAATTAAAATTTTACAGCCGCACCTTACATATATTTAATATAAATAAGCTTCACCCACAGTTTATAAGCAGGTCATTACCGCTTATTCATACCTTTATACTGCATTTAATCCCCTGATAACTGTTTCTTTTTATAAATTCTTTTGCCACTGAATTTAGTACCTTTCTCTTGTCAAGGCTCCACCATGGTTCAAAGAGCTCTGCTTTATTAGCGTCTCCCGTTATCCTGTGTATTACAATATCCTCAGGTATTCTTTCTATTATATCCGCAACAGTTTTTACATACTCTTCAAGTGTAAAATATTTAAATGGCTTTTCTTTGTAATAGTCATAAAGAGCTGTGCCTTTTATTATGTGCAGAAGCTGCAGCTTAAGCCCCTTTGTGCCGCAGTCTGCTGCATATTTCACACTGTTAAGCATATCGTTGAAATCCTCACCCGGAAGCCCCAAAATAATGTGGGTGACAGTATCTATTTTATGTCTGTTAAGCATATTGACAGCTTCTTTATAAACATCATTTTCATAACATCTGTTTATGAGTTTTACGCTTTCTTCTTTGCTTGTCTGCAGCCCAAGCTCTACACACACATATACTTTTTGTGCAAGTTCATCAAGCAAGCTCACAATTTCCTCATTCAGACAGTCAGGTCTTGTAGCTATGGAAAGAGCAGCTGCATTCTCCATACTTATTGCCTCATAATATAACTTTCTCAGCCTTTCAATAGGTGCATAAGTATTAGTATATGCCTGAAAATACATCATATATTTCCCCTTCGGCCACTTTGCAGACATTTTTTCTCTCATCTGCCAATACTGCTCGCTTACAGACAGACTTCTGCTGCCTGCAAAGTCGCCTGAGCCTTTCCCGCTGCAAAATATACAGCCTCTTTCAGACAGAGTACCGTCTCTGTTCGGACAAGTAAATCCTCCGTCAATAGCCAGCTTAATTAGCTTTTCACCAAAAATCTCCTTATAATAATCATTAGCCGAATAAAAAGGATGCCTAGAATTTAACATTTATGCTTTCACCTTTATCTATAGAATAAATTATGCACTCTTCCACTTTTTTTCCCGTATTTTTTTCCAAAGCCTCACTGTACAGCTCAAGCTGTATTCTGTACTTGTCCGCAAGCTCAGCCGCACTCTTATTTACTCTGTCTGTTTTGTAGTCCACAACAATAAGCTTATCTCCCTCTTTAAAAAACAAATCTATTATTCCGTGTACCACAAGGTCACTGTCAGCATTTTCATATTCCTTTAATCTTGATGCCTTCATTGACATAACAAAAGGAGTTTCTCTGAATACTTTGTCAGCATTTTTTATTCTTTCAAATAAATCTGAAGAAATAAATTCAGCAATCTTTTTTCTGCTCACAGCCTTTCCCTCTTCAACTGTAATAATTCCTCTGTCAATGAGGCTTTCAATCAGAACATCAGCGTCCTTTTCATCTTTCATATTTTCAAAGTCCATATACTCCATAATTGTGTGATATATTGTACCAAGCTGTGCAGAACTTATTTTTCTGTTTTTTTCCATAAACTTCGGCACACCGGTTATTTTATACTCACTGTATATATTTTCTGCTTCACCATTATCACTATTCATTTTCCTCTTTATCTCTGTTATGGATATTTTGGACGGCATCAGTGTCTCTTCTTTATATGGATACTTATAATTAAGGCTCTCTTTTATCATTTCAGCATACTTTCCATCTGCTTCTGCACTGTCTACCTTATTTAATCTGCTTATGGCATTTACAGCCTGTTCAGCTTTAAGCTCCTCCAGACTGTCCACATTTTCAAGGCATACCCATTTTTGCTTTATTGCTCCTTCAGTGTCAAGGGAGCTTCTTTTCAATGCCGCCAATATCCAGAACAAGGGCGAATCAGCCATATTTCTGCAGGCATAAGGAAGAATTGTATTTCTGTCCTCAGCCAGTTCATTTAACATAGCCTCTTTTCCTGTTTTTGACCCTCTGCTGTTCGCAGTACCTGTCATTATTAGTTTTTCCTTTGCTCTTGTCAGAGCAACGTACAAAAGTCTTAATGCCTCTGACTTTTCTTCCTCTTCATATTTTTCTGTAATAATGCTGTATGGCTTTGTTTTATATTTAATTCTGTTTTCAGTATCAATATATTTCAAGCCTATCCCAAGTTCTCTGTCAAATATATAGTCATTCGACTTAAATTTTCTGCTCAGCTGATTTTGCAGCTGAACAGCAAACACAACAGGGAATTCAAGCCCCTTGCTTTTATGCACAGTCATTATCCTTACAGCGTCCTCATTTTCACATAAAGACGCAGCAGAACCGGTTTTGTTGTTTTCGTCTATGTCATCGCTTAAATCAGCTTCTATATATTCCACAAAGCTGTGCAGGTCTACAGTTCCCTTTGCAGCAAATTCAACAGCCTTTTCCTTAAAAAGTCTGAGATTTGCCTGTCTGAAACTGCCGTTTTCCATAACACCCACACAGTTAAAATAATTGCTTCTCTCATATATTTCAGAAATTAAATCAGGCAATGAATTATTAATTGCAAAATCTCTGTAATATTCCAAATCACTTATAAACTTCTTTATTGTAAAGGCAGATACATCATCTTTCTCCGCCCACATATTTATTGCTGTATATATATTTCCGTCAGGTCCATTATTTCTTATTTCCGTAATATCATCAAATGACATACCATATATAGGCGAATGCAGTATATTTACTATATCTATATCCTGTATTGGATTGTCAATAAGCCTTAAAAGAGAAATTATATTTTTAACCTCTGTTGCTCTGAATAAAGGATTGGTTTTTTCAAATATACAGCTTATGCCTATAGAATTAAGCTCGTCACAGAATACTCCGGCATTTGTTCTCCTGTTTACAAGTATAACTATATCTCTTTTTTCCACAGCTCTGTATCTGTTTTCATCTTTGTCATATATATACAGAGGGTCTATGCAGAGCATTTCATATATTCTCTTTGCCACAAGTTTTGCTTCTGCTCTTTTGGGGTCAATTTCACTTTCAGCAAGCTTTTCCTTGACATTTGCCGTATCTGCAATAATCAGTTCAGTGCAGTCAGATATATTCATTCCCTCTTCAGGCTCAGGAAATTCTGCCTTTGGATTTAAAGCTATGTCTTCAGTATATTTGACATTTCCAAGTCTTTCGTCCATAATTTGCTTAAATATCAGATTGCAGGCGTCAAGCACAACCTTTCTTGAACGATAGTTTTCAGATAAAAGTATAAGTTCCTCACTGTCATTTTTTTCTGAATATGCGGCATATTTTTTTATAAAAAGCTCAGGTGTAGTCTGCCTGAATCTGTATATGGCCTGCTTCACATCGCCAACCATAAATATGTTGTTTTTCCCTTCATAAATACCTGATACAGCAGTCAGTATTTCCTCCTGCAAATAATTGCTGTCCTGATATTCGTCAATAATTATTTCTTTGAATTTTCTTTGATATTCCCTTGCTGTTTCAGTAGGTATGCCCTCTTCATCTCTCAGTATATTAAGGCAGAAGTGTGATATATCATTAAACTCTGCCATTTGCTTTTCAAGTTTAAGCTCTGCATATTTTTTCATAAAAGTTCTTGTTGCTTTAATCAATGACCTTATATTGTGCTTGCTTTCTTTAAATAGAATATTTATTAGTTCCTTTGATTCCACTGAATTTTTAAGAGCTGTATTAAGTTCTTCCTTTACAAAATTAAGGTATCTTTTAATAACGTCTGTATGCATAAGAGCGTATTCATCTTTAACAGATTTCAGATTTATTGTGTATTTAACCTCAAGTTTTGCAATTTCATCAATACCTCCTGTTCTGTAAGCGTCTTCAAAGTTTTCAATTGTCTCATACACCTTTTTTATAACTCCGGGTATTTCATCTGAAGCACAGTATTTAAAATAATACATAGCTTCATCGGCATATTTTCTTGCAGCCCTTATATTTTCCTCTATACCAAGAATATACTGCTTGCCCCATATACTGTCATAAAAGTTTTCAGCATTTTCATAATTTCCAAGACATTCATCAAACCACTTTTCAGGATAAGGCAGACTGTCTGCAAATGTATAAAGATTTAAAATCATATCCACAACATCTTTATCGTTTGTCTTGCCTATAAACATATTGTAAAAACTATTAAATTTTTCATCACCTTCACTGAGCAGTTCCTCTAAGGCATCATCAACAGCCTGTTTTTTCAAGGCGGCGGCTTCTGTATCCGTAGGATTTTTATATCCCAAATCAAGCTCCGTTTTATGAAAGTTCTGTCTTACCACACTTGAACAAAAAGCGTCTATTGTTGAAATATTAGCCCTGCTTATAAGTATAAGCTGTTTTTCAAGATGTCTTTTAAGCTCGTTATCAATATCATCATTGCCTGTAACTTCTTTTAACTTTTCTTCAATGCTTTTTACAATTCGTCCTTTCATTTCAGCTGCGGCATCTCTTGTAAATGTAACTATCAGAAACGAATCTATGTCCCATCTGTCCTCTATTATTCTTGACAAAACTCTCTGTGTCAGCACAAAAGTCTTGCCTGAACCTGCCGCCGCACTTACTAAAACATTTTTATTCCTTATATCAATGGCACGCCTTTGCCCTTCACTTAATTTTAAAGCCATATATTGTCCTTTCTCCACATATCATATTATAAAGCTGTCTGTTCACTACACCGGTAAGGAACAGCTTAGATATTTTACAAACCTCTTAATCAAATTGTAAAATTTTTTAATATTATTGTCAACATATTATTGTTGAAAAATAAATTTTGTCTGTTATAATAATAAGATAGGAGAATTTTTATATTTATAGGAGATTTTATTATGAAAAAAATGAAAACAGAAGTAAAAAGGAAATTTGCAGGCATTGTAGCTATATTACTTATTGCAGCATTATTGCTCAGTTCAATATCTGTATTTTTTATTAATTAAGCACTAAGGAGGAGCGGTTATGCGTTCTAAAAAGAGAGGACCCAAACACGGGTCAGCAGAAAATAAAAAAATTATGTCTGTAGATGCTTCATTAATAACCGACAGCATAAAAAACACAGGCAAAAAGATAAACAGCAGCATTAACAGCATTAAAAACTCAGAAAATAACAAAAATAAATCTTACAAACAGACGCTAGGTTATATAACATTGGGAATAGGAGCTGCCTTTTTCCTTGTCACATCAGTGCTGAGTATTAACTTTGCCGTCAACAGTAAGGTTGACACAGCAATTGACACAGCTTTTGAAGCTCTTGATTCCGACCTTATTTATAACGGTGTGTTTATTGAAGAAGTAAATATAAGCGGTCTTACCAAAGAGCAGGCAATAAGAAGAGGCAATTCAGACTATGCAGGACCAAGACTTCAAAGAACCTTTACCATTGCATACGGCAATTATTCAAAGGACGTTACTTATGAGGATTTAGGTGGAAGCTATAATATCAAATCTACAGTAAATGAAGCCTATAAACTGGGCAGAAGCGGCAGCAAGGCTTCAAGAATAGAATTTACAGATAACCTTGAAAGAAGAAAGGAATATCTTGTTTCATCTCTTTCCATTGATAAGAGCAAAATGAGAAAAACTCTTGAAGAAATTGCAAAGGAAGTTGAAGGACCTGTACTTACTAATGCTGAAATGGATATTGATACAATGATGGAAACTATTGAAAAAAGTATGCTTATAGGAGAAAAAGATATTGTTTTCAATATTGCACTTAAAGCATAACAGCATTAATATAAGGGAGTGAAACTATGCCTAATACAAGGAAAAAGCATAACCTTAAAAGGCGAAAAAGAAATAAAAGAAATCACTTCAACAGAATACTCAGCAAAACTATAATAGCTTTAATATTGGTTATAATTGCAGGCTGTGCTTTACGCCGCCCTGTTATGAGCAGATATTACCAGTGGAAAATAGATCAACCCAAAGAACCTGTTGAAAATGTAATTCTTCCGGGAATTTCAATTGACGGCAATGATGTATCCGGTATGACATACGAAAATGCTTATGATTACATAAATTCCAAAGTTGACACAAATACCGAAGGTCCTATAATTACAATTAAGAGCAGTGACGGCAAACACAGTTATACTTATACATTTCAGGACTTTGAACTTAAATTTGACATAGCAGGTGCAGTAAATTCAGCAATTACCTTTGCAAAGGACAGCACCTCACCTGACTGGTGGAGACAATTCAAGGCACTTGAAGGCGGTACTGTGGATTTTGCAGTAATGAGCTATAATAAGGCACTTGTCCATTCTTATGTAAATGCAATATCGGACAAAATAACAGTTGAAGCCAAAGATGCAGGATTAAAAAGAGAAAACGGTCAGTTTATCGTAACACCTGCACAAATAGGTTACACAATAGATAAAGATGCCATACTTGCACAGGTATATGCCCTTATAGACAAAAGAGATTTCGGCAAAGAAGTCACCTTTGATATAAAGGCAACAGAGCCTAAACATAAAGACGCTGATATAAGCGGTATAACAGGAATTATCGGTACATTTTCAAGTCCCTATACAGGGGGAGATAACAACAGAATACAAAATTTAAGAAACGGCTGTGCCAAAATAAACGGAGTAGTTGTATATCCCGGCGAAGTATTCTCCACTAACGAACACTTCAACCCTTGTACAGAGGCAAATGGCTGGGCAAGTGCAGGTACTATTATTAACGGCAGAATTGAAGACAGCATAGGCGGCGGAATGTGTCAGGTATCAAGTGCACTTTATATGGCACTTTTAAATGCCGAAGTCAAGATTACCGAACGCTTTAATCACTCTATGAAAGTAGGCTATGCTGATTACGGATTTGACGCAACACTTGCAGGGGACTACAAAGATTTAAAGTTTACAAATGACACAGACTGTGCAATTTTTATTGAATCCTACTTATCCAATTCAAATGTAGTTGTCAATATATATGGCAAAGAAATTCATAACCCGGGCAGAACTTTAAAGTTTTATAATAAACTTATTAAAGAAACCGAGCCTGATGAACCTGTTAAAAAGGAGGATGATACCCTTCCCGCAGGCACTACAAAGGTTGACTTGACAGCCAAAAAAGGTTATGTATACGAATTATATAAAGAAGTTTATGAAAACGGCGTGCTTAAAGAAACTGTAAAAATAAATAAAAGCACATATCTGCCGCGGAGACAGGTAATTCTTATAGGAACCAAAACCTCAGAATAAAACATATAATCTGTTGATATTTATTTTGCATACACAATTTATTTTGTGTATGCAATTTTTTTATATCCTTTATTTTCCTTTTTTGCCTTTTATAATAAATTTGGGGACAGACCTTAATCAGTTAAATGTACCTTATCCTCGCAAAATAAATATGCCGTTTTTTTGTGTTTACGCAAAATTTGAAACGGACTTAAACTGTTTTTATTTTCTCTTTTCAATTACCCCTTACTTTTTCCTTTACCCTCTGTTTTCTTTTGCCTATTTCTGTCTCCTGCTCATATTATGCCTTTTCTCTTTATTTTCTGTTTTGTCTTTTATATTTTGCTTCTTCTCTTTTATTTTCTATCCTCTCTATTTCTCTTTTCACATCGTCAACCCATGGGTGCTGTGCCGCAATTGTCTCATTGCTTATTATGCCCACAGATTTAACGCAGTTTTCAATAGCCTCACCCTCGTTTATGAGTATATCTCTGTTGAATATTATTTCTGCTCTTTCTCTTTCAAATTTACCCTTTCCGCAGTTTTCAAAATGTGTATTAATAAACCACATCAACTGTTCAAAGGCCGCCTGAAACTCCATTTCCATACCGTTTGCATCAAGGTCAATGTCAGAATACATACTCTGTATATTCATTTTATTGGCATTGCCTCCAAGTCTGTCATCTTTTGCGTCATACCCCATGGCATTTTCAATTATAGCTTTTTTAAGCAGGTCAATAATGACTTTATAGTTTTCACTGTTTACCTGTATACTCAGCGTGTCTACACCACCCTGTGAATTATCTACAGTCCTTACTTTTACAGCACCATACGCAGCAAGATTTTTTCTGAACTCCCCGAGGTTTTCACCGTCATAGTTTTTTAATACAAGTATAGTGTTTCGAGGGTCCTCCTCCATAGCATTGGCATAGTTGCTCAGCATAAGATTTAATGCGTCCTGCAATGTTTTTACATTTTTTATCAAAGGTATTTCACTGTCGTTGTATTTAAAAGCAATAATAGGAATTCGCTCCCAGTTTAACGGAACATTTCCTTTATAAAAATAAGGAGTTTCCCAATCAATACCGTCAGGTATAAGTTTACCACCCTTTAATATAAACCTTCTTATTCCCTTTGAATCAAATACTTCTGCCTTTTGCACAACACTTCGCTTTTTTCCCTCGTATTCAACAATTTCATAAATTCTTACAGCATAATCGAGAATTGTATGGTCCTCATCAGCCCATCCCGGTATAATTTCCCAAGGTCTGAATTTTCTGAAAGCAAGCTCACCATTTACATCATAATATATGTAAAGCCAGCCTATTCCGCAGTTTAAACTGTCCTCACATATATTCTTAAGTATTTTATTAAATTTTCTGTTGATTACACTCTTTAACAGATAAGCATACTTTTCATTTTCACTGTTTACAGCAATTGGCTTTCCAAGCAAATAATTTGCTTTTTGATCAACCATTTTTTTGTATTGGTTGTTTACTATTCTGTTGTTAGGTATATTGTCTACTGCTTCAGGTGCTCCGTCAGGACCTATTACCGTTCTCTTTCTGTAAAGTATATCCTGCATTCCCTTGTAGTAGTTTACCCCTTTTATCATATCCGCCCTCTTAGGGCTTGCCATAAATTCATTTATTTCTCTTACAATAAATTCACTGTCACTTATGCAGTTTTCTGCACCCTGCCTTATTATTTCATTAATATAGGGCATTTGTGACCCTTCAAACTGAAAATTAAACATTTATCATTCCTCCTTATAATAAAAGACCGGGGGACGGTTCCAATAAAACGCAAAGCGTTTCCATGGTCTCACTCTCACCAGTACTTTTATATAAATCTCCCTCCAAATTCAAGACCAGGGGACGGTTCCCTGGTCTCGTTTTTGACGGTACTTTTATATAAATTCCCCAACAATTTTAAGACCAAGTGACTATTTCCCATTAAACGCAAAGCGTTTCCACAGTCTCACTTTCACCAGCACTTCTATATAAATCTCCCTCCAAATTTAAGACCAGGGGACGGTTCCCTGGTCTCGTTTTTAATGGTACTTTTATATAATTTTTTTAACAATTTTAAGACCAAGTGGCTATTTCCCATTAAATGCAAAGCGTTTCCATGGTCTCATTCTTGCCAGCACCTCTATATAAATCCCTCTCCAAATTCAAGACCAGGGGACGGTTCCCTGGTCTCAT
>ULQT01000440.1_pt1 | contig 13122 bp, 12 predicted proteins | sample 1954791 | NCBI WGS metagenome assembly ULQT01 (sample SAMEA4835663, study PRJEB28245) | human gut metagenome | biome: gut microbiome; material: fecal sample | place: Denmark | collected 2008 | reverse complement strand
GCTGTCCGTGTTATTGGCGTTGCTGGTGTGGAATGCAAGCAATAAAGAGTAGTGTTTTTTGTGTTATCGTTCTTTTATTATGTGCGTTATGATTATATTCGCAAAAAAAAAATTAGGAACTGATAATAAAGGAGGGATGCTATGCTTGCGTATACATATATCGAACATGGAAGATTCGGGCTGTTGGATAAACCAACGCCCGATTTGAGAGATTCGCGCGACGCTATTGTTCGTGTAACACTTGGCAGTATCTGTACCAGTGATTTGCATATTAAACATGGTAGCGTGCCGCGTGCTGTCCCCGGAATAACGGTTGGGCACGAAATGGTGGGTGTTGTTGAACAGGTTGGGAGCAGTGTAATTTCGGTCAAACCGGGTGACAGGGTTACTGTAAATGTTGAGACTTTTTGCGGCGAATGCTTTTTCTGTCAACACGGATATGTGAATAACTGTACGGATGTGAATGGTGGTTGGGCATTAGGATGCCGTATTGATGGCGGACAGGCGGAGTATGTCAGAGTCCCTTATGCCGATCAGGGATTGAACCGTATTCCTGATTCGGTGAGTGATGAGCAGGCGCTTTTTGTAGGCGATGTGCTTGCAACTGGTTTTTGGGCGACTCGTATCTCGGAGATTTCTGAAGATGATACTGTACTTATTATAGGGGCGGGACCTACCGGAATATGCACTTTGCTTTGTGTGATGTTGAAGAAACCGAAACGCATTATTGTTTGTGAAAAGTCTTCTGAAAGGATTCGGTTTATTCGTGAGCATTATCCTGATGTGCTGGTGACAATACCGGAGAATTGTAGAGATTTTGTGCTTCGAAACAGTGAGCATGGCGGTGCTGATGTTGTGTTGGAAGTGGCTGGGGTTGAAGATACTTTCCGTATGGCGTGGGAATGTGCCCGTCCTAATGCGGTCGTCACTGTAGTAGCCCTTTATGACAAACCTCAGCTCCTTCCCTTACCGGATATGTATGGTAAGAATCTGACTATCAAAACAGGTGGGGTTGACGGATGCGACTGCGCCGAAATACTCCGTTTGATTGAGGAAGGAGAGATAGATACTACGCCGCTTATTACACATCGGTTTCCTTTGGGGAAGATTGAAGAGGCATATCATATTTTCGAAAATAGATTGGAAGGGGTGATTAAGATTGCGATAGAAGGAAAATGAGAATTATACTATTACTTGTTGGAATCCGGTGCACGGAGTTGCCAAAAAGCTACGGCAGCGGCTGCTGCCACATTGAGTGAGTCGACATCATGTGACATGGGGATGCGTACTACATAGTCGGCTTCGGCAATCGTTTCGTATGATAGTCCGTCTCCTTCAGTTCCCATTATAATAGCTAATTTAGGTTCGGTTGCCAAAAGAGGGTTATCGATGGAGATGGAATGATCTGTTAGTGCCATAGCTGCTGTACGGAATCCTAAATCATGAAGTTTGCTAAAGGTGGTATCCAGCCAAGTCCATGGTACCAGAAAGACTGACCCCATAGATACTCTTACTGCACGACGGTTGAGCGGATCACAGGAAGTAGGAGTGAGCAATACAGCATCTATGCCAAGAGCAGCAGCAGAACGGAAAATGGCTCCGATATTGGTTGCATCAACTACGCCGTCTATTACCACGATGCGGCGGGCTTCCCGACATATTTCTTCGATGCTATGTGGTTTAGGGCGACGCATAGCGCAAAGAACACCACGGGTCAGAGTGTATCCGGTCAAGGTAGCAAGCAATTCTCTTTTACCTGTATAGACCGGAATATTTCCACAACGTTCAATGATAGTTGCAGCATCACCTGTGATATGCTTTCGCTCACATAAGAGAGCTAAAGGTTCATAGCCTGCATTGATAGCCACAGAAATAACTTTAGGACTTTCTGTGATAAAAATACCTTTGGATGGTTCGATACGATTGCGTAACTGTGCTTCGGTGAGAGTACTGAAGATTTCTACTCCTGGGTAGGATAGTGATGATATTTCGATGATGGGCATATTACTATTTATTGATGGTGTTATATGTTTTGGAGACTTTTGCGATATGTTTTTATTATTTGCCGATGCAGTATGTGTACATCGTTGATTATCAATAGTATAGCGCTCTAAAAGGTACAACCGGTAGGTTGACAAGTATCTGAGAATGTGTAAGTTAGTGATTTTTAGCACCATTCTCGGCTTGTACCTCCATTTTGGAAAGTAAAAGTAAGTGTAATTTCTTGAATATCAAAATGTGCGGTACAAAAACTTGTGAAAAATGCCGATTTTTGATGAGAAAAGGTACAAAAATGGCTCTGAAACCGAGAGTCACATTATGATTATTTTGCGAAGTACTCAGTCTTTAGCCAATAGGCATAAATCGGGTCCTGGAACGAGATTTCACCAGCCTTATTATCCAATATATCATTCTTGATAAGGGCTGCCTTTGAACGGGATATTGAGGTCGTTGAAGAGATTTGATAGCGATGCATCACTTCGGGTCTTTTCTACGGCTATAAGGGCTTTGAGATAGTTTAGTTTGAGTGGTCAGTGTTTCGGTGATTGTTACAAACAACAGACTTATGTGACAGCGGTCGCTATTTTTTAAGACAGCCTTAGTAGTAATATTCTGAACAGAAAAAGAAGTATCATTTCTTTTATTGTTCAAAATATTACTATATTTGCAGTATGGACAGGCAATTAAATGAAATAGGAACTATTCCAGTAACGACTTCAATCATTGAATCGTTATATCCGGAACTTAAGTCTGCTAATAAGAAAGTAACCTGGCTAGAAAAGCAAGGGGTTATCATCAGACTTAAGCGAGGTCTTTATGTGATCAACCCCGAATATTCAGGAAAGACTCTATCGAGTGAGTTGATTGCCAATCATCTCTATACACCTTCGTATATTTCAATGTCTACTGCACTACGATATTATGGACTTATCCCCGAGGCTGTATATGTTCATCAATCGATGACAGTAAAACATCCCCGAAGCTTTCAAACTCCAGTCGGCAATTATGACTACAAATATATTTTAAGAAAGGCATTTCCGATAGGAGTAAGGAGTATGAATAAGGGTGACTATGCATTTCTTATCGCATCACCGGAAAAGGCTTTGTGTGATTTGATTGCCAATTCCTCAAAAGTTATTCTTCGTTATATGAAGGATGTAGAGATATATCTTGAGCAGGATATTCGTATGGATATGGATGAGTTCTATAATATGGACGCAACCATATTTGAAGATTATATAAAGGTTGGCAAAAAGGCTGATTCAATTTCAACACTATTAAAATTTTTAAGACGATGAAAAATGAAATATTCGACAATATGCTCTCCCGTTACGATCTAACAACGGAGCAACATAAGAGAAACGCCATATTTGAAGTGAACCAACAAATGATACTTGCAGGCCTGTATGCTGGAGGCTTCTTTGAGTCAGCTGCGTTCTATGGCGGAACTTGTCTGAGAATCTTTCATGGTTTGCAGCGTTTCAGTGAGGATATGGATTTCTCACTGCTTACGCAAGATAATAAGTTCGATTTTACGAAATACTTCCCTGCTATCATTGACGCCTTTTTAATGGTAGGCCGTGAGGTTGAAATAAAGAAAAAAGATAAGAAGAATTTCGGAAAGGTCGAATCGGCATTTCTTAAAGATAATACCGATGTGTATGACGTGACTTTCCAGACAGAGAAGTCAATAAAGATAAAGATTGAAGTAGATACATGTCCACCGTTGAACTTCAAGACAGAACAGAAACTATTGCTTCAGCCACATTCATTTATGACTCGTTGTTTTACACTCCCAGACCTGTTTGCAGGCAAGATGCACGCACTGGTCTATCGTGCATGGAAGAATAGAGTCAAAGGTCGTGATTGGTATGACTTTGAATGGTATGTACGCCATAATGTTCCGTTGGATTTTACCCATTTGGCAGAACGGTGCAAGCAGTTTAACAATGAGAATATTACTCCAGAGTTATTCAAAGAGAAACTTATTGAGCGTCTCTCTACAGCTGATATAAAACAAGTGAAAGAAGATGTTTTGCCTTTCGTGCGCAATCCAAAGGAACTTGACATCTGGTCAAATGATTATTTCATTCAGTTGGCTGGGATGGTAAGAATGGAGTAATACAACATTAAGTTTTATTCAAGAAATAAAACCTAAGGTATTTTTTCTTATTGGCGAAGGCAATCCAAGTACGGTTACACTTATTCATAGTCTCATAAAGTACTCAGTCTTCAACCAATAGGCATAAATCGGGTCCTGGAATGAGATTTCACCAACCTTATTATCCAATAAATGTAATTACATAAATCGTTGCAACAAAAAGGTATATACAATTACTGTAGTATCTTGCTGATTGGCGTTTTCTATACATAAATATCAGGATAAAAGTTGTACAATCATAATGAGTTTCGCTTTATAGTATAATAAACAATATATTGTTTGTTATAGGTGAAATACGAACTTTACAAATAATATAATGATGTTTAGTATTTCAATGCCCAATAATGTAGCCAAAGCAAATTACGTCAAGAGTAAATTTGAAAATTGATTCCCGTAATCCATCATAAAATAAAGTAAAACCGCTATATTTGTATATTATATGATAGGTTGAACTATGACAAAAAGTACGATGGGTACCAAGTTGCCAAGAAAATTGGAGCAGAAGATGCAAATTGTGGGAGAACAAATCAGACTTGCACGATTGCGTAGAAACCTTAGTATCGCTCAGATTGCCGAACGTGCTACCTGTTCGCCTCTTACTGTTTCACGCATCGAGAAAGGCACATCGACAGTGGCAATTGGTATTTATCTTAGGGTGCTTTATGCACTTCAGCTGGATGATGATATTCTTCTGCTTGCAAAAGAAGATGCAATGGGAAAGGCCTTGCAGGATTTGAGCCTTAAGAAACGAGAAAGAGCATCCAAAAAGGAATAACTTATAATACTTATGGAATTTATTTATGGGCTTAATTATAAATCAATTTAATTCTGAAAACAGAATTCAGATATAAGGAGAAACTTACAACTGAATCCTGTTTTCATTTACACAAAATTTTGGACAGTGTATAAAAAATCTTTATAGGCTATCTGTAGATTGTTAAGACACCTGCAAATGAATCTTTTATATAATTTAATTCATCTTTGGGCAACGAATCAAATTCTTGTTTGAGTTTCCATAGACAGCCTTTTGGATCTGAAATCTCATCACGTAAATTTACATAAAATTTCAATACCTCATTGATCCGTTCTCCATAATCTTCACCCTTATTTGTTTGAGTAAAATTTCTATCGTGTATTATAGACAACAAAGTGTCTCTTTCTTGTATTGACAAAGAATTCATAGTATCAACCCATCGCTTCATACTTAGCGGATGAGATTTTTTTTCAAGCCATTCAAAAAAGAAACGGTAAATAATATAGGTATCCGGCATTTCAAGTAACGTATAATATTCATGAATATCTCTACCAAATGCCTTATGAAAGTATGATTGTCCTCTACCAATGCTTCCTTTTGTTGAATTAAGAATGGCTTGGATAGAGCGGATATATTTTCTATTCCAATGCTTGCCTATGTAATCTCGATCATGGCTATATTCCCCCAATAAAGGATGATATTTCATAGGAAAAGAATATACATTAATACCCAATTCATCACACAATTCAACATTTATCTTTAGTCGTTCATACAAATCAGATGGTTTGTCAGTGAAATTATAGAGGAGATAGTTTGAAAAGTTCTTGATTCCATATTTTGCGCTCCATCGTACTGCCTGTATATAATCATCCTTCACTGAAAGAGAATCAAATGCAATTCGTAATGGAGAAATCGCAATTTTAGACAACATCTCCGCCTTTTCTTCAGTGAATAGACGAGCATCAACACCCTGATTAAAATCAACAATACGCTGCCTAGGTCTCAACCGTTTATAAAATTTGGCATAATCATTTGATATAAGTTCGTAAGCTTTTATTGCGTTATCTTTTGTACTTGTACCCAACGAAAGCAAACCAAAATCGTACAAAATCGAATAGACCTTATATGATAACTCTTTTTCTTTAATAGAAGAAAGGAAGTTTGAATACTCTCGCTGTGCCATGCGCAAATATGCCCTGTCATTGATACCTTTTTGCAGATTTGATATGGCTAATTTTAATTGATTTGGAGCTTGATAAGTTGCACCTCGCTGAAATCCACACTTAATAATATCGTCAATAATATCATTAAATCTTTCAGAAGCAAGAACATTGTTATCCATAAGCAACAAGTCTTTTTGCTCTCCAAATTTATTTTTTACACGTTCAATCCTATCTGACATAGGTATATAATCCTTATACTCTGGCTCTATCTTAGGCACTGCACAGAATGCGCAATGTCTAACACAACCTTTAGTCATTGATCCATAATATGCATTTGACATATCATATCGGTAATCAATCTCTTCTAATATGGAATAATCCAATGGAAGTGTATCTATAATTATTTCATTGCCATTATCTATGATACCTGGTTTATTAAGCAAACCAACGAATGGTTTAATGTTTGTGGCAGCTTCAAGTTCTTCTGGCTGCAAAGTTGCCAAAACACCTCCAACCATAATTTGCCCATTAGGTTTTAACAACTCTTTAACCTGATTTATAGTCTTTACTGTTATGTCAAAATAAAACGTGAATAAAGTTGTAACTCCTATCCAGTCCCATTCTTTTTCATCATTATTAAGATAGTATTTTTTCCAAATATAATCCTTAAAATAATTGAGCCAATCTAAAATAAGTACATAATCTTCTCTTTCATTGGCAATTTCCAAACGTTCAAGATACACAGCTTTACGAGTTTTAATATAACTCTTAATTGCATCATGTTTGCTTCTCCAATTATCTCCAGGAGCAATGCTAATTAACTTTCCTATGCACTTTTCTACAGCTCGTTCAAGAATAAAATCCTTAATGTCTCCCTTAAAAAAAACGACATTGTCACCTAAAGATTTAAAGTAAGTAGACAACTTCATTAAACCAATAGGGGGAAATTTATTCTTATAATTCGGTTCTACAAGTAGAATGTTCCTTTTAATTCTCATTACAGAATTTTCTTTCTTAAATTATTCTTCAATTGCTCTTTAATTTTGGGTGGTATTTCAGATGCTTTGTCAATTACTGCATAAAATTTTTTAATTAACCTTCTTTCTACAAGGCTCAGTCCTTTATAAATATCAAGTTCTGAGGGTGATGAAGGGGGAGTAATTTTATCATCCGGATTTGAAGATGGAGGATTTGAAGTACTATCACCTCCATTTCCTTCATTGTTATTACCATCCTTTTTTTCAGAATCTGGTGTTGAAGGTTCTTCTTTTGTTTTGAAATTCTCTATTTTTATGGCTGGTAGTTGTAAATTCTGCTTAATTATTTCAGTTTTATTATTGAATGCTTTAATAGTAGAAGAATTTACACTATTGACAACATCTTCTGCAACACTCCAAGAATCATTGCTGTTGAAGAATTCTTCATATGCTTTCATCTTAGACATTGCCTTTGCTCTATCATCTTTTACTTTTTGTATCTTCTCTTTAATACTCTTAATCTCAGAGGCATCATTCCCTTTTTTCAATTGTTGACTTAAATTAACAAGTTGGATGCTTGCATCTGCAATTTTATCAACTACTTCACTCCTAAACTTGCTTGTTTTGTTATAAAGAGTCTTCAAATCCTTAAAGAATTTACGAACTTCCTTTTCGAAAAGCAACTTTGTATCATTTTGATTGATTCCGTCACGAGATGCTGTAGGCTTAAGTTGCTCATGAACGAGGTGCATTTCTCCAATGAAATAAGATTGGTCTATAACTGCTTGATACAAACCAGACAACAAAGTGCTTGGACCTATTTGATAATTGCAATGTCTAGCTCTAATAAACGATATAGGCAAATCATTCATTTGCTTAGCTTCTTTATTCATTGCATACCATCCCCAAGCAAATTCTTCTTGCGTTTTATTATCCTTAAGAGAAAAACATCTAATACTTCCAAATTCAAAGTCTTTCTCTTCAGATGAATATCTTTTCTCTACAGGTGTTCCATTTACACTAATTTTATATATCCATAAGCTCTTAAACTTTTCGATAAATTCATGATTTATAGGTTGCTCTAATGCTGGCTTTAATAGGTTGTCTTTAAACACTGTACAATAATCAACTGGAACAATCTGCTGAATATATTCAATGACTTTATCTTCGTCCATCAACTCTGAGTTGTTGACATTAACCAAAGTTACACGACAATAATGTTCATCCTCTTTTTCTTGTTCTTGTGGGCAGAGAATAGTAACATCATCTATTATTTCTTCAGTCGTAGGATCCAGCTCTGGATTATTGCATATTTCACGAGCCTTTTTTACATCCCATATAAGAGTGGATTTAATGGGTTCCCCAAAGGTTGAGGTTTCATATCGAATTTGATCGCAATAATTAGCACCGTTAAGCCTACCTATGCCATATTGTCCAGCTCTATTAACTTTTTTTGAAGAAGCCACATCAACAAGATAAGGTCCGATATTTTCTACGGAAATGCCGATACCTTTGTCTTCTATAATAATATTGTGATTAAACGTATCAATCGTTACAACAATTGTCGTTTTCTTTCTATCGGTAATAAGTCCTTTTTCCACAGCATCTTCAATTGCATCGCAAGCATTTTGTATATACTCTCGATACACTACCATACAATCCTCATAGAGTTCACCCATATACTGACGCATTTGGGACTTACCGATTCTGCTTTTATATCCTTCCATTAATTGTTTGATTTGAAAGTTGGGTATGGAAATTTTATACTAACTAATGAACGTAATGCAGGGTTACTAATTATATAATCACCAGGAGCTAGCCTTGTCATCATATTCTTATAAATATTGCCAAAGAATTGATAATCAGGTTTAGTGACTTCAACAAAGTTTGTTCTACCATAAGCGGAGTTAGCACAATTACCTTTTACACGTTCATGGATAGCACTTCTAAATTGCTCCACTGAGAACAAAATAATACCTAAAGCCCTACCTCTTTCAGCAACATCTAATAGATGTCTAAGAATAGGAGAGGATTTCGGAACATCTGTTGAAGCATACTTATTCAACTCGTCTACAAAAATAACAATCTTGTCAGGTGTATTCTTGTCTTTTGCGCTCATACGTTCAACCACCTGCTGAATTACATCTCCAAACACAAAACCTTGCATGAATGGATCTAGTTGGGCTATATCGATTACTTTAACATCGTTTGGGGTCATGTTGTCAAACAAGTCTAATGCCAAGTCACTTTTATCTGTAATCTCGTGGCCTTTATCTACGAACAAATCTTCGGATTGAAATTTTCTCATTATTCGTGCAAATTTCTTCCAAGAAGCCAATTGTATATTAGTTCCTTGGAGTGTGGTACTTCCTGGAATAGTTACGCTATTTAACGCTTTAAAGAATTCCTCCCAAGTCGTTACAGAAGGGCCAAATGGATGACCATAATCCATCAAGTAGCTAATAATACTATCTATAGTTCCTGTTGGATCAGGCTCATTTGCAAACAAATATTGAAGTTTGTCTCTACAACTTTCAAAATTGTAGAAATACCGGCATGCATTTTTCTCAATGAACTGTCTGTCCATATCATCCTTATCTGCATTTGATTGCGTATAATTCCGAGAAGCATTTTTACCGTGAGGATAATAATAGTAAACTTGCTTGAATGGCTCCGGCTCTAGACCTAACTCTTCACGATAGATTTTCTTTTGAGTTTCATCTAGTTTTTCGTTAGGGATATCAAGTGTCAACAAATCACGTCCCTTAACATTAAACACTAAATATGTAATTTTTTGAGGCTTATTATCTTCATCTTCAGACTCCTCCCATGCTTTCCTATACTTTTGCTGCAATGCGTTCAACAGAAACATAGTATAGGAAGTCTTACAAGCGAGTCCAGAAATGCCAGACACATTCAAATGAGCACCATCAGGTCCAATTAAGAATTTGTCATTTATATCAACCTTGACTTTATTTCCATACATTTCCATGTAACCACAAGTTAATGGATTTTTTACATCATCAAGGCCCAATGCTTCTCTTATTCCCTTTGGAGTACACAAGCAAACTGGTCTATCATGAAGTACAGGAGTATAAGTATTTTTTGTATTATGTACTACTTTTGCTTTTACATAACTAAAAGAGAGTCTATTTGTATTGCCAGCTTGTTCAGACTCAACATTTGCGAGAGAACCAAATTCTGATGATATGTAACTAGTGAAATGGCTAGACGAGTCAGTGACATGATTGATTTCCTCAACAATAGCGTAGGTCACGGAGTTGTTGGGATTTTCGACCATAATAACATCGAATGGACTTAAATCATCATTATTGGAATTCATCCAAAAGTAAAAATAGTCAATCGTTGACGGGTTTTTCTCCGTTGCAGAGACTTTCCCTATAATTTTACTATTGTTTCCCATATTATATAATTTTTATTATCAATTTTTCATCTACGAAATTGGATTTGCAAAAAGTTTCAGTTACATATACTGGATATAAATGATTTGCCCATCTTGCATCTTTTCCGTAGCAAACAGGATATGCTTCGTTTATAAGGTGTGCTGAGATTGAGTCAATTAAAGCCGATTGTTTTATTTTGTTTCCAACCATAAACATTTCAACCTTTATTATATCGGAATAACTGTTAGAACGGTTTATTGTATTTCGTAGGCGGATATACCAAACGCAATAACTCTTTCCTTCATGAATATATCGATAAGCTTTAGTTCTATGCATAGGTTTCAGTTCTGCTATGATGGTTCCGATATGAGGTTCGTTTCTACTTAATAATTCCGGATCAAACAATTTTGAAACACCTACTACATCCCTAAAATTTTGGTTGAAAACGGCACTTGCTAATTCTTTATCTGGACGATTCGTAAAATCCTTTTTATATTCAATGGAACCGTCCTTTATTAACATTGCATCATCATTAGACACCAGCCCATTCAAAACCATTTCTTCTACAAGTAATCGTTCTTGATCCAGCATTTCATTTTGGATTTTTGAGATGGCCAATCTAAGATATTTATTTCGTCCCATCTCAATTTGCTTATCCGTAATGTTGCCATAAGATATAACATCCGAAAATTTCATGTGGAACTTTTGGTAAAACAACGAATCCTGAACCTTCTTATTTATTTCTTCACACTTCTTTCTAAAGAAGTTTTGACCCTGTTTTTTTGTATCATACTGAACAGGTACAGCCAAGACAAGTTTACGAATGGCCTTGCCTATTTTTATATCCCTCCCTTCTCTACCGCAATAACCGACAATAATCTGTCCAACAGCTAACGGGTAAACAACCCCATCGATAGCTATATCTCCAACTTTATAAACTTGTCTTGTCCCATCCAAAAAATATTTGAATAGGCTCTTGTTGTGTTTTTTTCTGATTAAATCGGGATCAATTTTCTTTTGACTTTCCTTAAAAGGCTTATCCTCTGCATATAGTAATGATTTATCTTTGATAGTCACTTCATTAATATGATCATCAAACTCACCGAAAGTATCATTTTCAGCTTCGTCAATGAATCTCTTTTGGCTATCATAAGCTTTAACTTCTCCATCGGAAGATTGAATGATATAGTCTATTACCAATCCCATAAATTCTCTTAATTTGAAGATTGTAGCAATTCCCTTTTGTCAACTTGCAGCAAGTCGGCAATTTTTGCGATTGTATACAGGTCTGGTTGAGTTGTATTTGTACACCACTTAGACACTGTTGTCGGATTAACACCAAGTTGTTGTGCCAACCATTTGCTAGTTCTCTTTTTTTCACAGAGCACTACTTTAAGCCTATTCAAATTATTGTCTACTGCCATATACTTTGTTTTTGTTGCAAAAATATTGTTTTTTTAGCAATATAAGAAATAATCTAACGCAAATCAGAATTTATCGATATTTAGACATTCATCAGAAGTGGTAGAATTTATTTACATTGCTTAGTCGAATTTATAATCTCCTCTTACAGCGTGATTATCTGAGTGAAAATAGGTAATACCAATTCTTCAAATCTTTCTGTGATATTTTTATTGTTCAGGTACAGCTTTTGTACTTTGCTATAAATGGTCTTGCGTAATATGACCCATCGTCGTTTTCCTTGCTTCTGCCATTTTATTAAATATATTCGCATAATCCAAAAGTTGAAAGTAGTAGAATGACTTTGGGGAATCATTTACAGATATAACCTTAAAGATGTGCTGATTAAGTTCTACAAGTCCATAAGACCAAAGCATAACTTCTAGTGATGCCGACTATGAAAATAGAACATCACTATTATACACCTTAACAGATTACTTATATTTGACGTTACTTTTCAGTGTCAGCAGAAAAGTCTTTCCGTATTTTTGTATTTTGATAACGGGCAATGGTATTTCACCATCCTCAGACTTGAATTTTTGACAAGCTAGCCCATTTGTAAAAATAGCTATCTCAAAGAGGTTCCCGCAATACCAGCAGACAGGAATCTACCCCTTCAGTTTCTCATTCCAAACATCTTACCTCTACTTGACTTAAACGGTTTTCCATTCTCATCAGGAAAGTCAAATTGAATAAACCAATAGTTATTAAATTGTTTAGCCATCGCCTTTAACTCTGATTTGTCGGTATATTAAGAGAAAATGAGAGGAAATACCCCTCATTTTCTTTAAACTTAATATCATACATTCAACTCCTTCAACGGCAACCCATAATTATATTGTCTGAAAAATCCTCTGTGGATAAGTTTCAAACCAAGGGTCTGATAATACTTGTAGTCATCATCCTCGGTGCAGAGGTATTGGTAACCATAGCGTGGGGCGTACTCCTTGAAAAAACGGGCAAGGTCTTTCAGGTTTTCCTGTTGGTTCCGTTTGAAGTTGCTGCGCACAATGATAATGCTCCAGTCGGGGATACTGCTAACACCACAACTGTATTCCCAGAAACGAATGTATAAATCCATTTCGCCCACATGGACAGAAACACAAATGCCGTTGGCGTTGTGCATCACGGAACAACAGTTTCTGTAACCGAATCTCTCGCACAAATAGAGATTGAAATCGTAAATAAAATCGGAATAGTT
>ULQT01031997.1_pt1 | contig 13156 bp, 13 predicted proteins | sample 1954791 | NCBI WGS metagenome assembly ULQT01 (sample SAMEA4835663, study PRJEB28245) | human gut metagenome | biome: gut microbiome; material: fecal sample | place: Denmark | collected 2008 | reverse complement strand
CTGTTGAAATTGTTACAACATTCCATGGTATAAATTTGCCGCTGTCAATAAGTGCTTTTTTTACTGCATTTTCAATACCTCCGCAGCATGGTACTTCCATTCTTGCAACAGTTACACTTTTTACTTCATTATTTTTTATAATTTCAGTAAGTTTTTCTGAGTAATCAGTTGAATCAAGTTTTGGACAGCCTATAAGTGTAATCTTATTTTTCATAAAATCAGTGTGAAAATTTCCATATGCAAAAGCAGTGCAATCGGCGGCTATAAGTAAGTCTGAATTGTTAAAGTATGGTGCTTTTAAAGGAGCAAGTTTTATCTGTACGGGCCACTGATTAAGCTGTGATGATATTTTAATTTCTGTAGTTAATACAGATTCTCTTTTAATAGTTTTTGATGCAGAACCGGGGCAGGAAAATGTTGATTTTTTATTTGCCATATTTGCTTTAACAGCTTCTTCGTTATATGGAAGTGCTTCTCTTTCAATAAATGAAATTGCATTTGTCGGACATGCGGGAAGGCAGTCACCTAAACCGTCGCAGTAATCATCTCTCATAAGTTTTGCTTTACCCTCTATAATTGCAATTGCACCTTCATGACAGGCATCTGCACATATACCGCAGCCGTTGCATTTTTCTTCGTTTATTTCAATTATTCGTCTTATCATATTATTACCTCCTTGACTTTGTGTCACTATTATAATAAAATTGTATAAAAAGTCTGTTGTTTTTGCAACGAAAGGTGAAAAAATGAAAAAAAATATAGAAGTAATAAGAAAGTCAAAGCTTTTTAAAAATATTAATGAATATGATACAGAACTTATGCTGAACTGTTTGGCTGCTTCTGAAAGAAAGTATAAAAAGGGTCAGATTATACTTAAAACAGGAGATTATATAAATTCAATATATATGGTTTTAAGCGGTGAAGTGCATATACTAAGAGATGACTATTGGGGAAATCAAAGTATACTTACCGAAATAGGAGAGGGGGAAATTTTTGGTGAAACTTATGCCTGTATGAGCAATATCCCCTTGCAGGTAAATGCTGAGGCAGCTAAGGATTGTACAGTAATGGAATTAAATGTAAAAAAGGTGATGACAACTTGTTCTGCCGCCTGTAAATTTCATTCAAGTCTTATACAAAACCTTACTTCTGTTCTTGCTGAAAAAAATCTTTTGCTTACAAATAAACTGGAATGTATGTCTGAAAGAACAATTAGAGATAAAGTTATGAGTTATCTGTACATGCAGTCACAGAAAAATGGAAGCAGTGAATTTGATATTCCATTTAACAGACAGCAAATGGCTGATTTTCTGGCAGTAGACAGAAGTGCGATGTCAAAGGAGCTTGGTAAATTGAGAGATGAAGGTATACTTGAATTTAAAAGAAATCATTTTTATTTAAAATGAAGATATTGTTCAAGCGTTTTAATGTTTTAAGTGATATAATAACATAAAATGGAGGTGCAAAAGTGAATAAATCAATTAAGAATATTTGTTATGATGAAAAGCTTGGTGTTGAAGCTTATGAATTTGACGGTCATGTGCAGAATTTTCCTAACCATTTCCACGATTATTATGTTATAGGAATTGTTGAAAACGGCAGAAGAATATTAACATGCAAAAATTGTGAATACAATATAAGTCCCGGAGATATACTGCTTTTTAATCCTGAGGACAATCATTCGTGCATGCAGAATGGAGATGAAATACTCAAATACAGAAGTATCAGCATTTCAAAAGAATTAATGGAAAAACTTACATACGAGATAACAGGGAAAAAATATATGGTAAATTTTACCGAAAGTGTTATATGTGATGAGGATATTGGATATTATTTGAGAAATGTTCATTGTATGATAATGGATAAGTGTATTGAATTTGAAAAGGAAGAACAATTTTTGTTTATGATTTCAGAGTTGATAGAAAGATACGGCTGTCCTTTTGAAAAATGTCTTCCTGAATACAGAGCTGAGATAGAAAAAGCTTGTTGTTTTATGGATAAAAACTATATGAATAAAATTACGCTTGAGGACTTATGCAATGCGTCCGGATTGAGTAAATCTACTTTGCTCAGAGCCTTTACCAAAACAAGAGGCGTTACACCATACAGGTACCTTGAAACTATAAGAATAAATAAAGCAAAGAAGCTGATTGAAGATGGAGTTGCTCCAATTGAGGCTGCTATGCAGACCGGATTTTCCGATCAAAGTCATTTCAACAGATTTTTTACAAGTTTTATAGGGATTAGTCCCGGAGTATATAAAAAAATATTTAAGGAACAGGAATAAAGAAATTATGGAAAACAAAAAAACAATTGGACATTTAACAGCTATTTTTACTATATTTATATGGGGAATTACATTTATATCCACAAAGGTGCTTTTAAACAAATTTGCACCTATTGAAATATTATTTTTCAGATTTGCTATAGCTTTGGCGGCACTTATTATTATATATCCTCATAGACTTAAGATTAAAGATAAAAAGCAGGAAATTTTATTTATGGGTGCAGGTATTTGCGGTGTTACATTGTATTATTTACTTGAGAATATTGCTCTTACATATACTATGGCTTCAAATGTTGCCGTTATTTTATCTGCTGCTCCGTTTTTTACTGCTATATTTACGCATATATTCAGAAAGAAAGAAAAACTATACATAAATTTCTTTATAGGTTTTATATTGGCTATGGCAGGTATTTGTTTAATAAGCTTTAACGGAAGCAGGCTTCATTTAAATCCTTTAGGTGATTTGCTTGCATTGGGGGCTGCTGTTGTGTGGGCAGCATATTCTGTAATTACAAAAAAAATAAGTGATTACGGATACAACACAATTCAGGCAACAAGAAGAATTTTTATATATGGACTTTTGTTTATGATACCAGTACTGTCTGTTTCAGGTTTCAGGTTTGACTTGGCAAGATTTACTGATAAAGTTTGTTTGTTTAATATTTTGTTTTTAGGTCTTGGTGCTTCGGCTCTTTGTTTTGTAACATGGAATTTTACATTAAAAGTGCTGGGAGCTGTAAAAACAAGCGTTTATATTTATATGACGCCTGTTGTTACAATTATTGCATCATTTATTTTTTTAGGTGAGAAACTTACATATATATCATTGGCAGGTACTGTGCTTACCCTCACAGGACTTATATTATCAGAAAGAAAGTAAACAGAGAAATAATAAAAAAATATTAAGTGTGTCTTTAATATAGAATTAAGTTTTATATTTAAGGGCACATTTTTTTTGTAATAGTAAAATGTGAATTTTTTATTTAATATTTGCAAATAATATGTGCAGGAGGTGATATATATGAGTCCAAAGGAATTGCTTTATATTGAAGATGCTTTAGGTCATGAAAAGTTTATGAAAAGTCAGTGTCAGAAAACTGTTTCAGGCATTCAGGATTTAGAATTAAAAAATTATGTTGAGCAGCTTGTAACAAAGCATGAGGAAATTTTTAATGAATTTTACAATTTGCTGTAAATATAATTAAAGAATTTAATTACAGGGAGATGAGTAAACATGGATGACAAATTTTTAATGGAAAGTCTGTTAATGACTATAAAAGGTGCAAGCGATTTGTATTTGCACGGTACTATTGAATCAAATACAGAAAATGTTCATAAGGCTTTTGAAAATGCTTTGTGCAGCACACTTAAAATACAGGATGAAATTTACAAAAAAATGTCAGAAAAAGGTTGGTATCCTACAGAGCAGGCAGAACAGCAGAAAATTGATAAGCTAAAGCAGAAGTTTGCTTCACAGATGCAATAAATTTTTATTTAAAATGCTTAAAATTCAGAAAAATAATAAGTTTTTTAAATTTTTTGCTGAATTTTTATTACTTTAATTGACAGAATTGCTAAAGTATGTTATATTGATTTTATAGAGCAGAGTTGAGCAGCTCTGCTAATTTTTTTGAAAGAAAGGAAAGGTAATATTTTATGAAAATGAAAAGGTTAATAAGTGCGTTACTTGTAATGTCTTTAGGATTGTCAATGGCAGGATGCGGAGGGAATGCAAATACCGAAGCTGATGCAAATAACGGAACAGATAATCAGGAGAAAATAGTTGTTGGTCTTGATGATCAGTTCCCTCCAATGGGTTTTAGAGATGAAAATAATGAATTAGTTGGATTTGATATTGATTTGGCTAAAGCTGCAGCTGAAAAAATGGGTGTAAGTATTGAATTTCAACCAATTGACTGGGACAGTAAGGAACTTGAATTAAGTTCAGGAAAAATTGATTTAATTTGGAATGGTTTTTCTATTAGCGAAGATAGACAGTCAACAATGGAATTCACTAAGCCATATCTTAATAACAGAATGATTATAATTGTAAATGAAGGTTCTGATATTAAGTCAAAGGCTGATATGGCAAATAAAAATATAGGTGTTCAGGATGGTTCTACAGCTGTAGACGCTGTTGAAGCTGATGATATACATACACAGTTTGCATCTATGCCTACATATGATACTAATATTTTAGCATTGGCTGACCTTGAAGTAGGCAGAGTAGATGCTGTTGTTGCTGATGAAATAGTAGCAAGATATTATCTTGGACAAAATCCTGATAAAAAGTTTGTAATACTTGATGATGACTTTGGTGCTGAAGTTTACGGAATTGCTGCAAAAAAGGGCAATACAGAATTAATTGATAAGCTCCAAAGTGCTCTTAATGAATTGTCAGCTGACGGAACTGCTGCTGAAATTTCAGAAAAGTGGTTTGGCGAAGAAATTGTAGTAAACAACAATTAAATTCTAAAGTATTGGGACTGTATACAGTCCCTTTTCTTTTTAAAAATAAGGAGAAAAGACTATGAACATAATATCCTGGATACAACAGATGTTAATTGGCTGTGGTCTTACTATAAAGCTGTTTATGGTAACTATAGTTTTATCCATACCTTTGGGTCTTATTATGACATTTTTATACATAAGTAAGAATAAAGTAATAAGCAGAATTGTAGGATTTTATATATTAATAATGAGAGGAACCCCTTTGCTTTTGCAGATATTCTTTGTATATTTTGGTATGCCTTTTATACCTTATATAGGAAAGTATCTTGTTATTTCTGACAGGTTTACGGCAGGTGCAATTGCCTTTGTGTTAAATTATGCGGCATATTTTGCAGAAATATTCAGAGGCGGTATACTTGCAGTAGATAAAGGGCAGTATGAAGCCGCAAAGGTGCTTGGTATAAGTGAGTTGCAGACAAAAGTTAAGATTGTAATACCGCAGATGTTTAGAATATCTCTGCCTGCAGTTGCAAATGAAACAATTATACTTTTAAAGGATACAGCTTTAATTACAACGATAGGATTGTCAGATTTACTGAAAGTGACAACAAATATTGTAAACAGAACAACTAATGTTTCTGCATATATTGTTGCAGCAGCTTTTTATCTGATATTAAGCTATTTACTGTCAGTTTTATTTAAAAGGCTTGAAGAAAAGTTTGCATTTTAGGAGGTTGTGGGATATGTATGAAATAGAGGCTTTAAACATCAGAAAAAGCTTTGGGGATTTAGATGTGCTAAAAGGTGTTGACCTTAGAGTAAACAAAGGCGATGTTGTGGCAATGCTTGGACCCTCAGGTTCAGGAAAAAGCACATTTTTGCGAAGTCTTATTGACCTTGAAACTGTAGATGATGGTACAATAAGTGTTGCGGGAGAGTATTTATGCAAAGACGGACGTTACCCTAATAATAAGGAAAAAACAAGGATACTGTCAAAAGCAGGAATGGTATTTCAGCATTTTAATTTGTTTCCTCATATGAGTATAAAGAAGAATTTAATGTGTGCACCTCTTTTACATAAGCAAGCAAGCAAGGCTGAGCTTGAGGATATGGCAGCAGCTATGCTTAAAAAAGTAGGGCTTGAAGATAAACTTAATGTTATGCCTTCAACTTTATCAGGGGGGCAAAAACAAAGAGTTGCCATTGCTAGGGCACTTATGCGTAATCCTGAAATTATATTGTTTGATGAGCCAACTTCTGCACTTGACCCTGAACTGACAGGGGAAGTATTAAGTGTAATTTCAAAACTTGCAAATGAAGGAATTACTATGGTGGTTGTTACTCACGAAATGGGATTTGCAAAAGAAGTTGCCGACAAAATTGTATTTATGTATGAGGGTATAATTCTTGAGGAAAATACACCTGATGTTATATTTAATAATCCGCAGAATGAAAGGACAAGGACTTTTATACAGTCAGTGCTTAAATAAAATATGAACAGAAGATATAGAAATTGTTTTTTGTTGTTTATGGCTGCATTTGTATGGGGAATAGCTTTTGTTTCGCAGTCAAAGGGTATGGAGTATGTAAAACCCTTTGCCTTTCTTGCGAGCAGAAATATCCTTGGAGCAACTGTGCTTGTTCCTCTTATTTTGTATAGAAATAAGAATAAAGAGTGTAGAAAAGGAAATATAAAAACAAATATTGCTGCAGGGGTTTGCTGTGGTATTGTGCTTACTATAGCAAGCTTTTTGCAGCAGTACGGCATTATATACACTACAGTAGGCAAGGCAGGTTTTATAACAACTTTATATATTATATTTACACCGATACTGGGAATATTTATTGGCAAAAAAGTTCCTGTTATTATATGGATAGGTGCATTGACTGCGGCCTTTGGGCTTTATCTTTTATGTATGACGGAGCATTTTTATTTAGATAAGGGCGACTTAATGGTACTTTTATCTGCTTTATTTTTTGCTGTACATATTCTGTTGATTGACTTTTTTTCAAGTAGGGCAGATAGTATTGTTTTGTCAGGTATACAGTTTTTTGTATGCTTTGCATTATGTGCGTTGCCATCTATAATAATTGAAAAAACAACATTTGAGCAGATAAAAATGGGAATATTGCCTATTTTGTATGCAGGTATAGTTTCAAGCGGATTGGGCTATACATTACAGGCAGCGGGGCAGAATGGTGTTAATCCGACAACTGCCGCTGTTATATTGAGTTTGGAATCAGTTATTGCAGCAATATCAGGAACAGCTGCATACAAGCTGGGAATTCTTGAAAGCAATCAGACAATGACAATTAGGCAGGTAATAGGGTGTGCTGTAGTATTTACAGCTGTAATACTTGTTCAGCTGCCGTGGGATAAAATTAAAATAAAAAAAATTAGTAATATTTAAAAAAATCACCTGAAAAACGTAAAGTTTAATTCAGGTGATTTTTGTTTATTTAGAAAGTATTTCTACTGCTTTTTGGAGTTGAGTGTCACTTTCAAGATTACATTCTGTTTTATCGCTTGATAAAGTAGTGTATTCATAATCAGTTGGAATATCAACTTCAATATCAGGAGCAACACCTACACCATTTATACAGATACCTTTTGGAGTATAGTATTTTGATGTAGTCAGTTTTACAGCACTTCCGTCTTTTAATGGGAATGTAGTCTGTACAACTCCTTTTCCGTATGTGTTTTTGCCTATAATTGTTCCTTTACCAGTATCTTTTATAGCTGCTGTAAGTAATTCTGAGGCTGAGGCACTGTTTTCATTTACAAGAACTGCAAGAGGTATGTCGAGTTCTCCTGAGGAGGACTTAATATAATCTCTTTTGCCTTTTTTATCCTCTGTGTAGGTAATTACACCTTCAGGTATAATATCATCGGCAATCTTTGATACAGTGTCAAGGAGACCGCCGGGGTTATTCCTTAAATCGATAATAAGACTTGTTATGCCTTGTTTTCTAAGATTATCATAAACTGCTTTATACTGGTCATAGGTTACAGCTTCAAAGCCCTCTATTTTAATATAACCAATATTATTATCTAGGACTGCACCTCCAACAGTAGGTACATCAACATTTTCTCTTGTAACTTCTGCGTCAAAGGTTTCTGACCCTCTTTTAATTGTAAGCGTAATAGAGGTACCTTCTTTGCCTCTTATCATATCAATAGCATCTGCGTAATTATCATAACTTACGGATGTACCGTTTACTTTGACTATCTTATCTCCAGCGGTAAGACCTGCCTTTGCAGCTGGTGAGTTTTCATAGGCAGATACAACATAAATCAAGTAGTCATCAGGGTCTACTGATGTTTTTGCTCCTATGCCTGCATAATTGCCGCTTGTGCTTATTTTATAGGATTCAAAATCTTCCTTTGATATGTAGCGTGAATATTTGTCTGTTGCAAGTGCTACCATACCTGTGTATAAGCCTTCGTAAATCTTTTCAGTGTCCAAATCTTCTACATATTCACTTTGCATAAGATTATATATGGTCTTTGCTTTTGTTTCGTAATTAATTTCTTTTTTTATCAGTACTCTGTAACCTATTGAAATTGAGTTTATTGCAAGTAAAGCTGTGATTGCTATAAGTATTCCGAGAAATACTCCTTTTTTTGTGTCGCTGTTCATAATACACTCTCCTTTATATTATTGTATTAGCCCATTTCAATTTAAGAACTCTAGCTTCACTAAAAATCATTTTTATTGCTTCTTCAAGGTAAACCATTGTAAAGGTTACATAGATGGGAAGCCCTAAAATCATAGAACCCAGAAATGCCATAGGGACACCTACAAGCCACACGCTTCCCATATCAAGTATAAGACCCGCAAGAGTATCTCCTCCGCTTCTTAAAATACCTACTATATTTGTATAATTAATATTCTTAAAAACAATGCCTACAGCGACTATATAGAGCATATAAAGTGCATATTTTCTTCCCATATCATCAATATCAAAAAAGCTGACTATAAGAGGAGCTGTAAGAGCAAGAATTGTTCCTGAAACCAGTGAAAACAAGATTGATAATTTCTTTCCTTTTTTTGAATAATCAATTGCTTTTTCTCTGTCTTTTGCACCTAAAGCGTTACTTAAGATTATACCGCAGGCGGCACCTACACCCATACCTGCAACGGCAAATAAATTTTGTACTGAACTTGAAACTTGTACAGCTGCCTGTGCAATTGTTCCGCTGTATTTATAGGCTATATTATAACAGGTTGTTCCCAATGCCCAAAAGAATTCGTTAAGAAAAACAGGAAGTGCTATTATAAGATATTTTTTTATAAACACTTTATCAAGTGTAAAGTAATCTTTTATGCTGCCTATAATAGGAAGTTTTCTGCCAAATACAAGTGAAAGCTGTACAACGAGTTCAAGACTTCTTGCACATATTGTACCAAGAGCTGCACCCTTTACACCAAGTCCCATTTTGAATATGAAAATGTAGTTTAATACAACATTTGTAATAAGTGCTATAAAAGTAGTAAGCATAGGCTGTGCTGCCTTGCCTATTGCTTTAAGTGAAACATTTACAACATTTACAAATGCCATAATAAAATAACTGAATGATACTATCATAAGATAGCCCTTACCCAATTCTATAACGCCTGAATCTTTTGAATAAATACTTAAAATGTTTGCAGGAAACAGTCTTGCACCTATAAAGAAAATGAGGGCACAGCTTTCTACAAAAAGAAGAGCCATACCGAGAATACGACGTACTCCCTTAATATCACCGCTTCCCCAATACTGTGCCATAAATATTGTAGCTCCGCTGCATATACCAAAACAGCAAAGATTAAAAAGAAAGAATATTTGATTGCTCAAGCCGACAGCAGTTACACTTTGTGCTCCGAGTTTGCCTGTCATAAAGGTATCCATAATATTAATAAGTGAGTTTACAAGCTCGTTTAACATTATAGGCAGAGCCAGTGCTGTAATATTTCTCAAAAATACTTTATCTTTAAATAAATTAACCATACTTTTATTTTCCCCTTGCTTTTTATGTTGTCATAAGCTATCATAACACTATAAGAAACTTTTTTCAATCGGATAATTAGGATTGTCAAAAAAAAATAATTTTTGAACAACAAAATAAAGTATACATAGTAAATAAACGATTTGCAAGGAGGATTTATATGCTTGGCAATAAAACGGTATTTGTTACAGGCTCGTCAAGAGGAATAGGAAAAGCAATTGCTGCACTTTTTGCTGTCGAGGGGTACAATGTTGCCATAATGTGCAGAAGTTCTAAAAGAGAACTGGAGGAAACAGAAAAAGAACTGAAAGTTTATAACCCTAATATAATGGCTTTAATGGGGGATTTAGGTGAATATAAAACTGCCAGAAATGCTGTGGAGGAAATTGAAAGAAATTTTGGTTGTATTGATGTACTTGTAAACAATGCAGGAATATCTTATGTAGGTTTATTTAATACAATGCGTCCCGAAGAATGGAAAAGGGTAATTGATACAAATTTAAATGCTGTGCTTAACTGTACACATGCGGCAATACAGAATATGATAAGGACCCACAGAGGAAACATAATAAATATTTCATCTATGTGGGGAGAGCTTGGAGCTTCCTGCGAGGCTGTTTACTCTGCGACAAAGGGTGCTGTCAATTCTTTTACAAAGGCTATGGCTAAGGAACTTGCACCAAGTAATATAAGAGTAAATGCTATATCCTGTGGTGTTATTGATACTAAAATGAATTCGTTTCTTTCTCCTTCTGAAAGAATGTCGCTTAAAGAGGAAATACCTCTAGGACGTTTTGGCAATGCTGAAGAGGTGGCAAAGCTTGCTCTTTATCTTGCAGAAAATGACAGCAGTTATATTACAGGGCAGGTAATAAGTATTGACGGCGGAATGAGCTGACTTTTGAAGTAATTGTTTATACAGGTATAAGCTGTATACAGTAAATAAAAAGATTGAAATGTATCCCAAAGGAGATATACATGAGAGATTTGTTTGTTGAAGGCAAAGGAATATGGGGTGTAAAAGTTACTTATTTTTTTATTAGTATCATTATGGCAGTAATTATATTAAATTTTAATCTTTACAAAGAAAGTTATATAGAGTCGGATGCTGTATTTGGTATAAATGATATAGTAGAAAAAGAAGCAAAACTTAAAAGTATAATTAATTTATTTCCTTCTAAGTCACTTAATAATGCAATAGATATAAAGTCATTATATGTTGATGATAATATGAGTGCAAAAGCTTTATTATTCAGTTATAATGGTGAGAAATATCCTGAAGGTTTGTCATTGAAAATAAATGAGAAAGTCTTTGAAATAAAAGATAAACCTGACAGCAGAGGGTATGTATACTGTTATTTTAAAAATGACGATATTATAATTAGTGATGAAAAGGCAAAGGTGCAGTTTTTCGTCGGTTCTGAAAAAAGTGATGTAAATGAAGTAAAGGCAACAGGTATTGTTGAAGGGAAAGTTGGCGATTGGGTAACATCAAGAGACGGACATACACTGTATTTTTACAAGGGTGAGGGCAATAATGTTACAGTGCCTAATTTTTATAACAATTGTATTGTGACAGATGCAGGCGGTTATATGAAAAATGGCAAATATATGAATATTTTGAAAAAAAACAGGAATAAAGAAAGCATAAGCAGAGTTGAAATTTCTGATGGTATAATAACTGTCGGAAATTACTTTATGTATAATATTTCAGGAGTTAAAGAAGTTGTACTTCCTGATAGTATTGAACTTATAGGAGGGGCGGCCTTTGCACAGACATCCCTTGCGGGGAATATAGTTATACCTGATAAAGTAAGGGAAATATACGCTTATGCTTTTATGGAAACTGATATTACAGGAATAAGTTTAAATAAAGGACTTGAAAGGCTTTGTTCTTATGCTTTTTATGGCTGCAGCAATTTAAAAGGCAGTATTATTTTGCCTGAAAGTCTATATTATCTTGGCAATTGTGTTTTTTATGAGTGCAGAGGACTGACAGGTAATATTGTAATCCCCGGCGGTGTTAAACATATAGGGGACGGTGCCTTTTACAACTGTATCGGTTTGGACGGTAACCTTATACTGGAAGAGGGTGTAAGGGAAATAGGAGAGCTTTCTTTTGGTGGTGAGGGCAAAACAGAAATGAATTTTAAGGCTGTAAAACTGCCTTCATCACTTAAGAAAATTGGACCGTTTGCTTTTCAATATTGTACTAAAATAACGAGTATAACTCTGCCAGAGGGTCTTGAAACAATTTGTGACGGTGCCTTTGACCATATGAGCGGTTTGGAAGATGAGAAAATGTTAATACCTTCAACTGTAAAGACAATAGGAGGAGATTATAGGATAGATAAAAACAGCGGATATGGAGGACACGTATTTTATGATATGGGCAAAGATGAAAGCTTTGCTGCCTTTGAAGTAGCTGAGGGGAATAAATATTTCAAAGCAGAAAATGGTGTTCTTTATTCAAAGGACGGAACAAGAATGCTGGCTTATCCCAGAGGGAAAAAGGACAAAGAATTTGAAATACCTGAGGGTATTATTCAGATTGATGAAATGGCCTTTTCGAGGGCTTCTTTTTTAAAAAGAATTGTACTTCCTGACAGCTATGAGATAACAGAAACTTTGCCTGAAAATATACTGAATAAGGATTGCAACAGTTTGTCAGGGGCTATATATGCCTATACTTCAATAAGTGAAGTTGATGTTAAGGATACAAATGATAAATATGTTTCTGTTAATGGTATAGTATATTCAAAGGATATGAAAAGTGTATGGTATATTCCAAATAAATATAACGGAGATATAAATTTGGAATCTGGCGTCGGTAAGCTAGAAAAAGGAAGTGTTTTTGCAGTAAGCAAAGAAAATACATATTGGAATAATATTTACATACCATCGTCATTATACTATATGGATAATGATATTATGAAATTTATAAATAAAAATTTTTCCGGGTATATTTTTGCTGATAATAGTATTTATTATGATATTAATAAAGTAACAGGTAAAATTGAAGAGGCACCTTTTATTGCAGGTGATGTGAATATGGATGGGCATGCAGATTTAAATGACACATTGCTTGTGCTGGAATATATAGCAGGGTTTAATGATGATGAAATAAATATGAAGGTTGCGGATACCAATGCAGACGGCAATATTGATATAATTGACGCAGTAAATTGTGTTAAAGTAATGTTAAAATAATAAGAGGTTTTGCATATAAAAGGGGACTGCATCAAATTAACTATTTTTAAGTTAGTTTGATGACAGTCCCCTCTATTATTGCAAATTGTAAAAATTAAAACAAATTTAATTAAAACAATCCTTTTCATATTTAGCCTTTATATATTTATGTATATAGGCAAGGTCAATATAAAAGTTTCGGCTAATAGCTTCGCTGTAACGTTCTCGGTGTATATATG
>ULQT01033513.1_pt1 | contig 13199 bp, 18 predicted proteins | sample 1954791 | NCBI WGS metagenome assembly ULQT01 (sample SAMEA4835663, study PRJEB28245) | human gut metagenome | biome: gut microbiome; material: fecal sample | place: Denmark | collected 2008 | reverse complement strand
ATAAATAAAAAATATTCAGACCATTTACCTATAAAATTCAATTTAAAAATATAGTGATTATGGAAACAAATAATTTATGGGGTGATATAATGCCCAAATATACCAGTTCTCCCAAAAAAATTTTAGAAGAACAAGCTAATTTTCTTAGTCAAATAACTGATAATAAACTACAAGGAGAAATAAGAACATCTCCATGTTCCATTTTTGAGAAACCTTTTTTTGCTCATATTACAGAAGATGCCAGTAAATACATAACTCATTCATTATTTATAAATGCCCCTTCTATTAATTATAGTTTTGAATTATTAAATGTAACACATGCCCTACTTTATTTATATCCATTAGTTATTAGAACCCCCAATAGTAGTGCTGAAATCAGGTGTGACGATGAAAAAAATTTCATTAACGAACTAAAATCAATAATGCAAAATGAAGATAGTCGGAAAATGATACAGAGCTTAATCATACAAAGTAATCAATAATTAAATAGTTATGAAGAAGATTATTTTTGCACTTATAATGTTGGCATCTCTGCAATCATGCTATACAATATACCATGAAGCATCATATGTCATAGATTTTAGAGAATACGTAAATAATGGTTTTATGATAAGCCCTACCGATACAGGTTTTGATTACACACCAATTGCACAATTAGAGGTTAATTATTATTTGGGGCAGAAAGTTATAGACGGCGATACCAAAGACCTCAAAAAAGGAAGCGATGGTAATTATTTTCCTACATCTAAACGACTTATGGACAAAGTTGTAGAAAAAGCAAAATCTTTGGGTGGAGACGGAATTGTATGCTTTAATATCAAATACTATCCACCAACAAAATCATCACAAGCATATTATCAAGCTACAGGAGTGGCAGTAAAAGTCAAAAAATAAAGTTGTGTAAACTTCATTTATTCATTTAAATTGAGTATCATAAATTGAATATTCAACAAGTAAATATGAAATTAATTAGTGGACTTCAAAGACGAATATTCTGGATTTATTTCCGTAGAACTGTTTATGCCTTAATAATTGGAGCTATAGGAAGTATTATAGGAGCCTATTTTCAAAAGCAAAACTGGTATGAGCAAAACGAATTGACTAAGCTCGAAAATGACCGCAAACGAGCAGAGGAAATATTCTCAGAAGTCAGTACTCTCATGGATGATAGATTATATAAAACAGTCAGACTCCTATCTGCCTATAAACAAAATAATAATCAAACAATAATCAAATATAAGGAATCATTTATTGCACAATTAGAGGAGTGGAATTCCAATAAAGGTAGGATCAATGCTTTGTTAGATGGGTACTTCGGAGAAAGTTTTAGTCAATACTTTCTACATCAAATACAAAATGATTTTGCAATATGCGGTAATATGCTTTCTTATGATCCACAAAATAATATTATACAAATAGATAGTATAACCAAAGGGCTACGACCTAAAATATTCATACTAAACAAAAGGATGATTCAAGCAATTAAATGTGACCAGGTTGGACGCTATGCAGATAAATAGAGACTTACTAAAATAACAAACTAAATTATTATGAAGAAAATTTTATTTTTAATGGCATTACTACCAATGATGCTACTAACAGCATGTTCCGATGACGATACAGAATCAAAGGAAATAAAAAACCTTAGTGGTAAGACATGGTATGATACACAAGTATGGTTTATGACTTCTACTGACGCAGAGAGTTTAGATGGTTATCAAGAGGTTGGAGATATTAGCGTGGGAGAATCATGTACTGTCAACTCTGATAAGGGATATTTTTACATTTATGCAAAAGACAATAGAGGAAAACTAATAATGTCCAAACCTAAACGTCTTTCTTCTTCAAATTCTGTTACAGAGAATGACCTATTTTAATTTTGATTATACATAAAAAAGCAATGATAGAACAAGACAAGCTTATCGCATCGCTCCGGCAGCAACTTCGCCAAGCATTAAATAAATGCAGCGCATTGGAGCAAGAAAACGCACTTCTAATTTACGAACTGGAGAAATTACAAGCATCAGGTATGCTTTATCAAGATAAGAACCTTAATGAATAGTCTAATAAATCAATGCAAGATGTACTATAAGGATAGTCAACATTGCCAGTTATCTCCCACTTGTAAAGGTTGGGGATGCCGGTTCCTTGGTACTCCCATAGAGGAACTACCGACCACTGACAAGGAGAAAGCAAAGTTGTTCTCCAAAGTGTATCGGGAAGCAAAAGAAAAGGGCGTTCTTGAGTGCCCACATTATCGTTCTTTGTTCATTGATGAAGTGCTTGAAAACATAAATGAAAGTAACGTAACATTACAAAACATGAATTGATTTTTCTCGTTTATTGTCGGACACCTATCTCAGCTAACCTGCAAAGAAGTGGTACACAGATTACAGTAACATTTTCAATACTATAAGTCTAGTTTAGTTTTTGTGTAAGCACTTCCTTCGTAAGCGAACGTTGGAAGTGCTTTTATTTATAGACTTATCAAGTACTAAAATACGGCAACGCTTGAACTTTGTATCAGAGCGTTTACAGAACATTGATAAAATTGTCTCTCTAAGCTATATTGCGAGAAGATACTTTGTTATTTGACACCATCCCCGTAGTTGAGCCGCTACGGGGATTTTTTACAAGTTATTATTGTATACTCTATTTTTATTTCCATATCTTTGGAACTTATACAATAAACACCAATAATAATTTCAACAAATAAAGTGTGATTGTCAATTACAGGTCGGACTAAAAAACACATGAGACTATGGGTGAATACAAAACACCCGGCATTTACATCAAAGAGAAAAACGCATTCGGAGATTCGATAGGCGATACGATGAAGAACCGTATTGGTAGCCATCAGTCGCCCGGCAGAATTCATCGAGATTACATTCTGGCAGCAGATGCAGGAAAGCCGATAACGACGGATATTATAATATTTAATTGACAACACTGTAATATTTGAATAGTATGACAGACAAAAACGGAACAACTCAGAGCATTCAGACATGGCCTGTTCCTGAATTTCATTTCAGCGTGGAAATATCGAATGTGGGAAAAATCTTCTGCAAGGAAGTGTCGGGACTTGATGTCAAGTTCGATGTGATAGAATACCGTCCCGGTGACATGCCGGGCTTCACCAGGGGCAAGATGCCGGGCTTGCGCAAAGGCGGAGACGTGACCCTGAAAAAGGCGATATTAAAAGACGACAAGACACTCTGGGACTGGATAAATCAGGTGAAGATGAACATTATCCGGCGCGAAAGCGTGACCATTGCCCTGATAGACGAAAGCGGCATTCCGGTACAGAGTTGGAAACTAACCAACGCATGGCCCCAAAAGTATACTATGGAAGGCTTCAAAGCCGATGGAAGCGGTGTATCCATGGAAAACATCGTACTGGCACATGAAAGTATAACACCGGATTAGAATAAATTCAATTGCCGGTATAACTTAGTTTTTGTGTAAGCACTCCCTTCGTAAGCGAACGTTAGAAGTGCTTTTATCCGGTAGAATCATTATACTTGTAGTTCCATACCCAAATTTTCCAATGATTATAAAGAATCCAAATAATCATATAAAGCGGGAAGCTTATCCCTGTCGAACTCAAATTGGCTTGCTGTCTTAGGAAGCTTGTCCGGAGACACATTGTCTGCATGTTCGCCCCATAAACATTCACGATCATATTCGATATTCTTATCCTCGAGTCCCGCATGTTCCTTCAGCCATTTACAAATCAGTTCTCCTAATTTCTTAGTGTCATACTTACATGTAGAATTCTGTTTTCTAACATAGAGGATAAACTCATCATTACCCATTTTAATTATTTTACCCATCGTTTTTCTTTTAAATATTAAACATGAACAAATATATACAAACAAAAAAGAAACTAATTTCCTCAATGTCCTTTTTCCTGACTCATTTTCATAAACTCTTCTACTGTTCTGGTATAAATATTATCCCTCTTATTATAATAAACAATACTCATTAAGTTTGCCATATTCAAGACAACAGTACTTTCATTTTCCCTATTATATAAAAATATAGCAGAACCGCATTCACCTATATAATTATAATCCTGGTCTGTGTATTCCACACTGTTTTGCATTGTGATATGGAATCTTTGTTCATTGCTTTTCTTATCCAAATTCGCATTATATATGCCTAAAAGGACCATACAAGTAAGAATTGATATGAACAAAATAATTGCAGCAACCAAGTTATGGTAGACTTTCACTATCCGGAATCTGACTTTTCTATATGAGCGTAAATATAAACCGGCGCAAGGAAAACAAAGCATCAATAAGAAAACAATCCAAAAGTATTTATATTTAGTTTCTATTGCTCCAATATAAATATTAAAAGGAATAATAATAGATGAAATAACAAATATTATAGGTATAGACAATAAATCTCTATAAAAACTTTCTTTCGCATCTTTTTGGTCATAGTATTTATTTATAACTCTCTTTTTACGTTTACAACGATGTATAATAGATAATACTTTATTTATGCAGGCATTTTGGATTTTGATATTCTTTAGTTTTTTGAATTCATAAAGAAATCTTTTTTGAGGAACTCGGGATAGAAATTGTAAGCCAAAGAAAGCCACAGAAAGCATAACTACTATAAGAATAGGAGTTAAAGTAGAAACCAATACTTCCGCCAGAGTGATATACGAGGTTATATTAATACCAAATTGATAATAATACACCATATAGTATGCAAATCCTATAATATATACAATCAGAGCTAAAACAGGAAGTATTTGTATTACATAAGTTTTTATCCAATTTTGCGTTGCCATAAATATTGATTTTATCCACCATTAACCTATTCCCACGAACCGCCCGCCTATCTAAAGACTTGAGTCATCGGACGTCCTATCCACACTTGCGGCTGCCGCAATCCGAAGATATAGGCTATGGTAGAAGCCACATCGTACTGCATCATGCTCTCGTGGAACACCCCATTTTTCCTCACGTTTTTACCGGAAATAATAAAGGGAGTCTCCATCTCCTGCATTGTCTTACCGCCATGTCCTTTCTTGATACCCCCATGATCTGCGGTAACGATAAATATTGTCTCCTTCAGCATGCCGGCATCCTTTACCGCCTGTACGATGCGTCCGACATAACTATCGAGTTCCTTCAACTTGGCATAATATTCGGGCGTATCATGACCTGCCTTATGCCCCACATGATCCGGATTATCGAAACAAACGGCAAGCAGCGTCGGTTGTTTCTCCTTAATATAGTTCTCGGCCATGCTGCATAACGCTTCGGGATATTGATTATAATCCGGCGCTTTCGCATAATGGCTCAACGATAGAGTATCCACAAGATATTTAATGCCGTTCCACTCATACAAACAACCTATTTCGGCTTCCGGCCGGGCATCTCTCAACTGTCGGAAGATAGTGGGAAATATACCGTGTTCATTTAATATGCGCGAAGGCAATTCGGGAGTTTTGGAACCCCATTCCGTATATCCGTGCAATTCAGGTCCGGCACCCATAAACATAGATGCCCAGTTTACAGCACTGGAAGAGGGTAATACAGAACGTTTTTCCAAAGTATAAGAACCCTCTGCCATTAACTGTTTGATATGGGGAATGTCAGCTTTGGGAACACTGTAAGCCCCCCAGCCATCCAATCCGATTAACACTACATGCTTGGCTTTACTCTTGGCCGAACACGGGATAACAAAAAGACACGCTGCAATGAGGAGTAAAAACAGCGGAACGATTACTTTTTTCATAGATATTTTCTTTATGGTTTACAAAAATAGTAACAACACATGGAATAACCAAATATATACAAACCTACTTCGCGGCCTCATGCGCATGTGCAGCTTCCATCGCCTCGGCTTGGGTCTTATGAATGTGCCGTGCGAGTGCTCAACGGAAGCATAAATCGGTTTGTACCCGTCCACAGGGTGGTACGGAAATTCTCAAAAGTGCTTGTCGGTATTCATAATCCAATACTAATTCAAGTATACTTTATAATATAAAAACCATTCGAAACCGCCGTATCGCCGATACCGGTATATCGTTACCCAAGAAGGGGATATCCCCTTCAGAATACCCCCTTCCGTTATACAAACGCTTTAATGCACCGTTACACCGGCGTATTAAAACCGCTTATTGCTTCTTATATCCGCATTTAGGACATACCCCTTCCTCATTCAGCGAAATGCCGCACAAAGGACAACGTTCGATATCATTCTTCGTATCGAACTCGGCCGAACCTGCATTCACGCCGCTGGTAAAGGTAATCTTGGCAATGTTCAGTTTCTCTTTCAGCAAGTCGTACACGATTTTAATCATGCCTTCCACAGTCATGGTTTCCTTGGTCACCACCAAACGGCAGTCGGGATACGCGGTGGCGAGCGGAGTTTTAAACGCTTCACCCTTCATCTTGTTCTGAGGATGACCGTTCTTGATACCCTGCTTTTCATAAACATCGAGGATGGCCGGCAACAACGGGTCATCTTCACGCAGCACGAGGGCATGGTCGAAGTTCTTCAGCACGTCCCAAGCCACTTTCTGAATCTCGTTACACGGATACACCATGTTTACTCCTTCATTCACCGTGTCTTCCACCTCAATGGTCAATACGCCTGTATGGCCGTGAAGATACTGGGCTTCGCCTTGGAAACCATAAAATCTGTGTGCATACTGCAAATCGAAAGTTGTGATACTTCTCATTTTCAAATCATTTTTTAGTTAAACATTTATTAAGTGTTATCTGTACCTGTATCTTGTCGATATCGTCCGATACAAGGTTTTTGCTTTCCAGATACTGTTGTATCATCCGTGTCAGTTCGGGGTCTTCATAATCCATTATCTGCTGTCCGTTAAACAGATGATGGTGACTATGAACCGTGATGTCATAATAGCATTTTCCCGTATCGGGGTGGCATACCAGCGACAGCAAACCCGCCTTACAGAACGAATCAAGAATACGATACACCGTAGAGAGTGTGATTTCCTTATCTTTCGATTGCACACTGGAGATAATCTCCTCAATCGGAGCGTGGCGCAACTCCGTCATCGCTTCATATACGGCTTTGCGCTGGGGAGTCAATTTCAGTCCGGCTTCTCTTATTTTATCTGTTCCTTCCATTTATCCATCTTATTTTGCGACAAATATATTGCGAATATTTTGCAATTGCAAATTTTTCGCAATAAAAAGCATATAAAATTTCAAATTCAAAGGAAATATAAAGAATCAGGCAAGTTCTCCCCATTCGTTTCAACCCTTTCGTCCTTTCATTGTTATACTGATAAACGGTAATTATATGGACTCCCAACTCTCGGACATACGAAAAGAATATAAGAAAGGCAAGCTCACCCGTAACACCATCTCGGAGAACCCTTTCGAGCAATTCGCCCGCTGGCTCGACGATGCCCTGCATTGCGGCGAGGACGAACCTACGGCCATGATTGCGGCCACCGTCTCGCCCGACGGCCGCCCCTCTACCCGCACCGTCCTGCTGAAAGGCGTGGAAAACGGCCGATTCATCTTCTTCACCAACTACGAAAGCCGCAAGGGAAGGCAGCTCGCGGCCAATCCGCACATCTCCCTCTCTTTCGTCTGGCATAAGCTGGAGAGACAGGTACACATCGAGGGTATAGCGGAGAGATGCGCTCCCCGTGAATCGGACGCCTACTTCTCCACCCGCCCCTACAAAAGCCGGATCGGCGCAAGAATATCCCCGCAAAGCCACGTTATCGGCAGCCGGATGGAAATCATCCGCGCCTTTGTAAAAGAAGCCGCCAAACTGGCCGGACAAACCGTGCAGCGTCCCGACAACTGGGGCGGCTTTGCCGTCACCCCCACCCGCTTCGAGTTCTGGCAGGGACGTGAAAGCAGACTGCACGACCGCTTCCGATACACGCTCCGCGAGGCGGTTCCCGTTCCCGCATGGACAATACTCCGTCTTGCCCCCTGACCGGGCATCCGGCTCTTATATCCTACAAATAAACCTTAAAATGAAAAACAAACTCATAACGCTGCTGTTAGAGGGAAAAACTTAAAAGAAGATAGTTATGAATTATGGAATCAGTGTTCTCTTTCGCGCCATCCCACTGTTGATGGCCTTGTTTTGTTTTGGTTACGGAGCTTTCGTGCTCGGCATGGGAACAGACCCGGCCAGGTACGTTGCCGGCCCGGTAGTGATGTCATTGGGAATGATATGCATCGCCTTGTTCGCGACGGCGGCAACCATTATCCGGCAGATAATCCACACGTATAACACGGTCGCCAAATACGCCCTGCCCGTTCTTGGCTATCTGGCCGCCCTGCTCACGTTCATCTACGGCTGGGAATACTTCAGCGAAGCCCCTACCGCCGGACATTTCGTAGCCGGACACGTCATCTGCGGCGTAGCCTTCATCACCGCTTGCGTGGCCACCACCGCCACTTCGTCCACCCGCTTCACCCTTATCCCAGCCAACTCCGACGCTACGGGTCACGACACACCCCCGCAGGCCTTCAGCGCCATACAGGGCAACATTCTCATCACCGTTGCAGCGCTGCTGGCACTCACCGCCTGGATATGGACTATCTGGCTGCTTGCCAAGAGCGACGTTCACAACGCCTACTACATTGCCGGACACGTCATGGCAGGCATCTCCTGCATCTGCACCAGTCTCGTGGCGTTGGTGGCGACCATCGTACGCCAGATACGCAACAGCTACTCGCACCCCGAACGCAAATGGTGGCCTGCCGTGGTACTCGCGATGGGCACTCTCGGCATCCTCTGGGGCTTGCTGGTAACGACCGAACACAATCCCGCCAAATCATCCATCGGTTATATCATGATAGGTTTAGGACTGGTTTGTTACAGCATCTCGAGCAAAGTCATACTGCTTGCGGCCATCTGGCGCAACACCTTCAAACTGGCCAACCGCATCCCGCTGATACCGGTATTCACCGCCTTGGCCTGCCTGTTCCTCTCCGCTTTCCTCTTCGAGATGGCGGGCATGCACGAGGCTTACTTCGTACCCGCGCGCGTACTGGCAGGCTTGGGCGGCATTTGTTTCACGCTATTCTCCATAGTCAGCATACTGGAAAGCGGTACCTCAAAAGGGTAACCGCTTATCCCGTAATCTCTACGTCGGTAAAGATGTCCACACTCTCGGCGTGATGCGCCACGTAGGCCGCCGGCCCCGTATCGCCCGATTTCATGATGTCGTACACCACGTCCGTCTTGTTCTTGCCCGTAATCAGGAATACAATCTTCCTCGCGTTGAACAGCAGACACCCCGTCATGGCGATGCGCGGCTGCCCGTTATACGGATTCACGCTCGCCTCGTACGGATGGAAAGAAGACAGCAGATACTCCTGTCCGGGGAAGATGGACGACGTATGCCCGTCATCTCCGGCTCCCAGCAGTACCAGGTCGAACGCCGGGAAGCCCCGCCGCAGAGGAACCGTGCCGAACACCAGGTCTGAGTAACGCTTCGCCTCTTTCTCCGGATGGCGGCAAGCGCCGTCGATGGGAAACACAAACTCATCCGGCATACCCACCTCTCTCAGCAGCAGCCGCAGCATGGTGCCGTAGTTGCTGTCCGAGTCTTTGACGGGTACGCAACGCTCGTCCACCCAGAAGATGCGCATCCGCATCCACGGAGTTTCTTTCTTGAACTCATGCGCCCAAATGTCAAACATAAGGGAAGGCGTCGTTCCCCCACTGAAAGCAATGTGGAAGATTCGCTCCGGCTCCCGATTCATCATGTCTATTATGTACCGGATAAGAGCCCGTGAGGTCGAAGTCGCGGCAGGATATATATAACTTTTCATAATTCGCAATATTCATCGGTATTCGTCAAATTCTTGCACGGGTTCGTCCATTCGGCTCCGTGCTCGCGCATCATCGCTTCACTTTCCAGAGGACCCCAGGTTCCTACGGGATAACCGTACAGCGGCGCCTCGGGATGCTCCTGCCAGAATTTCAGTACGGGGTCGAAGAAACGCCATGACGCGTCCACGGCATCGCTGCGCGTAAAGAGTGTCTGGTCGCCCTGTATGCAGTCCTCTATCAGGCGGGCATACGCGTCGCCGGTGGGCAGTCCGCCCAGGTCGGAATAGCTGAAGTCCATCATCACCTGCTTCACGTCGAAGCCCGGTCCCGGAACCTTCATGCCGAATTTCAGCACGATACCCTCGTTGGGTTGCAGGCGCAGAATCAGTTTGTTGGCACGCGGGCAGTGGCCACCCTCGCAACGGAACATCTGGTGGGGCGTCTCACGGAAGTGCACCACGATTTCGGTCACTTTCGTCGGCATCTGCTTCCCGGTACGGATATAGAAAGGCACGCCGCTCCAACGCCAGTTGTCGATACCAATCTTCATGGCGATGTACGTTTCCGTACGTGAGTCGGGAGCCACATTCTTCTCCTCGCGATAGCCGGGCTTGGTGGCGGATGCGGTATATTGCCCGCGCACGATATGCTCGTTCAGGTCTTCCTCGGTGAGCGGAGAGAGCGATTCGTACACTTTCACCACCTCGTTGCGGAAGTTATCGGCATTGAACACCGCGGGCGGTTCCATGGCAGTGAGCGCCACCAGTTGAATAAGGTGGTTCTGCACCATATCGCGCAATGCTCCGGCTCCCTCGTAGAAGCCGCCGCGCTGCTCGATGCCCAGATTCTCCACAGCCGTTATCTCTACGTAGTCAATGTAGTTACGGTTCCAAAGCGGCTCGAAAATACCGTTGGCGAAGCGGAACGCCAGAATGTTCTGCGCGGTTTCCTTGCCCAGGAAGTGGTCGATACGGTAAATCTGGTGCTCCTCGAACACCGAGGCATAGATACGGTTCAGCTCGCGCGCCGAGTCCAAATCATAGCCGAAAGGCTTCTCCACGATGATGCGCGTATGGGGACGGTTCAGTCCCGCAGCCTTCAGGTGCAGAGGAATCACGCCGTACAGCGACGGCGGAGTGGCCAGGTAGTACAACATGCCGTCCGGCTCCTGCTCGCCCGTCAGTTCCTGCAGGCGGGCGGCCAGTCTGCCGTAATCGGCGGCTTCGGCGGGATTGAGCGAGAGGTAGTGCAGACGGTCGCAGAAGTCGGCCATGCGGTTGTCCGCATGCTCTTCCGGGGTTACAAAACGCTCCATCTCCGTCCGTATATAGGTACGGTAGGTATCATCCTGATATTCAGTACGTCCGATACCTAAAACAGCGAAATCTTCCGGTAAGCGGTTATCCTTGTACAGCGCATACAGTGCCGGCATCAGCTTTCGCTTCGTCAGGTCGCCGGAAGCGCCGAAAATTATCATCACAAATTTACTCATAGCTTTATGTTTGTTTTTTTGGGGGGCATTTCAGTAATCTTTCTCCGAGAGGGGGCTACACGTTGTAGGTTCCCGACTTCGTATCTCCGCCGTGTCCCGTCCAGTTTTCGTGGAAGAATTGTCCTCGCAGTTCGTCCACACGCTCAAAGGTGTGCGCTCCGAAATAGTCGCGCTGCGCCTGAATCATGTTGGCCGGCAGCTTGGCCGACACGAGCGAGTAGAAATAGTTCAATGCCGACGAGAAGGCGGGAACCGGAAGTTCCTCTTTCATGGCCTGCGCCACCAGATGTTTCCAGCCGGAAAGCAGTTGCTTCATCTCGTTACTGAAATAGGGAGCGAGCAGAAGATGCTGCGGTTTCCCTGCCTGCTCGAAAGCGGCGGCGATGTCATTCAGGAAGATGCTGCGGATGATGCAGCCGCCACGCCACATACGGGCTATGGAAGCCAGGTCGAGGTTCCACCCGAAAGCGTCCGAGGCGCGTTGCAGTACGGCGAAGCCCTGTGCATAGGACACCAGCTTGGACGCGTACAGCGCCGAATAGATGTCTTTCACCATTTCGGGCTTGTTGTACACCACGTCCGTGCGCCGGCACACAAAATGCTTGGCGGCCGATTCCCTCAGGCTTTTCTGCGCCGACAGACTGCGTTCGAATACCGCCGTGGCAATCAGTCCCAGCGGCATGCCCAGCTCCATCGCGTTGATTACCGACCACTTGCCAGTACCTTTCTGTCCGGCGGTATCCAGAATTTTATCTATCAGATAGCCGCCCGACTTATCCTTGTGCCGCAGGATGTTGGCCGTAATCTCAATGAGATAGCTGCGCAACTTGCCCTCGTTCCAAGTTGAAAAGACGGAAGACATTTCCTCGTTATTCAGTTGCAGCAGGTTCTTCATCACCCAGTAGGCTTCCGAGATGAGCTGCATGTCGCCGTATTCGATGCCGTTGTGAATCATCTTGACAAAGTGTCCCGAACCCGCCGGGCCCACCCACTGGCAGCACGGCGTGCCATCGGACGCTTTGGCGGCGATGCTTTGCAGAATCGGTTTCACCTCGTCCCAAGCGGTCACCGAACCACCCGGCATGATGGAAGCGCCGTTCAGCGCGCCCTCTTCACCGCCGGACACGCCTGCGCCCACAAAACGGAATCCTTTCTCTTCGGCCAACGCCACGCGGCGGTTGGTATCTTCGTAGTTGGAGTTGCCGCCGTCTATCAGTATATCGCCCGGCGAGAGCAACGGAAACAGTTGTTCCATCAGTTCGTCCACGGCACTGCCTGCACGAACCATCATCATTATTTTACGCGGCGCGGCCACCGACTCCACAAAACGGGCTATATCCGTATAGCCGCGAATGCTCTTACCACGTGCGCGGCCGTTGATAAAACGGTCTACCACACCTTCTTCAATCCCCGGAACCGTACGGTTGTAAACCGATACCTGCCAGCCTTTATCCGCCATATTCAACGCCAGATTTTCACCCATTACGGCCAGCCCTATTAGTCCAATGTCAGTTTTATTTAAATTCTCCATATATTGATACTTGTAAAATTTATCTTTATAGTTGAAACAATATGTGCCCGCTATTTGTTCATGTCAAGTTTGAAATTATTCCATATTTTGTTTAACTTTTGATTAACCGCTCGTTTCAAGGAAAATCAATTACAAATATCCCGGATTTACGGGCGGTTCGTCAAGCAGTGAAGCGGCGTCGAAACAGGGACACTCCTTTATCCATTCTTCGGGCTCTATCTCGCCGTTGCCGTTCAGGTCGGGACTGAGGTCGCGGTGCCCGCAAAGGCGGCTGCCGGGATAGTCTTTCAACAGTAGCAGGACGAGCGCTCTCAGGGAGTGTTTCTGAAAATCGGTACGGGTATCGGCAGGCCGTCCCCGCTCGTTCAG
>ULQT01041917.1_pt1 | contig 13212 bp, 12 predicted proteins | sample 1954791 | NCBI WGS metagenome assembly ULQT01 (sample SAMEA4835663, study PRJEB28245) | human gut metagenome | biome: gut microbiome; material: fecal sample | place: Denmark | collected 2008 | reverse complement strand
TATTAAAAACTTTTTATAATTTTTCTTAACATTTTCTATACTGCCAAAGACAGCAGCAAGTGGTCCTTTATCTCTGTTATCATAATATATAAGCTGTGTCAGCTCAAAAAGCACAGCTATTGGCATTCCCGCTGCATAACACAGATAAAAAAAACTGCTTTTCCCCTCACCGCAAATTACATTTACAAACAGATACAAAACACCCATTATAAAAAATGAAACTGCTGCTTTTGCCATAGTTTCAACAAGGTTAAGTATCACCAGCCAGCCGCCGCTTTTAATACCGTCTGAAAAAGCACTTATAGGTTTATCCTCATTTCTGTAAATTCTTATACAATACCAATACAAACTTCCTGTCAGTATACTATCTATAATCAATACTGCAAGCATAAAAATATCATTGTACTTTGCAAAGTACAATAAAACTATTCTTACTACCATAACTAATAGATATACTATTATTGCTTGCCTAATGTTATTTCTTACTTTTCCCATTACTCTCTTCCTTTAATCATATTTTCAAGTATGATTTCCCCAATGTATAAATCCTCAGGAGTTGTTATTTTAATATTATTATAGTCACCTTTAACCATTTTAATTTTTATACCAAGCCTTTCAGCAAGCATAGAATCATCTGTTCCCGTTATTCCCTCACTCCTTGCATTTTTATATGCCTTCATTATAATATCGTATTTAAAACACTGAGGAGTTTGTGCAAGCCAAAGTGAATCCCTTTTTGGTGTATTTATAATATTGCCGCACTCGTCACATACTTTTATAGTATCCTTTACAGGTGCCCCAAGAACACAACCTCCAAATTCCATAGCAACACTTTCAAGCTCAGCAATGTATTTATCTGCCACAAATGGTCTTACCCCATCATGTATAAGTACAGTGTCACAGTCACCGCTTACAGCCATTAAGCCATTGTATACAGAATCCTGTCTTTCTTTTCCGCCCTCAACAACAGCTTTAACTTTTTCAAAATTATATTTTTTTACAATTTCATTTTTAACAAAATCTTTTGCATCCTTACTTATCACAAGTATTATTTCATCTATATTATCACTTTTATTAAATGTATCTACAGTATAGCTTAATATAGTTCTTCCTTTTAATTCAATATATTGCTTTGCAATTGCAGATTTCATTCTCTTTCCGCTTCCTGCTGCAACAATTATAACACTGCTCTTCATAATTTCTTCACCTCTTAATTTGATTTTATCATTGATATTTTCTTTTTGCAAGCTTATACTATAAATACAGACAAATATTAACAGTTCTGTATCAGAAAGGAATGAGTATATGAATACAGTTGATTTAATAATAAAGAAAAGAGATAAACTTGAACTTACAACAGAAGAAATAAATTTCTTTGTACAGGGTGTAACAGCAAAAACCATTCCTGATTATCAAACTGCCGCAATGCTTATGGCAATCTGCCTTAACTCCCTTACAGACAGAGAAACAGCCGATTTAACAATGGCAATGACCAATTCAGGTAAAGTCCTTGATTTAAGCAGTATTTCAGGTTTTAAAATTGACAAGCACAGCACAGGTGGTGTAGCGGACACAACTACCCTTGTTCTTGCTCCCCTTGTTGCCTCCTTAGGTCTGCCTGTTATTAAAATGTCAGGCAGAGGTCTGGGTCATACAGGCGGAACCCTTGACAAACTTGAATCCATACCCGGCTTTAATGTGAATGTAAGTATTGATAAAGCCAAAGAACAAGTTAATAATAACCACATTGTAGTAATGGGACAAACAGAGGATCTGGCTCCGGCTGATAAATACTTATATGCTTTAAGAGATGTAACAGGCACAGTAGAAAGTCTGCCTCTTATAGCTTCAAGCATAATGAGCAAAAAACTTGCAGGCGGTGCAGACGGCATTGTTCTTGATGTAAAATGCGGCAAAGGTGCGTTTATGAAAACGCTTGATGATGCAAAGGCACTTGCAGAAGAAATGATAAGCCTTGGCAAAAAACTTAACAAAAAGGTAACAGCCCTTATTACTAATATGGATCAGCCTTTGGGCTTAAATGTAGGCAACAGTGTTGAAGTAATTGAAGCCATTGAAATACTTAAAGGCAACAGAAGCGGTGATTTAAAAGATGTATCACTTGCCCTTGGTGCCGAAATGCTTATTATGGGTGGAATAGCCGCTGATGTAAAAAGTGCATATTATATGCTTAATGAAAATATTAAAAACGGTAAAGGTCTTTTTAAATTTTCAGAGTTAATTTCTTTGCAAGGGGGAAATCCTGCTGTAATTGACAATTATTCTCTTTTCCCTCAAAGAAAGTGTAAATCTGCCCTTATTTCAGAGGTTTCAGGCTATATTTGTGAAATTGACGCCTTTATGATAGGTAAAGCTGCATTTGTCACAGGTGCAGGCAGAGAAACTAAAAACGACACAATTGACCACGGAGCAGGAATTATGCTAAAGAAAAGAGTCGGTGATAAGGTAAGCAAAGGAGAAATATTAGCAAGAATTTTTGCAGACAATGATAATAAATGCAAAGAAGCTAATAATATTATAAAGCAGGCGATAAAAATCACACCTTATCAGCCTGAAGAAAAACCACTGATATATGAAATTATAAAATAAGTGACAATACCGGAGGTATAAATATGAAAAGAGCTATAATAATAGTACTTGATGCCGTAGGCATAGGAGAACTTCCCGATGCCCCGGAATACGGAGACGTTGGAAGCAATACCCTTATGCACGTAAAACAACAAAAACCGGAACTGGACCTTAAAAATATGTGTTCTCTTGGCTTAGGTCTTATTGACGGATATAATATATATGAAAAAACAGATAACCCTACAGGAGCTTACGGCAGAATGAAAGAACGTTCAAAAGGCAAAGATACTACAACAGGACATTGGGAAATAAGCGGTATACACTTAGACATACCTTTTCCCACTTATCCCGATGGCTTTCCCGATGAAGTAATAAAATCTTTTGAAAAGGAAATAGGCAGAAAAATCCTTGGCAACTATGCCGCTTCCGGCACAGTTATTATTCAGGATTTAGGAGATGAGCACGTTAAGACCGGATTTCCTATTGTTTACACATCTGCTGACAGTGTTTTTCAGATAGCAGCTCACGAAGAAGTTATTCCTTTAGAAGAACTGTATCATATATGTGAAATTGCCAGAAAACAGCTTCAGGGCAAACACGGAGTTGCAAGAGTAATTGCAAGACCATTTACAGGCACTTCAGGCAATTACAAAAGAACACAAAACAGAAAAGATTTTTCACTTGCTCCCATTGCACCAACAATATTGGATTATGCGTCAGAGCAGGGCAAAACCGTTGCCTGTGTAGGCAAAATTGAGGATATATTCAGCAACAGGGGCATTACAAAGTCCGTGCACACTCATACAAATGCAGAAGGCATAGAGCAAACTATAAAATACATTAATGAGGATTTTGAGGGAATTATATTTACAAATCTTGTAGACACAGATATGCTTTACGGACATAGAAATGATGTAAATGGCTTTGCAGAATCACTTCAATATTTTGACAACAATCTGCCCCGCATACTTTCATCAATGAAGGATGAAGACATACTTTTTATAACCAGTGACCATGGTTGTGACCCTACAACACCGTCAACAGACCATTCAAGAGAGCATGCACTGCTCCTTATGTACGGAAAAAATGTAAAACCGCAAAACTTAGGAACAAGAGAAACATTTAGTGACATTGCTAAAACAATTGCAGAATATCTCAGCATAAAGGGCAGTATTGACGGAACAAATATGCTTTAAAATCTTAAAAAAATTGTCAGCCAAAGTTAAGTAAAAATTTCACCCTTTGGCTGACAGTATACTTTTGTTCCCACTCTATAATAATTGGAAAAATAAGCCCTTAATTATTTCTTTTTTCTATAATGTAAGATTGCAAACTCCTTTTACATCCATTTTTTTCATAGAATTCTTCTAATCCACGCTGTGCCCCAAAATATAGCATGGTTGGAGTATTATCCTTAGCAAGTTGAAGAAGTTTACTTCCGATACCTCTCTTCTGATATTCCGGAAGAATAAGTATTTCTGTAATTGTTCCAAAATAATAACCATCAGATAAAATACGCAGACAACCTACAAGAATCTTATCATTATAAGCCGTTATATTCAGTGTTTTTGATAGTGCGCTATCTGTTTTATCTATATCATAATTTCCTCGCCATATTCTATTAACAAAAGGAATAAAGACTGCGGAATTAAGTTCTTTGTCATTGACTTTATACTCTATTATTTTTACCCTCCCCTTTACAAACAAAGATTTTCTGTTCTTTTATTTCTAATCTGGTCAAACAATCTTAACCATTCAAAGCTTATAAAGCAACTAACATACACTATCATTTTGCCAACCATGAAGCAAAGGCTGAATTGATGATAGAATAATGCCTCATTCCTTTGCTGATATTAATTTTATAAAATATAGACCTAATCACGTCAAAAGCCGTTAAAAAAATAGGGGAAACATTGAAAGTTTCCCACATTTTATTACTTATACTCTTAAAAAATTCATCGTTATTTTCCTACTTTTAGACCAATTTTACTTGATGATAAGTCTTTTTACCTTTTTGTATCATTATCGCATTATCTGCATCAAACATATCAGGTGAAATCACAGTACCAATATCAGTTACCTTTTCACCGTTTACCTTTACACCGCCCTGCTGTATAAGACGTCTGCCCTCTCCTCTTGAAGGTATAAGTCCGCATTTTTCAAGCAATTCAATAATTTGCAATCCGTCACCATACTCAGCTGAATCAATTTCTGTTGTAGGAACGGAACCTGCTGCAGGTCCGCCTCCAAATAAAGCCTTAGCAGCTGTTTCAGCCTTTTTAGCTTCCTCTTCTCCATGTACAAGGCTTGTAAGCTCGTATGCAAGTATCTCCTTAGCCTTATTAAGCTGACTTCCCTCCCACTTGTCCATTTCATTAATTTGTTCAAGAGGAAGGAATGTGAGCATTCTTATACACTTTAATACATCGTCATCTGCAACATTTCTCCAGTACTGATAGAAATCATAAGGTGAAGTCTTATTTGGATCAAGCCATACAGCACCTGACTGAGTTTTGCCCATCTTCTTTCCCTCTGAATTAAGCAAAAGAGTAATAGTCATGGCATAAGCGTCTTCACCAAGCTTACGTCTTATAAGTTCAGTACCTCCAAGCATATTGCTCCACTGGTCGTCGCCGCCGAACTGCATATTGCAGCCATACTTTCTGAATAACTCATAGAAATCATAGCTCTGCATAATCATATAATTAAACTCAAGGAATGAAAGCCCCTTTTCCATTCTCTGCTTGTAGCACTCTGCTGTAAGCATTCTGTTTACTGAAAAGTGAGATCCAACTTCTCTTAAAAGCTCAACATAATTAAGGTCAAGAAGCCAGTCCGCATTATTAACAAGCAAAGCCTTTCCCTCAGAAAAGTCAATAAATCTTGACATCTGCTTTTTAAAACAGTCAACATTGTGCTGAATAGTTTCCTTTGTCATCATCTGACGCATATCAGTCCTGCCTGAAGGATCTCCAATCATAGCAGTACCTCCGCCAATAAGTGCAATAGGCTTATTGCCCGCCATCTGCAATCTCTTCATAAGGCAAAGGGCCATAAAATGACCAACATGCAGACTGTCTGCCGTAGGGTCAAAGCCTATATAAAATGTTGCTTTTCCTGCATTTATAAGCTCCTTTATTTCTTCCTCATCTGTAAGCTGTGCAAGAAGACCTCTTGCTTTAAGTTCGTCAAATACTGTCATATTAATATCCTCCTGTATATTTTTATAATTTCAATCATTATAAACAAAAAAGGGCATTCCCTCCCAAAGGACGAGAATACCCGTGTTACCACCTTAATTTATAGACTAAAAAAAATCTACCTCTTCAGACTTTAAGGCGTCCAACCCACTTGCTCCAAGGATGTAATTCACATTTCACTTCCTGACAATCTCACACCAACCGACTGCCTCTCTGCAATGTAACAGTAAAATGCTTAATGCTTTCCTTTTCTTCACAATTAAACAATTAAAATATAACATATTACACTTTAAATGTCAACCTGAAAATAAGCAAAGTTTTATATGAATAATGGTATTAAATCCGCACAAACTAATTTCAAGGAGGTGCATTATGGATAAAAAGGAAAAAGATTTTTTGATAGGTCTTATGTACAATGACGGTGACCTAAACCACCTTTCAGAGGGTACAACAGACCATATTGGAGAAAGTTATATAGAATTTAACAAGGAACCCGGTCATGAAGAGGATAACTAAATATCTTATAACTGCAGCCACAACGACAGGGATTGCAGAAATAGCCAACGAGCTTAATTATATGTTTGAAACAATTATGGCAGGAGGCAATAAAGAAGAACTTGCCAAATGCACAGACCTTTCAAAAGAGGAAAAAGTCGTAGAGGAGGATAACAAAAATGAATACTACACAAGAATGCAATGGGAAAGAGTGTCACGTAATGTTAGCTGCTATATTAAAGGCTATGCTGACACCCCTATATATTGTAAAATTTATATGCAAAAAAGATTTTGTAATAAGTGGGTTTTGGTTGTTCATGGCTATGGTGGTGATGGAAGCACTTTGGCTTACGCATCCAAAAAATTCTATGATAAAGGATATAATGTAGTCGTTCCCGACTTACGAGGTCATGGAAAAAGCGGCGGAAGATATATAGGAATGGGACAGCTTGACAGCAGAGATATTATTAATATAATACACCTTATTATAAAAGGTAACAATAAAGCAGAAATTATTCTTTACGGTGTGAGTATGGGAGGAGCTTCTGTTCTTATGACCGCCTCAGAAAAACTCCCCCCAAATGTCAAAGCTGTCATAAGTGACTGCAGCTTTGACAATGCAAACCACATTATAGGTTATGAAATTTTCCACAATTTTAAAATACCGCCTTATCCAATTGTGAATATATTAGACTTCCTCTGTTGTAAAAAGGCTAAATATGATTTACGCCTTGCTTCCCCTCTTGACAGAGTAGAATATATAAAAATACCGGCACTATTTATACATGGTGACAGTGACAGCCTTGTCCCTACCAAAATGGTGTACAAACTATATAATAAAGCAAAAAGCAAAAAAGCTTTAATGATTATAAAAAATGCAGGTCACGGCGTATCTGCACTTGTCGATGGCAAAAGATATTGGAAAGGTGTATTTACTTTCCTGGATAAAACTACAAAAATATAAATAAAAAACTCCTTTATTGTTTACAGCTTTAAAGGAGTTTTCACTTATTTGCTTTCCGTATTTCAGCAATTTATTTCTCATTTTTAAAAATTCAAATTTACAAATATTATTCTGACTTACTTGTTTTTTTTCTTAGCAAACCAGAAGTTATTTATATATTAATATTTGCCTTTTTTGCCTGAGAACAGAGCTGTCTAACATTTAGCTTATACAACTTTCCATTTTTAATGAAATTACTTCCACACTGGCGAAATTCAAATTTTACATTACTTCTGATACATTGTTCTCTAATAGATAAAACCCAATCATAGTCCAGTATACGAGCATTACGGTCAGATTCCCCTCCCACGACAACCAATTCAACATTTTTTAGATGCGTTTCAATATCTATTTTCTCAATTAAGGGCTGACATATAATGTTTTTGTGCTTAATAGGCAAAGTATCAAAAATTGATAAACGAAAATCAGCCATCATTTGGTTTTCTATTGTACATCCAACCGTTACATTATCGTATCCATCACCCCAATCATCAGGAATACAGTCGTTAAACCTTTCAATTCGCTTTGTGAGGAAAATAAAATGCAAATCTGCCCTTTCCTTAATAATCCTCCAACATTCATCACGCCATTCGTCTGCATCTTTAATCAAAAAATCCGAAGAAAAGCAAAGGTAAACTGTTTCTCCCGATTTCATTTTATATTCACCCTTATGCTCACCTCTTTGATATTTCTTTATAGGTACATTAAAATTGTCTATCCTAACAACATTGTTTGTTTCTACACCACGTTTTGCATCACCCTTATGAATATAGCAAAACTTACATCCTTCACTATGTTTATGGCAGCCTCGCCATGGATTCCACATTGTCATATCTTAAACCTCAAAATTTTTGCAGTTACAAGGAACTCTTGTTCCAACAACCACATTTTTAATTACCTTGTCAAAAACTTGCACCCCACTTTTACTTGTATAATTACAATACACTAAATGCAGCATTTTATTATCCTCCGTATATTCAAACTTACTTATCTCTTTATCACCATATTAAACAAATTTTTATATGTGTTTCTATAAAATTAGGAGCGGTCACCCGCTCCCTAAATTTTTTAATATAACAATATCTCAACAGTATTGCTTGTCGCTTGTTTTTTACTTGCTATTTTTTTCTTTATTTACTTTTACCAAGATACAGTTCTTTAACGCTCTCGTTAGCAAGAAGTTCCTGTCCTGTACCCTCAAGTCCAATTTTACCGGTCTCCATAACATAACCATAGTCAGCAATCTTTAATGCAGCATTGGCATTCTGTTCAATAAGAAGGATAGTAACCCCTTTTTCTATGTTAACTTTCTGTATTATATTAAAAATATCCTTAACAACGAGGGGAGCAAGGCCAAGTGAAGGCTCATCCATCATCATAACTTTAGGATTACTCATTAATGCCCTTCCAACAGCAAGCATCTGCTGCTCACCGCCTGAAAGAGTTCCGCTTAACTGTTTTGCTCTTTCCTTAAGTCTGGGGAACATTTCATGGATAAAAGCAATATCTCTTTTAAAATTTTCCTTATCTTTTCTAAGATATGCACCTATCATGAGATTTTCATCAACAGTCATATCCGCAAAAACATGCCTACCTTCAGGTACAAGGGTAATGCCCAATTTTACAATATCCTGAGTATTCATATGAGTAAGTTCTTTACCCTCATAAGTAATAGAACCGCTTACAGGGTTTACTAACTTTGTAATAGAACGAAGAGTGGTACTTTTGCCTGCACCGTTTGCACCAACCAATGTTATGATTTTTCCGTCAGGTACCTTCATAGATATACCATCAAGAGCTGTAATACCGCCATATTTAACTCTTAAATCTTTAATCTCCAACATTATTCTTCGTCCTCCTCTCCAAGGTATGCCTTTATTACAGCAGGATTAGCCTGGATTTCGGCTGGCACACCCTTAGCAATAGTCCGACCGTACTCAAGCACGTAAATTCTGTCAGAAATATCCATAACAAGCTGCATGTGATGCTCTATAAGCAGCACAGTAAGTCCGAATTTATCTCTTATTTCTCTTATAAAATCTGTAAGATCATCACTTTCCTTTGGATTCATACCGGCTGCCGGCTCATCCAAAAGAAGAAGTTTAGGCTTTGTTGCAAGGGCTCTTGCTATTTCAAGCCTTCTTTGTAAACCATAAGGCAAATTAGATGCAACTTCATCTTTAAACTGTATAAGTCCTGTTTCCTCAAGAAGAAATTCAGCAAACTTAATCATTTCTTTTTCTTCTTTTCTTGCTTTTGGAAGTTTTAGAACTGATGAAAAGAAGCCTGACTTAATGTTCAGGTGAGTTGCAATCAAAACATTTTCAAGAACAGTAAGATCCTTGAAAAGACGTATATTTTGGAATGTACGTGCAATACCAAGTTTTGCTATTTCATCAGGTCTCTTACCGTTAATTTTTTCACCGTTAAAAAGTATATTACCCTCAGTTGGTGTATACACACCTGTTATAAGATTAAATGCTGTAGTCTTACCTGCACCGTTTGGACCTATTACAGCGATAATTTCACCTTTATTCACTTCCAGGTTTAATAAGTTAACTGCTACAAGTCCGCCAAACCTTATTGTTACATCCTTAGTTTCAAGTAATGCTGCCATTAACCCTGCACCTCCTTTTTAGGAGATTTTTTTAGCTTGTTAAAAAAGCTGAAAATTCTGTCCCAGCTAAATTCCTTATTTCCAAATATACCCTTTCTCCAAAGTATAATTACCAACATTAAAAGTGCAGAGAACACAACCATTCTCATACCCTCTATACCCTTATACTGGAAAAATCCAAAGTCTATATTACCATCAAGAAATCTAAGCTTTTCCATAGCTATTCTTACAATAAAAGCACCTACTACAGTACCCGTAACTGATCCCTGTCCTCCAAGCACTACCATAAGCAATATTTCATATGCAACGATAAACTGGAACATTTTAGGATCTATTGCCTGTGTATAAGCTGCAAGCAAACCGCCTCCTATGCCTGCAACAAAGCCACTCAGTACAAAGGCAAGCATCTTATGCTTAAAAAGACTTATGCCCATAGCCTGGGCTGCTACTTCATCTTCACGTATAGCTAATAATGCCCTACCATAACTGCTCCTTATCATTGCAATCATAAATGCTATAATAAGTACAAGAATACCTACAATTACATAAAGGTTCATATATGTATTGGGAATACCTGTAATACCTGTAGGACCATTTGTTACTCCTGTAGCATTAGTAAGACATATCCTTATAATTTCAGAAAATCCCAATGAAGCTATTGCAAGATAATCCCCCTTAAGTCTCAGTACAGGAAATCCTATAAAGAAAGCAAATACAGCAGCAATAAGTCCGCCTATTATAAGTGCTGCAAAAAAAGGTGCATTAATATTTGCAATAAATCCATTTTCAGCAAGTGGCTTTATAGTATATATAGACATTTTGTGTGCCTTATCAACAGTGAGAAGTGCTGTCACGTATGCACCTATAGCCATAAACCCAGGCTGACCCAAAGAAAACATACCTGTAAATCCATTAACTGTATTCATAGAAAGTGCACACACAGCATAAATACAGCAAAGCTTTACAAGTTTTAAATTAGTAAGTCCAAATGCCCTTTTATTTGTTTCAGCATAAACAATAAAACCTATTATTGCCAATATGACAATAATATTTAAAATCATATTTCTTTTATTAATATTTTTCATATCAGCACCCCCTTAAACCTTCTCGGCAATTTTTTCGCCAATAAGACCATTAGGTCTGAACAAAAGTATAATAATAAGGAGTGCAAATGCAAATATATCCTTATATGCAGATAAAGAAGGGAAGAATGTTACAGCCATAACTTCAATAAAACCAAGAAGCATACCTCCGATTACAGCACCCTTAACATTTCCTATACCGCCTATTACAGCCGCAATAAAGCACTTTAATCCTGGCATTATTCCAACAGTAGGTGTAATTTTAGGATATTTTAATCCCCACAGTATAGCACCAACTGCTGCAATAGCAGAACCAATTGCAAATGTATATGATATAGTTTTTGCAACATCAATACCCATAAGCTTTGCTGTTTCCAAATCCTTTGATACAGCCCTCATTGCCATACCGCTTTTTGTCTTATTTATAAGCAGAATAAGCAATGCCATAATAACTAAAGTCACAATAGGTGTAATAATTGCAAGTCTTTGCAGTATTACAGGTCCTACCTTAAATGTTGATACAAAAAACGGTATCTGAGGAAATGTTTTAGGAACACCTGTAAAAACTACAGTTGCAAGATTTTCCAAAAAATAAGACACACCTATTGCTGAGATAAGCATTGACAATTTAGGTGCATTTTGCTTTCTAAGAGGTGCATAAGCAACTTTTTCCACTCCAACACCTAATACAGCTGTACACAATATAACTACAACAAATCCTAATCCCCACAGTCTGAAATCAGAAGGAATTATAAAAAATGCTATATACATTGCCATCATTACAATATCGCAATGAGCAAAATTGATAAGTCTTAAAATACCGTAAACCATAGTATAGCCAACAGCTATCAAGGCAAAAAGCCCGCCTAATGTAATACCATTCATCAGCTGCTGCAGCAGCGTTGGTATATCAGGAATATTAAACATAAGTTCACAACCTTTCGGGATAAACATATTAAGTGTATATTTCAAAAGCCTTTGGCACAAACCTTTGAAATATATACTCATAAAATAACAGATTTAAAGGCATAGACCCCATACAGAAAATCTGTATGGGGCTATATAAGCATTGTCTGTAAATTAAATTTTCATAATACAGACTGCATATTTAATAAAAAATATTTTGCCAAAATAAATTACTCTGCAGATACCTCAGTAATATATGAGAACTGATTATCTTTAACTTCCATAATTACAGCCGCCTTTGAAGGATCGCCATTCTCATCAAACTTAACAGGACCTGTAACGCCTACAAAGTCTGCATTTTTAAGTGCTTCCTTTATAGCTTCAGGATCTGTAGAACCGGCCTTCTCAATAGAATCAATCATTAAATTATATCCGTCAAAGCCAAGTGCTGTACAGCCTGCAGGATCCTTGCCGTTTGCTTCTCTGTATTCCTTTACAAAATCAGCAGTCTTATCTGAAAGATTAGAATTTGCATCAAAATATGTAGAGAACTGACAGCCGTTTGCCTCTTCACCGCAGAGAGTTAAAAATTCAGGTACACCATACAAGTCACCGCCAAGAATAGGCTGAGTTACACCGGCCTGCTTAGCCTGCTTAACAAACATTGCAGCTTCAGTGTAATTACTTGGAACAAAGTATACATCAGGACTACTTGCTTTTAAGTTTGTTATCTGTGCATTAAAATCTGTATCACCTGTCTGATATGATGCTTCAACAACAGAACCGCCTAATGATTCAAATTCTGCCTTGAAATACTGAGCAAGACCTACTGAATAGTCGCTTCCCTTTTCTGTTGCCACAGCAGCTGTTCTTGCACCTAATGTATTAAATGCATAGTTAGCCATAACCTTACCCTGATACGGATCAATAAAACAAACTCTGAAATAATAGTCATTACCTGCTGTTACTGCAGGGTTTGTGCAGCTTAAACCTAATGTAGGTATTCCTGCCTCTTTAATAACCTGTGAAATACCTAAAGAAGGTGTAGAGGAATAAGAACCAAGAATAGCACATACTCCCTGATCAATTAAACTTGTAGCAGCATTTGTTGCTTCAACTTTATCACCCTTATTATCAGCAGTAATAAGTTCAACCTTATATTCTTTATCGCCAATCTTAGCCACAGGTCTTTTGGAATGGGCAAGTTTAATACCCTCATCCTCTATTGCAGCTCCGGCAGCCATATCACCTGTATAAGGCATTGTAACACCAATCTTTATAGTATCGCCTGCAGTCTCACTCCCTGCATTTCCGCCGCAG
>ULQT01025184.1_pt1 | contig 13263 bp, 9 predicted proteins | sample 1954791 | NCBI WGS metagenome assembly ULQT01 (sample SAMEA4835663, study PRJEB28245) | human gut metagenome | biome: gut microbiome; material: fecal sample | place: Denmark | collected 2008 | reverse complement strand
AGTCATCTTTACTTTGTACTATTTATATACTACCACCAGAAAGTACATGCGGTCACTGAGATTATAACGCAGGTGGTCGATGAGTTTTGTTTCATTGCCATACAAAGCGGAAAGAATGTCCTGATCCGGCAATGTAAAATAAGCTTGACGCTTTTCGATATAAGCTAATATGTCCTGGCGGCAGGGGCGTTTGCGCAGTTCTTCCAGATTGATGAGAAGGACACCAGAATTCAGATAAGGGGCGTCTTCGGGCATTTGCAGACGGGCACCGTTCAGCCGTGTCAAAAATTTACGGACATGGGTGGCTCCGCAGAACAGATTGCCGTCAAAGGACATGTGATAGAGTTCTTCCAGCGGACGAATGACGATGATATCTGGGTCCAGATATAATACACGGTCTAATGTTTCTGGCAGAAATTCCGCTGCCAGCAGACGATAATACATTGTTTTAGGATAACGTGTATTTTGTGGAAAATCGGAAAAAGCTGTATCCGGTACGGAAATAAAGTGAAATCTTGCATTTTCGGCTGTATTTTGGATCAGTTTCTGCTGGACAGCTTCTGGTAACTGGTCATGAAGGATATAAAGGTCATATCCTCCCTCGCAGGGAAAACGCAGAATAGAACGGATACAGGTTTCCAATACAGACACATAATTTTCATTGATGGTAAATAAAAGATGCACATGCATTCCTCCTGTCTGATCTCTTTAGAAAATATCTTAGCAGATGCAGAAGAAAAAGCCATAGACAAAAACGGGATTTTGTCATTGAAAAACAGATAAAACCTGACAGGATATGCACAAAAAAGAACAGGGGTTCTTTATAGAATCCGGTTCTTTTTATATTTATTTTAAAAACATACGAATCATAGATGCATAAAGTTCTTGATAAGGCTGATAGCGCATAGGCAGATCTAGCCAAGTCTTTTTGTCTACGATGCTTTTGAAATGGGAGAATGTATCAAAGCCAGCTTTTCCGTGATAAGACCCCATACCGCTGGCACCTACACCGCCGAAGCCCATTTCACTGGTTGCCAGATGAATGATGGTATCATTGACACAGCCGCCGCCGAACTGACAATGTTTTGTGACCGCCCCGATGGTTTTGGGACTTTCAGAGAACAGATACAGGGCAAGGGGATGGGGTTTTTCGTTAATAGTCTTCATCACATCCTGCATATGGCGATAGGTCAGAATGGGAAGCAGGGGGCCAAAGATTTCTTCCTGCATGACAGCATCATCCCAAGTGACGTTATCCAAAATAGCAGGTGCGATACGCAATTCACCATCATCACATTGACCACCCCACACATGCTGAGAGGTATGGAGCAGATTTTGCAGCCGCTGGAAGTGTTTTTCGTTGATGATTTTGCCATAATTGGGATTTTCCAGAGGATGTTTTCCAAATTGTTTTAAAATTTGTTTTTTCAGTTCGCTGACAAGTTCTTCTTTTTTGCTTTCGTGACAATAGATATAATCAGGTGCTACGCAGGTCTGGCCGCAGTTGAGGAATTTGCCGAATACAATGCGTTTGGCTGCCAGTTTCACATTGGCAGTGCTGTCTACGATACATGGGCTTTTGCCGCCCAATTCCAGTGTAACAGGAGTCAGATGCTCTGCGGCGTGCCGGAGGACTTCTTTTCCCACATTCTGGCTGCCTGTAAAGAAAATATAGTCAAAGGGCTGTTCCAAAAGGAAACTGTTTTCTTTTCTGCCGCCAGTAACAACGGCTACATAGGCAGGATCAAAACATTCTTCTAGCAATTCCTGTATCAATGCAGATGTATAAGGGGAATAGGCACTGGGTTTTACAACAGCCGTATTCCCTGCCGCCAGTGCATCCACCAATGGTTCGATAGTCAGCAGAAAAGGATAGTTCCAAGGGCTCATGATGAGCGTGACGCCGTAAGGGCTGGGCTGCACATAGCTTTTTGCGGGAAACTGTGCCAGAGGTGTTTTTACTCGTCTGGGAGAGGCGAATTTTTTCAGATGCTTCATCTGATAAGTGATTTCTGCCAGACACATGCCTGTTTCGCACATGTAGCTTTCAAAGGGGCTTTTGCCTAAATCTGCTTCCAATGCGGCATGGATTTCTTTTTCGTGGATTTCAATGGCTCTTTTCAGCATTGCCAGTGCATGCATACGAAAGGCAAGGGAGTGAGTTTTCCCAGTGGCAAAAAAAGCCTTTTGTTTTTGTATCAAATGGGTGGTGTCTGCTTTATTCATGGTTTAGTCCTCCATAATATCATAGTAGAAACGCTGTAATTCTTTTGCGTTCATGAGTTTGGGAACAGGGTACAGGGGATTGGCTTCATGATCCGCTTTTTTGGCAAGGGAAGGAATATCCTCTGCTCGTATTTCCGGCAATTTTCTGGGGATATCCAGCAGATCCTGTAAGTCCCGTACGGCCTGAATGAATTTTTCCGCACCGACTCTATGGCTTTCCATAGGGTCTGAAATGCCGATTGCCACAGCCAGACGATGGAGTTTCCGGTAAGCGTGTCTACCGTAAGCCTGCAAAACGTAGGGCAGCAATACGGCATTGGCGAGGCCGTGAGGCGTGTTATATCGTCCGCCTAAAGAATGGGCAACAGCATGAACATAACCTACATAAGATTTGCTGAAGGCGTTTCCAGCAAAATAAGCTGCGTGGAGCATATGACGGCGGGCGTTCATATCATTGCCATCAGCATAGGTTTTGGGCAGATAAGTGAAGATCAGCTTTACGGCACTGATGGCATCATGTCTGGTTTCTTTTGTGGTAGAACCGCCGATGAAAGCCTCAACAGCATGGGTCAATGCGTCCATGCCTGTGGTTGCTGTAACAGCAGGGGGCAGCCCTCTCGTGACTTCTGGATCCAGAACAGCGTATCTGGGAATGAGTACAAAGTCGTTGATGGGATATTTGTGCCGTGTACGACTGTCGGTGATGACTGCTGCCAATGTGGTTTCACTGCCTGTGCCGGCGGTGGTGGGAATGGCAATGAGCAAGGGGAGTTTTTTCCATACCTGCAAAATGCCTTCCATTTTGTCCAGGGTTTTTCTGGGACGGGCAATCCGCGCCCCCACAGCCTTGGCACAGTCCATGGAAGAACCTCCCCCAAAGCCGATGATGGCCTGACAGTGATGGGCGTTGTATAAGGCTCTGGCTTCTTCCACTTGGTCTGTGGTGGGATTGGATACAGTCTGGTCGTAAACGATACAGCTGATGCCAGCCTGTTTTAGAGATTGTTCCAAAGGCTGTGTGATTTGATTTCCGCGAACTACCGGGTCTGTTACTAACAGGATACGGGAGATTCCCTTTCGTCCCAAAAGGGGAACCAATGCGTCTGTATGATGGAGCAGAGCCGGCTTTCGATAAGGCAGAAAAGGAATTGCCATATGGAAAACTTCCTGAAAGACTCTGCAGTATATTTTTCTTGGCAAAAACATGATACAAACTCCTTTTTTCATAAAATCGGGTTTTTCGCAGAAATCATAGCACAATCGCAAAACCCTGTCAAATATGCGACTTGACAGACCAGACAAGTGGGCATATAGTGAAAGCAGAACAATGTTTAGGGGGCATCGTTATTTTTTAGGAGGAAGAAATGAAAAGATGGGGAAAGCATTTCTATTTTTTGCTGGCTGTCTTCTGGATTTTGGGACTGAGTGGATGTGGAGAGTCCAGCACAGTTGCCATTGATGGTGCGGAAGTACAGACAACGGAAGTAGAGGAAGAACATTGGATATCGGTGGAAGGATTGCAGGAGTATGGTTTTGCGCTGCAAAAAGGAGACAAAATGACTGGCAGCTTGGAAACGAATTGGGTGCTGTATCCGTTATCACCGGATATGAAAACGGTGGAGAAAGAAGAAATCGTCATACACGATGACGCTGAGCAGCACAATGTGTACTGCAATGGGCTGTTGGTTCCAACGAAAGTCATCAATGGAAAATTGATGGTGGCAGTGGAAAGCCTGACGGGAGAAAATCCAGACCAGTCTTATCTGACCTATGGCGGTGTAAGGGAAAGTATAGATCAATTACAGCAGACCCGCTATGGTGTGTATTTGATTGAGAAAAAAGAAGAAGCGGATGGAGAGTGGCAGCTGAATGTACTGCGGCCTACCATGCCATTAAAGACACCTTGGGGATGTATCCTTTTTGAAAAAGTACTGACGGATGAGATTCCTTTTACAAAAGAATCTTTTTCGGAGGAATATGTGAGTCTGCCGGATCTGGCGGAAAACATGGGGTTGTCCTTTGCGCTGCATAAAGGCATTTTGCATATGCATCAGGAGGAAACGGTGGAAACCTATGAGGTGCCTTTGGAAACCATCCCTCAGGATTTTATGGAAAAACGACTGATTTCCGGCTATGTGCTGACAGGAGAAAGTATGCGGATTGCCTGTGTTTATGACGGGAAGAAACTGTATGCCAATCTGGAAGATTTGCAGGAAGTACTGGCCGCAGAGGGATATATTTATGAAAGAGAAACAAGAACTTTCACACAGGATGTTGAATAATTTTTGGTAGAAAATACAGGGAATCCTTATCAAAGGATTCCTTTTTTCTATTAGAACAAATGAATAGATTATGGTATAATTAAAAGAACAAAGGAAAAAAGAGCTATAATTTGTCATGATCGTTTGAGAAAATAGGCAGTCCTTTGTTTGCTTGCCGGAAATGTTTCTAAAAAATATGAAAGCTGAAATTTTCGGTAAAGGAAAATGATTGTTGTAAATAAGGAACCTGTGAAGGGAAAAGTGCTGGAGCCAGAAAGTGAAAAAAATAGGATTCCTTCTGGAAAGGGGCACTCTTTTTTTATCAGGTATTTGGTAAGGAGGTGCGATATGAGCAGATTGAGTATTATCACACCCAATAAGGCACAGACCGTTGTGGAAGGGCTTTATCGGGATGTAGAACGTAGGATCATCGCCAGTCCTCCCGGGCTCTGTCCTGTGGATATGGCTGCGGCTTTTCTGAAACTGTGCCATGCCCAGACTTGCGGGAAATGCGTGCCCTGCCGTGTTGGTCTGGGACAGTTACAGGTGTTGCTGGAAAGAGTTTTGGACGGCAAAGGCAGCGAGGATGATTTACAGCTCATTGAAAAAACCGCTCGTGTCATCAAAAATTCCGCTGACTGTGCCATTGGTACAGAAGCGGCAGAAATGGTATTGCGTGGTGTGTTAGGGTTCCGTGATGATTATCTGGAACATATCCATAATAAACGCTGTCTGTTTAACATTTACCAGCCGGTGCCCTGTGTGGCCCTCTGTCCTGCAAATGTGGATATTCCCGGGTATATTGCCCTGGTTTCCCATGAACGTTATGCAGATGCGGTACGTCTTATTCGAAAGGACAATCCCTTTGTGACATCCTGTGCTATGGTCTGTGAACATCCCTGTGAAGCACGGTGCCGCAGAAATATGGTAGATGATGCCATCAACATTCGTGCGCTGAAACGGTATGCTGTGGATAATGCGGGCGTAGTGCCTGCACCGCCTTGCGCAGAACCAACAGGAAAGAAAGTTGCTATTCTGGGTGGTGGCCCCGGCGGTTTGAGTGCGGCATATTATCTGGCACTGATGGGACACCATGTAGAAGTATTTGAAAAACATAAAAAACTGGGCGGTATGCTCCGTTACGGCATCCCCAGCTATCGTCTGCCCAGAGAAAGACTGGATGAGGATTTGGAAGCCATCCTTTCCACAGGCATTACAGTACATACCGGTGTGGATGTAGGCAAAGCTGTGACACTGCCACAGCTGAAGGAAGCTTTTGACTGTATTTATATCTCTATCGGTGCCCAGAGCGATAAAAAGATCGGCATCGAAGGTGAGGACAAACGCGGCGTTATGTCTGCGGTACAGATGCTGCGCAGCATTGGCGACGGCGCTCTGCCGGATTTCCGGAAAAAACGCGTTGTTGTCGTTGGCGGCGGCAATGTAGCTATGGACTGTACCAGAAGTGCAAAACGTCTGGGTGCAGAAAGTGTAACCTGCGTATACCGCAGAAGAAAAGTGGATATGACAGCGCTGCCTGATGAAATTGAAGGCGCAATCGGTGAAGGCTGCGAAATCATGTGTATGCATGCGCCTCTGCGGATTTCCGGCGATGAGGACGATAATGTAACAGCACTGTGGGCACAGCCTCAGATCGTTGGGCCTATGGACAGCGGCGGCAGACCTCGTCCCATGCCTGCGGACGCGCCTCCTGTGCGGATTCCTTGTGATATCATCATCGTTGCTATCGGACAGGGTATTGAAACACAGCCCTTTGAAGAATACGGCGTGCCCATCAAACGTGGCGTTATTGATGCTATGGCAAGCAGTGACGTAGAAAATATCGACGGCGTATTTGCTGGCGGCGACTGCGTAACAGGCCCCGCGACGGTCATTCGTGCCATTGCGGCTGGTAAGGTTGCGGCTGCCAATATTGACGAATATTTGGGCTTCAATCACCAGATCACAGTGGATGTGGAAATTCCTCCCGTACGGCTGAACACAATGCCTGCCGGCGGCAGAGTCAACACCACAGAACGCAGTGCCGGTGAAAGAAACCATGACTTTAATTTGATTGAATGCGGCTTGACCCACGAAGAAGCCATGCAGGAAAGCTGCCGCTGTCTGCGGTGTGACCATTACGGCTATGGCAACTTCAAAGGAGGGAGGGTGGACAAATGGTAAATCTGACCATAGATGGAAAACAAGTACAGGTAAAAGAAAATACCACCATTCTGGAAGCGGCAAGAGCTGCCGGCATTCATGTGCCTAGCCTGTGTTATTTGAAAGATATCAACGAAATTGGCGCTTGCCGTGTTTGTGTTGTGGAAGTGGAAGGCGTAGATAAACTCATTTCCTCTTGTAATAACATTGTCAGTGAAGGCATGGCAGTCCATACCAACAGCCCCAGAGTCAGAGAAGTCAGAAAGACCAATGTGGAACTGATTCTTTCTCAGCATGACAGCAAATGTACCATGTGTGTACGCAGCGGCAACTGTACATTGCAGACAATAGCCAATGATTTGGACATTCGCCGTCAGCCTTATGAAATGCAGGTGCCCCCTTATCAGTGGAGCCCTCGTTCTCCTTTGATTCGAGATGCTTCTAAATGTATCAAGTGCATGCGCTGTATCCAGATTTGTGATAAGGTACAGGATCTGCATATTTGGGACGTAGAAGGTACTGGTGCCAGAACTACCGTCGACGTTGCTTATAACAATCGTATCATGGACTCCGACTGTTCTTTCTGCGGGCAGTGTGTTACCCATTGTCCTGTGGGGGCATTGAGCGAACGGGATGATACAGAGCAGTTCTTTGCTGCACTGGCAAATCCCAAGAAAAAAGTCATTGTACAGGTTGCTCCGGCAGTACGGGCTTCTTGGGGAGAAGAAATGGGTCTTTCTCAGGAAGATGCGGATGTTGGCAAAATCGTAACAGCTTTGAAAATGATGGGGGTAGATTATGTCTTTGACACAGACTTTGCGGCAGACCTGACCATCATGGAAGAAGGCAGTGAACTGCTGCGTCGCCTGAACGAAGGAGAACATCAGTATCCTATGTTCACATCCTGCTGTCCTGCATGGGTACGGTTCATGAAGAGTCAGTATCCTGACATGACAGAATGTCTTTCCACAGCAAAATCTCCTCAGCAGATGTTTGGGGCCGTTGTGAAGGCTTATTATGCAGGGAAACTGGGGATTGCAAAAGAAGATGTGTTCAGTGTATCCATCATGCCCTGCATCGCCAAAAAGAGCGAAAATATCCTGCCTACCATGAACGACGCGGGAACAGGAAGAGATGTGGATTTGGTGCTGACTACCAGAGAATTTGTGCGGATGCTCCGTGCAGAACATATCCGACCTGATTTGCTGGAAAGCACACCTTTTGATGATCCGATCGGAGAAGCGACTGGCGCTGGTGTCATTTTCGGTGTTACCGGCGGCGTTATGGAAGCGGCTCTGCGCAGCGCTTATTATCTGGTAAACGGCGAAAATGCGGCTCCTGATGCTTTCCAGAATGTTCGTGGACAGGAAGGCTGGAGAGAAGCGGAATTTGAACTGGCAGGCAAAACCCTGCGGGTGGCTGTTGCCAGCGGATTGGGTAATGCAAGAAAACTGGTGAAAGCTCTGCGTAAAGGCAAAGCGCATTATGACTTTGTGGAAATCATGGCTTGTCCTGGCGGTTGTGCCGGCGGCGGCGGTCAGCCCATCAAAGATGGACTGGAACAGGCAGAACGCCGCGGAAATCACCTGTATTTCCTGGATGATATTGCAAACCTGCGTTTCAGCCATGAAAACCCGGCAATCCAAGCGCTGTATAAAGATTTCCTGGGAGAACCTTTGGGAGAAAAAGCCCATCATTTGCTCCATACAGACCATACGGCATGGAAAATGCCCAGAGAATCAGAATAAGATAACAAACGTGACACTTCAAGCAACTTCCTCTTAAGAAAACATCAATTCTTTCTTTGATTTCTTAAGGGAAGTTGTGGCGGCTGTCTAATATAAGAAAGCTGGAATCCTCTGTATGATGGGGATTTCAGCTTTCTTTGTTTTCTTATGAAGAAGCCACTGATGGCGTCTCGTTTGCTGTTTTTAGAAAGAGGGCAAGCCAAAGGGGACGTTTGTCAGAGAAGGACAAAACCGAGATGTTCACTGCAAAACACTTAAAAAATGACCAATGGGAGAAGGGGAATCCAAGATACATCTTCCATAAAACATGCACAAAAAAGAATGTATTCCTTTGTGTAAAAAGACAGTTGTTTTTCTGAGACGCGCAAAGTGACGGTATTTTTGCAGAGGATTTTTGATTTTTCAACAGGTTTCATAGAAGCGCAGCTTTTTCCATATTGGGGGTTTACATCGGCAATCCTTTGTGATAGTATGAGAAAAAATAACCAGACGAAAGGGTTGCATATTTATGATTCAAAATAATTTTGCTGCAACTGCATACTTTTATTTTTACCGTGTTTTCAGAGATTCAAAGTGAATTTTACTGTTAGGAAAAGACGGTTCGTTTTGTTGTTTTTTTCTTTGGAAGGACATATAGGACTTCGCAGTGAAATTCGCTGCGGAGTCTTTCTTTTTTTGTAGGAAAGAAGGGTAGGCAGCGATGAAAGGAAGCGTTTTATCATGAAGGAGGTAAGTGGAATGATTATTGTACTGAAACAGAATACAAAACCGGAACAACTGGAAAACTTGGAAGCGTGGATTCACAGCATGGGGATTGAAACCCATGTTTCCATTGGAAAAACCCATACCATCATCGGTCTGGTGGGGGATACTTCTCAGGTGGATATGGATTTGGTAAGAGCATTGGACATTGTAGAAAACGTAAAACGGATACAAGAGCCATTTAAAAACGCAAACAGAAAATTCCATAATGACGACTTAGTAGTAGATATCGGCGGCGTGAAGATCGGCGGCGGCAATTTTCAGATTATCGCTGGCCCTTGCTCCGTAGAGTCCAGAGAGCAGGTGTGCTACATTGCGGAATGTGTGAAAAAATCCGGCGCAGGTCTGCTCCGCGGCGGCGCATTTAAGCCCAGAACTTCCCCTTACGCTTTCCAGGGACTGAAAGGCGAAGGCATTGAACTGCTGGAAGAAGCAAAGGCAAAAACAGGGCTGCCCATCGTATCTGAAATCATGAATATCAGCCATTTGCCAATGTTTGAATCCGTTGATGTGATTCAGGTAGGGGCAAGAAACATGCAAAACTTTGATCTGCTTCGGGAACTGGGTACCATCAACAAACCTATCCTGCTGAAACGTGGGCTGGCAAACACCATTGAAGAATGGCTTATGAGTGCGGAATACATCATGGCAGGGGGCAATGAAAACGTCATCCTTTGCGAAAGAGGCATCCGTACTTTCGAAACCAAAACAAGAAATACATTGGATTTATCCGCCATTCCTGTTTTGAAAAAACTGACACATCTGCCTGTTATCGTAGACCCCAGCCATGCCTTGGGACATTCCAACATGGTAAAACCCATGGCTATGGCGGCAACAGCGGCAGGGGCAGATGGGCTCATGATCGAAGTGCATAACGACCCGGCAAGAGCGCTGTGTGACGGCGCACAGTCCCTGACACCGGAAGCATTTGACGATGTGGCAAAGGCTGTATTCCAAATCAGACCTTTTGCCTGCAAATACAACGAAGCTTAAGAGAAAACATAGAAAAAGAGGTGACACATATGAAAGTCGGCGTTGTAGGAATGGGGCTCATTGGCGGCTCCATGGCGAAAGCCATCCATAAAAAAACAGAACATACAGTGATTGGCTGGGACGCATCAGAAACAGTACGGCTCAGCGCAAAGCTGCTGGATGCAGCAGATGAATTCATGGTTGACGGCAATCCCAAAGATTGCGATCTGGTGCTCATTGCCCTTTATCCACAGGCGACCGTAGATTATGTGCGCCAACATGCAAAAGATTTCAAAAAAGGCGCCATGGTGGTGGATTGCGCAGGGGTGAAACGGCTGGTTTGCCAGAATGTGCAGGATATCGCGGCAGAAAATGGTTTCATTTTCATTGGTGCCCATCCCATGGCAGGCATTGAGCGTTCCGGCTTTAACTTTTCCAGTGAAAAGATTTTTGAAGGCGCGACCATGATTTTGACACCTTTCCAAGGTACAGATATTGCCGATGTAGACCGACTGAGCCAGTTTTTCAAAAGCATTGGCTTTGCCCGGATGCAGGTGGCAACGGATGCGGAACATGATCAGATGATTGCTTACACATCCCAGCTGGCACATGTGGTTTCCAGCGCCTATATCAAAAGTGAATTGTCTCCGAGATTCAAGGGATTTTCCGCAGGCAGTTTCCATGACATGACCCGTGTGGCAAAGCTGAACGAAACCATGTGGACAGAACTGTTTTTGGTGAACAAAGATTATCTGGCAGACGAGATCGACGGTCTGGTGGAGCGGTTGCAGGCTTACAGCAAAGTTATCCGCAGCGGCGATGGAGATACCTTGAAAGCCATGCTGAAAGATGGGAAAGAAAAACGCCTTGCCGTTGACGTTGTAAAAGAGTTTGAGTAAGAAGGTGTGTGTATGAGAAGTGTAACGGTGAAAACTTCCGCAACGTATGAGGTGCTCATTGGCAGCGGACTCCTTCAGAAAGCGGGAGAAGCAGTGAAAAAAGTCATTTCTCCCTGCAAAGCTGCCATTGTGACAGACAGTACAGTGGTGCATTTATATGAAGAAAACGTCCGCCAGTCATTGACGGAAGCCGGATTTTCTGTCTGCACATTTGTGTTTCCCGCAGGCGAAGCATCCAAGAACATTCATACCCTCAGCCATTTGCTGGAATTTCTGGCAAAAGAGGAAATGACCAGAACGGATTTGATTGTGGCTCTGGGAGGCGGTGTGACAGGGGATTTGGCGGGTTTTGGCGCGGCGGTATATCTGCGGGGCATCCCCTTTGTACAGATTCCCACCACATTTCTGGCGGCCATTGATTCTTCCGTAGGCGGAAAAACGGCTGTGGATTTGGAGGCTGGTAAGAATCTGGCAGGCGCTTTTTATCAGCCAAAACTAGTATTGTGTGATACGGATGTATTGCAGACGTTGCCAGAAGTTGTTTTTGCGGATGGCATTGCGGAAGCATTGAAATATGGCGTATTGGGTGACGCTGCATTGTTTGAAAAAATTGCCGGAGGCGATTTTCGGCAGGATTTGGAAGAAATTATTGAAACCTGCGTTTCCATGAAACGGGACGTAGTAGAGGAAGATGAATTTGACACAGGCAAGCGCCAGCTGTTGAATCTGGGACATACCTTTGGACATGCCATTGAACAGAAAAGCCATTTTCAAATGACTCATGGTCATGCCGTTGCCATCGGGATGCATCTCATCGCCAAAGTGGCAGAAGCAAAAGGCATTGCGGAGAAAGGTACAGCGGCGGCCATTGCGAAGGCGCTGGAACAGAATCAATTGCCTAAGGAAACCACTTTTTCTCCGGCAGAAGTGGCAGAAGGAACCTTGCGGGATAAAAAACGCCGAGGCGGAACCATCAGTTTTGTATTTCCCAAGAAAATCGGTGCTTGTGAAATCGTAAAAATACCAGTGGAAGAAGTGGAAGAATTAGCAAGAACAGCTATGGAATCGTAAAGGAGGGAGGCTATGAACATCAAAATATCCAGAGGAGCCCTGCGGGGAACAGTGCAGATGATCTCCTCCAAGTCTGATGCCCATCGTCTGTTCATTGGCGCGGCGCTGGCTGATCAGCCAACGGAAATGATGATTAATGGCAGCTCCGAGGATTTGGAAGCCACCCTTCAGTGTTTACAGGCATTAGGTGCAGATTTTCTCCGTCAGGGGGATAAAATCAAAATGTTCCCAGTGGAGAAAAAAGAAGATCTGGCTGTGATGGACTGCGGAGAAAGCGGTTCAACCTTGCGTTTTTTGTTGCCAGTGGCGGCGGCATTGGGCAGAAATGTATTGGTAGAAGGCAAAGGCAGACTGCCTCAGCGTCCCATCGGTATTTTGACAGAATTGCTCAGAGAGCATGGCTGTTTTGTCAGCAGTGACCAGCTGCCCTTGGAAATGTCTGGACAGCTCAAGGGCGGTACATTTTCTCTGCCGGGCAATGTAAGTTCTCAGTTTATTACGGGCCTGCTCTTTGCATTGCCTTTGTTAGAAGAAGATAGTGAAATTATATTGACCACAGAAGTGGAATCCCGTGGATATATTGATATGACACTGTATACGCTCAAGCGCTTTGGTATTGAGGTGGAGGAAGGGGAAAGGGGATTTCGCATCCCCGGCAGACAGCAGTACCATTCCCCCGGTGTGATGCAGGCAGACGGCGATTGGTCTAATGGTGCATTCTGGCTTACAGCTGGTGCCATGGGTCAGCCGGTGACATGTTGTGGACTACAAATGGATTCTCCCCAGGGAGACAAAGCCATTTTAGATATATTGAAACAGTTTGGTGCACATGTGGAAGTGGAAGAAGATCGAGTGATGGTTTCTCATGGGAAACTGAGAGGCTGCGTCATTGACGCGGCACAGATTCCCGATCTGGTACCCATATTGTGCATGGCGGCAGCGGCGGCAGAAGGAAAAACAGAAATCCGAAATGCCGGCAGGCTGCGGATCAAAGAAAGTGACCGCCTGACGGCTATGGCGGACTGTTTGAAGCGGCTGGGTGTTCCAGTGGAGGAAAAACAGGACGGTTTAGTCATCCATGGCGGGACATTGACAGAACAGCAAGGAGAAATTCGTATAGATGCTTACGGCGATCACCGTATCGTTATGTCGGCGGCAGTC
>ULQT01004223.1_pt1 | contig 13263 bp, 12 predicted proteins | sample 1954791 | NCBI WGS metagenome assembly ULQT01 (sample SAMEA4835663, study PRJEB28245) | human gut metagenome | biome: gut microbiome; material: fecal sample | place: Denmark | collected 2008 | reverse complement strand
GATATTATAATTAAATTATATATTTAAACAAGTATACAAGGGGGTTTCTCAATGAAGAAGAGAATTATATATGCCGGTATGGCTCTTACTATGGCTTTTACCAATATTGGGTCTATACCTATATCAGCAGCTATTGACAGCAGCTGGATTGTTGATTGGACAGGAAAGGATGGAAGCATTAATTTTAATGTAACCACTACTGATAATAACGTTGTTATGGAAAATACCAAAGTAAATAATGGTAAGTTTTCAGACGGTGAAGACAGCATAATTTACTATGCTAAGGAATTTGATAATGCTGATGATTTTGAAATCAGTGCGAAAGTTACAATAAATGAATATAATACAATGGAGGAAAGCAGCAATCCTCAGCAGGGTTCAGTCGGTATTGCTGTACTGGATTCCCTTTATCACAAGACAGATGATATTTCTTATGATGATGGTCTGTTTTTAGGGACTTATGCTCCAAGCAAATCAGATGATTTAACTTTCAGGGCTATGTCAAGAAATTCTTCTGATAAAAAAGAAGTGGGAGATGCTTTGTCTGATCCTATTTCTAATTCAGGAAGTAATTTAGGTACATATTCTCTTTCTATTAAGAAAGTTGGAAATGCTTACACATTGACTTGCGGCGATAAAAGCGAAGTTATAGAAATGTCTTCATTTGAGGATACAATTTACCCTTGTTTATATATAGCAAGAAATGTTAAAGCAACATTTTCTGATGTTAAAATAGAAATGGCTGATAAGAAGCCTGTTTCAATGAAAATAGAAGGAGACTGCAAGACAGAATATACTTATGGTGATGATCTTGACCTTACAGGGATTAAGGCTGTTGTAACTTATGATGATGGTACAACAGAAGAAGTTAAGGACTATCTTGTAAAAGGCTATAATGCTAAAAAGACAGGAAAGCAGACTGTTACTCTTGTAAAGGGTAATGCATCAGTTTCAATTCCTGTTGAAGTTAAAGATTTGGAAGTTACAGATATTAGTGTAGATTATCTTCCGTTAAAAAGTACTTATGCTAAAGGGGATATTTTCAAGACAGTGGGTATGCAGGTGACTGCCAGCTATTCTGACGGTACAAGTGAAATACTTTCTCCTGATAAGTATACATTAAAAATAGACGGAAAAAATATTGAGGATGGAAAAGTTATTACTGATGTAGGTAAAAAACAGGTTAAGGTTTACAGAAATGATGAGGAGGGTATTTTCTCTAAAGTTACAGGAAGTTTTTACATTAATATAAATAAAAGTTCTGTAGATACAATTACTGTAAAGGAACCTATAAAGAAGATTTATTATTTAGGTGATGATCTTGATACAACAGGTATGGTTGTAAAATCAAGTTATACTGACAATACAGGAAAAGTAATAAATGAAAATTTAAAGCCTTGTGATTACACTATTTCAGGTTTTGACAGCAGTGAAGTCGGAGATAAGACTGTTGTTATTACATCAGTTGCAAATCCAGAGGTATCAGCAAGTTTTAAAGTAAATGTTTTTGAAAGACAGGCACAAAGTATTCAGATTTCAGAATATCCCAGAACGACATACGCAGTAGGTGAGGAATTTGATTCTTCAGGAATGGTAGTTTCTGTTGTATATGACAATGGTGATACAGAAGCCACAGATAATTATACAGTTGATACTTCAGCCTTTAATACAAGTGCTGTGGGAAGTACATCTGTGACTGTTTCAGCCGAAGGCTTTGAAAGTGTTACACTTCCTGTTACTGTAGTGGCAGAAATGAATAATGTATGGAGAAGTGCGACATTCGGTCAGAGTTCAGGATATGACAAGGGACCTGATTCAGTAGGAGTAACTGCTGATAATTATGGTGATACAACAGGTAAGATTGTTGTAAAGGCATGGGACGGAGCAGGTAAGATAACAAACGACCATGATGGTATGACATATTATTTTACACAGATTGCAGGCAGCAGTGACTTTAAAATAAGTGCAGATATTACAGTTGATAAATATTTGGAACATAATAACGATGATACAAAGAGAAATGGGCAGGAAGCTTTCGGTATTATGGCAAAGGATGTTGTGCCTTTAGAGGGTACAGACGGTGCCATTACAATTGATCCAGCATCAGCTAAGGTTGATGAAGAGGGTGTAGCTGTTCCGGTAAACAATAACAAGGTATTTGCATCAAATATGGTTATATTGGGTGGTTATTCAGGTACAGGCTGGCCAAGCGATAAAACATCAGCAAGTTATGAAAAAAACTCAAATATTAACAGAATTAATCTTATTGTGAGAAATGGTGTTACAGCGACAGACGGCGGCGGAAACAGAGTCGGGCCTTATGCTGTAAGCTCTGATTTTCCTAAAGAGGGCAACAAGTATAGAATGACACTTGAGAGATTAAACGGAGGTTTAATGGCTAAGTGTTATAACTATCAGACTGAGGAGACAATGGAATACTATTATTATGATGACAGTTTCCTTACTACTCAAAATCCTGATGTTGCTTATGTAGGTTTCTTTGCTGCCAGATGGGCACAGATTACAGTTGAAAATGTGGATTTCTATGAGACAAGTAAAGAAACTGACAGAACTATTATAAGTAATGAAAAGACTGAGGAAACAGCAGAGCTTTCCTTCAGAAGTAATCCATATTCTACAAAGCCGGTTTATGACTTTGATCTAGACCTTGACAATGCCAAGGGTACGGTAACTGTCAAAATGAATGATAAAGTTATAGCTCAGGACAGACCTATTTCTGATATTGAGCACTTTACAGCAAATCTTAATACTAATGCTGTAAATAAGCTTGTGGCTGTATTTAATCCTGATGACAGTCTTAATTTGACAAGTTATGAACCGATTATAATAAGGGAAAATATTTATCATAAGAGTATTAACGCCGCAGTATCTACAGTATATGCAAGTCCTGATGGCAGCTTTAAAGGCAATGGTACAGAAGGAAATCCTTATGACATTTATACAGCTATAGGATTTTTACAGCCCGGACAGACACTTATGCTTAAAGGCGGAACTTATAAGTTAAACAGGCCTATTGAAATATTAAACGGTAATAATGGAACAGCAAATAAAATGATAACTGTTCAGGCAAAGAAAAATGAAAAAGTTGTTATAGATGGTCAGAATATGACAGCGGCTGTTATACACGGCGGGGATTATTGGCACTTTAAGGACATTGAATTTACTAATTGTGCTGCTAATCAGAAGTGTTTCCATTTAGGAGGAAGCCATAATATAATTGAAAACTGTATATTCTCAAATAATAGAGATATGGGTCTTCAGATAAGCAGAATAAGCGGTAAAATTCAGCCTGACTTTAATTCTTGGCCATCATATAATTTAATTCTTAACTGTGAGTCATATAATAACTGTGATCCGTCAATGATTAATGCTGACGGTTTTGGTGCAAAACTTACTGTGGGTGCAGGCAATGTGTTCAGAGGCTGTAAGTCACATCACAATGTTGACGACGGCTGGGATTTATATACTAAAGTAAATACAGGGGCGATAGGTGCTGTAACTCTTGAAAACTGTGAATCTTACAGAAACGGCTGGAGATTAAATGAGGATGGTACAGAAACTCCTTATAATGCAGGCGGAAATAATGGATTTAAGTGCGGTGGTGAAAATGTTGCAGTGCAGCATACATTAATTAATTGTAAGGCTTATGGCAACGGTAACAACGGTATAACAACAAATTCTAATCCAGCTCTTAAACTTGTTAATGTTACTGCTTATGACAATGGCGGTTGTAATGTTAGACTTTACAGCGACAAACCTGATGAGTATAATTATGATGTGGAGGGGGTTTATTCTGCAAACGGCGGTGAGCCTGATGTAGTAGGAACACTTACACAAAATACAGAGTATACCAATGCAAGTGAAAAACCTCTTTCAAGTGAAAGCAATTATTGGTGTGGCAAAGGTGGTATAGGAAAGAATTCTGTCGGGGATACTTTAGTAAGAGAACAGGTTATAAAAAAATAGTATGAATAATTATGGGCCTCCTTAAAGGGAGGCTCATTTATAAGATAGGATGATTTAATGGGATTTAATGGGTTTAACGAATATACAAATGAATATTTGGTAGGTATTAAATTTAATAATAATAAATCATGGTTTCAGGAGCATAAGGAAATATATGCAGAGAATGTCCATAATCCTACTGTTGCATTTGCAAATGAACTTTGGGAGAAGATGAACAAACTTGACAGTGAATTTACAGAAAAGCCAAGGGTTTCAAGGGCAAACAGAGATATAAGATTTTCCAAGAATAAGGCTCCATATAAGCTTTGTAAGTGGTTCTTCTTTAAAAATGAATTCAGCAGAGGAAGTATACCTCACGATGCTCCCGGATTCTTTTTTGAAATGTCTGCTGATTGGTGGAGATATGGGTTTTTCTTTGGGGATAATCCTAAAGTAATGGAAAACTTCAGAGCAAAAATAAATGCTGACCCTGCAGGTTGTGTAAGAATGCTTAAACTGGCTGACAGACAGAAGATTTTTCAGCTTGAGGGTGAAGACTACAAAAGGGTATTTAATAAGGAATTAGACCCATATATCAATAAGTGGGCACAGAAAAAGTGGATAACCTATGTAAGATATGAGAATTATGACAATATGGATTTTTATTCTCATAAGCTTGTTGATACTGTCTTTAAAGGATTTAAAGCTATATATCCGGTTTATAAATATTTTAAAAGCTGAGGGGATTAATATGAAGAAAACAATAGGTATACTTGCTCATGTTGATGCAGGAAAAACTACATTGTCTGACCAGCTTTTATATATAACAGGAAAAGTGCGTAATTTGGGACAAGTTAATAATAAGACATCAAATTTAGATATAAATGAAATAGAAAGAGCGAGAGGCATAACTGTTTTTGCTGACCAGGCTCAGTTTGAGTATAATGATAATACTTATTATTTTATAGATACCCCGGGACATATTGATTTTTCCCCTGAAGCAGAGCGTTCACTAATGGCTCTTGATTATGCAATATTGCTTATAAACGGACCTGCCGGTGTACAAAGTCATACCTCCACCCTTTTCAGGCTGCTTGAAAGTTATAATATACCAACATTTATATTTATAAATAAAACAGATATGGATGGTTTTGAGTTAGATAGAGTATTAAGTGAAGTAAAGTTAAGACTTACAGAAGACATTGCAGATGTTTACAAAATTGATGACTGTGCTGAGGCTGCTGCAGAAAGAGATGAGGAGTTTCTTGAAAAGTTTTTAGACGGTAAATATGAAAAATCTGATGTTGAAAAGATTGTATCAGAGCTTGTAAAGAAGAGAAAACTATATCCGGTATGTTATGGCTCTGCTTTAAATTCAGATAGTATAAAAACATTTCTTAAAGTTTTTGACAAACTAACTTATACAGAGTATGATGAAAATGCTGAATTTGAGGGAATAGTATATAAAATAAGAAATAAAGACAGCAGACTGACATTTATAAAATGTTTAAAAGGCTGTATTAAAGTAAAGGACGAGCTTCTTTTTGGTGAAAAGGAAAAAATTAATGAAATACGTTTCTACAATGGTGTAAAATATGAAAATGCGAAGACAGCAAAGGCAGGAGATATATTTGCTGTAACAGGTTTAAAAACTCCTGTTTGCGGTAGTGTTATAACAAAAAATAATGATAAGTTAGGAAATAAAAAATATTATCTGCAGTCTGCTCTTGAAGCCGGTGTAATAATAAAAGACAACACAGATGTACATACTGTGATGAAGAATTTTAAATTGATAGAAAGTGAAGAACCATCTCTCTCTGTACATTTTAATAATGAGACAGAAGAAATACTTATATTTGTTATGGGTAAAATACAGCTTGAAGTTTTGCAGTGTGAATTTAAGGCAAGATTTAATACAGATATTGCTTTTAAGCCTCCTAAAGTGCAGTATAGGGAGACTATCGCCAAGTCTGTAATAGGATATGGGCATTATGAACCTATGAGGCATTATGCGGAGGTAAGGTTTAGATTAGAGCCCGGTGAACGTGGCAGCGGTATAACTTTTGAATCTCAGTGTGATAAGGAAAGATTGCCTGTACACTGGCATAAGCTAATAGAAAAGCATATTTATGAAAAAACGCATATCGGTATAATGACGGGAAGTCCTTTAACAGATGTACATATTGTGTTAACAGACGGCAAGGATAATTTAAAGCATACAAGTCCTGGGGATTTTAGGGAAGCAACATACAGAGCAATTAGACAGGGACTTGAAAAAGCGGAAAATTTGCTATTAGAACCCTATTACAGTTTTGAAATATATACAAAATCAGATTATACAGGAAGAATTATGTCCGATATACAGAGGAAAAGAGGAAGTTTTAAGCCCCCTTTGCAAAAAGGCGATGAAGTTTATATAAAGGGATACGGACCTGTTGAGGAGTTTATGGATTACAGCAGTGAATTTTTAGCATTCACAAAGGGAACAGGCTCCATAAATATGGTTTTCGACAGTTACAAAATATGCGATGAAGCTATTAAAAACAGAGTGGTTGAAGAAAGAGCTTACAATAAAGGTGCAGATAAAGAAAATCCTTCAAGTTCCATATTTGCTGCAAAGGGTACTTCTTTTGTGTCAGAATGGTATGAGTGTGAGCAGTATATGAAAACATATTGTGAGGAATAAGAGTATGGATTATGAAAAGTATATGGACTTAGCACTGGAACAAGCACAAATTGCCTATAATAGCAATGAAGTTCCCATTGGCTGTATAATAGTTTATAATAATGAGGTTATAGGAAAAGGTTGCAATTTAAGAGTAACTAAGGGAAATGTTCTTGCCCATGCTGAAATAATAGCTATAAACGAGGCCTGCAATTTTATGGGTGACTGGAGGCTTGAAGATTGTACATTGTTTGTTACGGTTGAGCCTTGTCCTATGTGTGCGGGAGCAATATTACAGGCAAGAGTAAAAGAAGTTGTCTTTGGAACAAGGAATCCTAAGGCAGGCTGTGTTGGTTCCGTTTACAATTTATTGCAGGACGGTAGATTTAACCACCAGGTGGAAATTACAGAAGGTGTTAGGCAAGAAGCGTGTGCAAGGATAATGAAAGATTTTTTTAAAAGGTTTAGATAATTATGAGAGATTTATTGGAAATACCCGGTGTGGGCAAAAATATGAAAGAGCACTTAATAAATATTGGCATTAATTTTGTCGAAGATTTAAAGGGAAAACATCCTGATAAGCTGTATTTAATGGATTGTGAAAAGCAAGGTGTAAAAATTGACCGTTGTGTGCTTTACGTATACAGGCTGGCTGTTTATTATGCGGAAAATGAAGTATATGATAAAGAGAAATTGAATTGGTGGTATTGGAAAGATAAAGAATACACACCTGTAAATTAGAGAAAGGATATATTTGTTATGAAAGGTGTAATTTTTGACTTTGATGGGACAATAGCTGATAGTACATACGTCTGGAAGAAAGTAGATGAAGACTTTTTTAAAGCAAGGGGAATGAGTGTTCCTGAGGATTATGTTGAAAATATAAGCACAATGAGTTTTGTAAGCGGTGCGGTTTATACTAAGGAAACCTACAATTTGCCTGAAACTATAGAAGATATTATGGCAGAGTGGAATGTTCATGCTCTTTATGAATATGCAAATAATGTTAAACTGAAGCCTTTTGCCAGAGAATATATTGCCGGGTATAGAAATAAGGGTTTTAAAATAGGACTTGCAACTGCTTCAAACCCTGAGTTTTATTTGCCTGTCCTTGAACGCGAAGGAATTGTGAACTGGTTTGACGCTTTTGTAGACGGTACGAGCGGTGCAAGAAATAAAGACTTTCCTGATATGTATTTGATGTGTGCAGAGAAAATGGGTATAAGACCTGAAAAATGTGTTGTCTACGAGGATATTATAAAAGGAATAAAATCCGCAAAATCTGTTGGAATGAGAGTAACAGCTGTTTATGATGAAGGAAGCAGAAATAAATGGCATGAAACTAAGAAAGCAGCTGATCACTTTTTGTTGAGCTTTGGTGATAATCTTAATTAAAAATTAATTGACTTTTATATAAATAAATAGTACAATAGAATAGTCCTGTGCTAGTCGGGGAGGTAGCGGTGCCCTGTAGTCTGCAATCCGCTTTAGCAGAGATTATGTTCAGTCTGAGGCTTTAGTTTGTGAAGTCAGCCTGTCAATTTCTGATGTTGACGATTGAGTCTTGCACAATGGGAACCTGTGAACCGTGTCAGATCCGGAAGGAAGCAGCACTAAGCGGTACTTCTCATGTGTTGTGAGGTTGCTTGATTTGAGTCAGAGTTGTCAGTAACGTTTGGAAGCTACTGTCGAAGCTGAATGCACAGGATTTTTAAATTATAGTTTTTATCTATGAAATAAAGTTTAAAATAAGGTTAATTTTTAAGGCGGTCTTCGGGGCTGCTTTTTTATTAAGTACAATATTATTTTAATGGTATGTTGATGTGGTATAATTTAGATTAATGTGTTTATAAATCACTATATATAGGAGTAAAGTTGTATGTATATTCGCAGATATAAATCAGCAGATTGTATGGAAATTTTGCAGCTTTTTTACAATACAGTTCACACAATTAATGCTGGAGATTATAACGAGGAACAGTTGAATGTTTGGGCAACAGGTAAAGAAGACCTGAGAAAATGGAATCAATCTTTGCTGGAGCATTATAGCTTGGTAGCTATTAAAGATGGTATTATCACAGGATTTGGTGATATTGATAAAACAGGTTATCTTGACAGGTTGTTTGTTCATAAAGACTATCAAGGACAGGGAATAGCAACAATAATATGCAATAAATTGGAGCAATCAGTTGATACTGACAAAATAGTTACCCATGCTTCTGTTACTGCAAAACCATTTTTTGAAAACAGAGGGTATAAGAAGGTAAAAGAACAGCAAGTTGAACGTGGTGGAGTATTTTTAACTAATTATGTTATGGAAAAACACAAATAAATCTTTATTAAAAGAATATTTAATAGTCAATTTATAAAATTTAAGTGGGTTTACCACTTAAATTTTATAAAGGACTTCGTTCAATTTTTTTAGCACGTCTTGGATATTTCTCCGGTGTAGGGTTTATTTTTCTTATAATTACAATTGTATGTTTTAAATCTGTTTGAGGCAGAAGGACTTCTTCTGTCTTTTCTATTTGACCGCCTAATTCTTCTACTGCGTTTTTTGCCTCTTCTATTTCCTCATAAGCAGCTGGTCCCTTTAAGGCTATCATAGCCCCTCCAACTTTAACAAACGGCAAGTCATATTCTGCAAGGACATTAAGAGGGGCAACAGCTCTTGATGCAGCTATATCAAATTTTTCTCTGTAGTTTTCATCTTTTCCAAGTTCCTCTGCCCTTCCGTGTACAAATTCGGCTGCAATATTTATATTATTACAGACTTCCTCCAGAAAGTTAAGTCTTTTTGTAAGAGAATCTAAAAGTGTAAGTTTTATAGTAGGTTCTGCAATTTTAAGCGGTAAACCGGGAAATCCGGCACCTGTACCTACATCAATTATACTTTTATTTTTAAAATCATATATATTAAGTGCGGTAATACTGTCAGCAAAATGTTTTATGACAACTTCTTTATCTTCTGTAATACCTGTTAAGTTCATAACTTTGTTCCACTCTACAAGTATATTTTTGTATGTTATAAACTGTTTAGCCTTTTCTTTGTCTATTTCTATATCAAGTGTTTTAAAGTAATTTATAATAAAGTTTTCCATTATTTCTTATTTCTAGCCTTTCTTACACCGTTTAGTATTATTTTCTTACATTCTACAGCCTTTGATTTATCCATAGGTTCAATACCTTTAAGAGGATATTCCATACCTAAGGCTTCATATTTTTTAACTCCCATTGTATGATAAGGAAGAACGTCCAGTGCTTTAACATTTTTTAGGGAGCCTATAAATTCCCCCAGCTTAAAGAGGTATTCTTCGTTGTCTGTTATAGTTGGTACAACAACGTGCCTTATCCACATTGGTATATTGTTTTTATCAAGGTATCTTGCAAATTCAAGTATATTATCATTTTTCTGTGCAGTCAGGTTAATATGTTCTGTGGGATCAATATGCTTGATGTCAAGCATTATAAGGTCTGTGTATTTAATAAGTTCATCAAATTTTGCAGTATTGCCGGGGTTAAATGTAATTCCTGAAGTATCAAGACAAGTGTGTATATTTTCTTCCTTGCACTTTTTAAACAGTTCAATAACAAAATCCATTTGCATAAGAGGTTCGCCGCCTGTAGCAGTGATACCTCCGTTTTTATAAAAAGCTTTGTTTCTGTTATATGAATCAATAATTTCTTCAACAGTCATTTCTGTACCGCCTTCAGCTGACCATGTATCAGGGTTATGGCAGTATTTACATCTCATTGGACAGCCTTTAAAAAATACAACAAAACGTATACCGGGTCCGTCAACACTGCCAAAGCTTTCTACTGAATGTATATTTCCCTTCATAGCTAATTCCTCCAATTATGATTTTTTTACAAACATAAAATATAATTATAGTATAAACCAAAAAAGGCGGTTAGTAAACCGCCTTTTAATAATTAAATATTATCGTGGAATGTTCTTGAAATAACTTCATCCTGCTGTTCCTTTGTAAGCTTATTAAAGTTTACAGCATAGCCTGAAACTCTTACAGTAAGCTGTGGATACTTTTCAGGATGAGCCTGTGCATCAAGTAATGTTTCCTTTGTAAATACGTTTACATTTAAGTGGTGTCCGCCTTTTTCAGCATAGCCGTCAAGGATAGATACCAAATTATCAATCTGCTGTTCGTTAGCCATAGTAAATTTCCTCCTTGTTTAAAAATTTCTCTTATTCATATACTCTTTTATTTTTCATTATCTTCTCTGTCCATACCTTCAAAGAGTGTCGGTACAGAGCAAGCCATATTATCGGCACAATCAAGACAGCCTAATGTCACAACGTCTTTATCGATATATTCTTCGTCCGTTTCAATTTCGCCGTCGTTATTGACTGTTACGTTCATATGACCTCCGTCATTTGACATAAAGCTGTCAATCATAGCCACTAAGTCATCAATTTTTTTGTTCTCCATTAAATCACCCTTTTATATGAAGTTCTTACTTATCTTCATTAAGATCTAAGTCAACTTCTAAATCACCTGCAAATACAGTTGCATCTTTACCAAGAGCATTAGGTATTATTGAGAAAGTATTTGAAATACCATCCTGTGCATCTCTGAAAGGAAGCTTTGATACAGATGAAAGTGAAGCAACTGCACCGTGGCTGTCACGATGATGCATTGGGTTAGCACCAGGAGCAAATGGCTGACCTGCCTTTCTGCCGTCAGGTGTTGAGCCTGTATTTTTACCATATACTACATTAGAAGTAATAGTAAGAATAGAGGTTGTAGGAATACCCTCTCTGTATGTGTGGTTACACTTAACATACTGCATAAATGTGTGAACAAGTTCAGCGGCGATTGCATCTACTCTGTCATCGTCATTTCCGTATTTAGGGAAATCTCCCTCTACTTCATAATCAACAACTATTCCGTCTTCATCTCTGATAGCCTTTACTTTAGCGTATTTAATAGCTGAAAGGGAATCAGCAACAACTGAAAGACCGGCAATACCTGTTGCAAACCAACGAGTTACGTCTTTATCATGTAAAGCCATCTGAAGTTTTTCATAGCAGTACTTGTCATGCATATAGTGAATAATGTTAAGGGCATTTACATATACAGTTGCAAGCCACTTCATCATATCCTTATATCTATCAAGTACTTCATCATAATCAAGATATTCTGATGTGATTGGTCTGTACTTAGGACCTACCTGCTTTTTAGTAATTTCATCTACACCGCCGTTAATAGCGTAAAGAAGACACTTAGCAAGGTTAGCTCTTGCACCGAAGAACTGCATTTCTTTACCAATTCTCATAGAAGATACACAGCAGGCAATGGCATAGTCATCACCATGAGTAACTCTCATAAGATCATCATTTTCATATTGAATTGATGAGGATTCAATTGAAGACTTTGCACAAAATCTCTTAAAGTTCATAGGAAGTCTTGTTGACCAAAGAACTGTTAAGTTTGGCTCAGGAGCTGTACCTAAATTCTGTAAAGTGTGAAGGTATCTGAAACTCATCTTTGTAACCATATGTCTTCCGTCAATACCTACACCACCAATAGATTCTGTTACCCATGTTGGGTCACCTGAGAATAAAGCATTATATTCAGGTGTTCTTGCAAATTTAACAAGTCTTAACTTCATAATGAAGTGATCAACAAATTCCTGAATTTCTTCTTCTGTAAATGTACCGTTCTTTAAGTCTCTTTCAGCATAAATATCAACAAAAGTAGAAGTTCTTCCAAGTGACATTGCTGCACCGTTCTGTTCCTTTACAGCTGCAAGATAACCAAAGTAAAGCCACTGAATAGCTTCCTGTACATTTTCTGCAGGTCTTGAAATATCATAGCCATAAATTTCGCCAAGCTTCTTTAAATCCTGTAAAGCTCTAATTTGCTCTGAAAGCTCTTCTCTGTTTCTGATAACATCAGATGTCATTGTTACTCTTGTAGTGTTTTTCTGATTAATCTTATCCTCAATAAGCTTATCTACACCATAAAGAGCAATTCTTCTGTAGTCACCTATTATTCTTCCTCTGCCGTAAGCATCAGGAAGACCTGTTATGATGTGACTTGAACGGCAAGCTCTCATTTCATCTGTATATGCATCAAATACACCTGCATTGTGAGTTTTTCTATGAGTTGTAAAAAATTCAACGATTTCAGGGTCAACGTCATATCCATTGTCCTTACATGCCTTGACTGCCATTCTGATACCGCCGTAAGGCTGTAAAGAACGCTTAAATGGCTTGTCTGTCTGGACGCCTACAATTTTTTCTTTATTTTTATCTAAATATCCAGCACCGTGTGAGGTAATAGTTGAAATAATTTTAGTATCCATATCAAGGACACCGCCGGCTTCTCTTTCTTTTTTAGAAAGATCCATTACCTGATCCCAAAGCTCTGTAGTGGCCTTAGTTGGTCCTGCAAGAAAGGAGTCGTCTCCGTCATAAGGATTATAATTCTTCTGAATAAAATCTCTTACGTTAATTTCCTTTTGCCAGACGCCTTTAACAAAGCCATTCCATTCTTGATTCATTTTCTCTCCTCCAAATCGTATATAAAAAAATCATTAATTATAACAGCTGTCAGAAAAAAATTGTCGATTTTTATTTTTCTGACAGCCTAATCATAACATACACGTTA
>ULQT01008267.1_pt1 | contig 13332 bp, 9 predicted proteins | sample 1954791 | NCBI WGS metagenome assembly ULQT01 (sample SAMEA4835663, study PRJEB28245) | human gut metagenome | biome: gut microbiome; material: fecal sample | place: Denmark | collected 2008 | reverse complement strand
TCAGACACACCTATACATTAAATAAATTTTACTCTAATCTTCCGCAGCACTGCTTATACTTTTTGCCGCTGCCGCAAGGACAAGGATCATTTCTTCCCACCTTAGGTTCTTTTCTCACCCTTGTTGTACCGCCTGCTGATTCATCCTTGTTTGTTGAAGTTGGCTTTGCAACCTGCTCTCTTTCAAGTCCCTGTTCAGGGGTTACTATCTTGATATGGAATAAAGTCTTGACAATATCATTCTGAATATTGTTTGAAAGCTCTTCAAACATATCATAACTGATAAACTGATATTCAATAAGAGGATCTCTCTGAGCAAGTGCTCTTAACATAATACCCTGTCTCATCTGATCCATATCATCAATATGAGCCATCCACTTAGTATCAACAACTTTAAGAGTAATTACTCTTTCAAGTTCTCTCATCATTTCAGCACCGTACTCAGCTTCCTTAGCATCATACATTGCAATAGCATCAATATAAACTCTTTCAATAAGCTTTTCCTTAGTGATAGTCTGTATATCTTCATCACTTAAAATATACATATCCTCAAAACCAAAATATGGTCTGATAAGCTCGTTGAATTCGGTCATATCCCAATCTGTAGGATCATCATCATTAAGACAAACGGCATCAGCACTTCTTGTAATAACAGCTTTAACCATATTCAGAATATTATCTTTAAGGTCAGCATTCAAGAGCACTTCTTTTCTCTGTGCATATATAATTTCTCTCTGCTCATTCATTACCTTATCATAATCAAGCAATCTCTTTCTTGCAGAGAAGTTATTGCCCTCAACCTTTTTCTGGGCATTTTCAATAGACTTTGTAAGCATTTTAGCCTCAATAGGTTCATCTTCAGGCAAGCCTAATTTTTTAATCATATCGGCAGTTCTTTCAGAACCAAACAATCTCAGTAAATCATCTTCAAGAGATAAATAAAATCTTGACTCACCAGGGTCACCCTGTCTACCTGAACGACCTCTTAACTGATTATCAATACGTCTTGATTCGTGTCTCTCAGTACCTATTATCTTAAGACCGCCAAGTTCAACTACACCTTCGCCAAGCTTAATATCTGTACCTCTTCCGGCCATATTAGTTGCAATTGTCACAGCACCCTTTTCACCGGCTTTAGCTACAATTTCAGCTTCTCTTTTATGATTTTTAGCATTAAGCACCTCACACTTAACGCCTTCTCTTTTAAGCATACTGCCTAACATTTCAGATATTTCAATATTTACAGTACCAACAAGCACAGGCTGTCCCTTTTCATGTGCTTCAACCACATCTTTAACAACAGCTCTGAACTTTGCAGCCTCAGTCTGATATACAATATCATTTAAGTCTTTTCTTATAACAGGCATATTAGTCGGTATACATACAACGTCCATACCATATATAGCTCTGAATTCAGCTTCTTCAGTCTGAGCAGTACCTGTCATACCTGACTTCTTTTCATACTTATTAAAGAAGTTCTGGAATGTAATTGTTGCAAGTGTCTTACTTTCTCTTTTAACTTCAAGATGTTCCTTAGCTTCAATAGCCTGGTGAAGACCGTCTGAATATCTACGTCCGGGCATCATTCTTCCTGTAAATGTATCTACAATAACAATTTCAGGTTCACCCTTGTCATTTTCAGTTACATAGTCCTTATCCTTAGCCATATTGTAATTTGCCTTCAAAGCATTATTAACATGGTGCTGCAAGGCCATATTTTCAGGGTCAGAAAGATTTTCAACATTAAAAAACTTTTCAGCCTTTTCTACACCCTGCTGAGTAAGAGTTGAGGTCTTTGCCTTTTCATCAACAACAAAGTCGCCCTCCTCCTTCAGTTCCTCTCTTACAAGAGGATTCATAGCCTCATCTTCATTTAAAATTTTTCCCTTAGTCAAAGTCTTTACAAACATATCTGCAAGTTCATAAAGCTTTGTTGACTTGTCAGACTGACCTGAAATAATAAGAGGTGTTCTCGCTTCGTCAATAAGTATAGAGTCAACCTCATCGATAATAGCAAATGGCAGGCTTCTCTGAACAAGATCTCTTTCATATACAACCATATTATCTCTAAGGTAATCAAATCCAAGCTCATTATTTGTAGCATAAGTAATGTCACAATTATAAGCAGCCTGTCTTTCCACCTTTTCAAGGTCATGAAGAATAACACCTACGCTAAGACCTAAGAACTGATGTATTTTACCCATCTCCTCAGCATCTCTCTTAGCAAGATATTCATTTACTGTAACAATATGCACACCCTTGCCAGCAAGAGCATTAAGATAAGCAGGACAGGTAGAAACCAATGTTTTACCTTCACCTGTTTTCATTTCAGCAATACGTCCCTGATGAAGAACTATACCGCCAATAAGCTGTACATCAAAGTGGCGTAAGCCAAGAACTCTTTTTGACGCCTCTCTTACTACGGCAAAAGCCTCAGGCAAAATATCATCAAGAGTTGCACCGTCTGCAAGTCTTGCCTTAAATTCATCAGTTTTAGCCCTAAGCTCTTCATCACTTAAAGCCTCAATTTCAGGCTCAAGAGAATTAATTTTATTGACAATAGGCATAATCTTTTTAATTTCCTTGTCACTGTAAGAGCCAAATACTTTTTCTAAAAAACCCATTTATCTACACCTCATATTCTTTTAGGTTTGTTTCAATAATATACTATTTTATATAATAACAGATTTACCCCTGCTTATGCAATAGTAAATTTAGTTTTTTCCTTATTCTTAATATTTTTGAAACATTCTGTCCCATATCAGTCAAAAATTACAGTTAATTAAACAATTTATCAGACAAATCCGACAGATATATAAATACATTGTATATATACAGTCAATTCCGCCTGTCAGGACTGCCCTTCATAACCACGTGTACCCCAAAAGTTTATTTAATGTTCACAAAAATCTGATTAATAAAAATAAAGATACTACCGGCTGTGCAGTAATATCTTTATAAGTTTCGCAATAATTGTCAATCAAGCTTATGCACAAAAATTCCGCTTCTTAATTTAGGTTCAAACCATGTAGACTTCGGAGGCATAATCTTATTATCATCAGCAATATTCATAAGCTGTTCCATAGTAGTTGGATACATAGAAAAAGCAACTTTCATCTCACCGCTGTCAACTCGTCTTTCAAGCTCTTTCAGTCCCCTTATACCGCCTACAAAGTCAATTCTTTGGTCAGTTCGGGGGTCTCCTATTCCAAGAACAGGAGAAAGAAGTTCCTTTTGCAATATGGATACATCAAGACATGCCACAGAATCATTTTCATCTATAACAAAATCCTTAGCTTTTAGTATATACCACTGTTTATTTAAATACATACCGAAACTGTGCTTTTCACAAGGCTTACAGCACCCATCACCCTTGTATTTGCAAATCTCAAATTTTTCACTTATTTTATTTATAAATTCCTCCTGACTGTATCCGTTCAGATCCCTTACAACTCTGTTGTAATCCATAATATAAAGCTGACTGTCAGGAAATATTACAGAAAGATAATAATTAAACTCTTCATCCCCTGTGTAATTCGGATTTTCCTTTCTTCTTTTAAGCCCCACCTTTACTGCTGAAGCATTTCTATGGTGTCCGTCAGCAATATAGAGTGCCGAAACACTTTTAAACTCCTCAATAATAGCTGTTATAATTTCTTCATCATCTACAAGCCACACTGTATGGCCTATACCGTCATCTGATATAAAGTCATATATAGGTAAATTGTTTCCAATCCAATTATTAACAATTTCATCTATACTCTTTTTACTTCTGTAAGTAAGGAAGATTGGACCTGTATTTGCATTACAGCTATCAACGTGATGTATTCTATCCTCCTCCTTATCAGCTCTTGTCAGCTCATGCTTTTTAATTTTATTTTCAATATATTCATCAATTGACGTACATGCAACAAGTCCTGTCTGACTTTTATTATTCATAGTCAGCTTATAAATGTAAAACACAGGCTTTTCATCATGTAAATATATTCCCTTATTTATCATTGAATAAAGATTTTCTTTAGCTTTTTCATAGACTTCGTCTGAATAGTGGTCAATATCTTCGCTTAAATCTATTTCCGCCTTATCCACATGCAGAAAAGAATATGGATTATCCTTAACCATTTCCCTGGCTTCCTCTGACGTCATTACATCATAAGGAAGTGCTGCTACCTTTTCACAAAGTTCTTTAGTTGGTCTGTAACCCCTAAAAGGTCTTACAATAGACATAAACATCACCTTCTTTAGTTTTTTCTTTATTATACAATTTTATTATTATAGGGTCAACAAAATTTATTTTGTATTTTTAACCCTGTACAGGTTTGTTTTAAAAACACAAACAAACAAATTTTATGCAACTTCCACTAAAACATCAGATGTTATTGCTGTTAATCCACACAAAAATAGTCATTTTTAATAAAAATTAAATAACATATTGACTAAATACATCTGATGTGTTACTATAAAACTAAGAAATACATCTGATGTATATGCAAGTGTATAAATCATTTAAGGAGGAATATTTATGTTAAAAAGTCAAAAAGTAAGAGCAATAGCTCCTGAAATGGATCCATTGAGAATGGGTATGGGGTGGACAGTTGATGATCTTGAAAAGCCGCAGGTAATTGTAGAGAGCACATTTGGCGACAGCCACCCTGGCAGTGCACATCTTTTAGGCTTGGTTGAACAGGCTGTAAAAGGCATTAACTCTAATGGTGCTAAAGCCGCAAGATACTTTGCAACAGATATTTGCGACGGTATGGCACAAGGTCACGACGGTATTAATTATTCATTGGCTTCAAGAGATACTATATGCAATATGATAGAAATTCACGCCAACGCCACAACTTTTGACAGCGGTGTATTTGTAGCAAGCTGTGACAAAGCAGTTCCCGCACATCTAATGGCTATAGGCAGACTTAATATACCAGCTGTAGTTATAACAGGCGGAGTAATGGAAGCAGGTCCAGATCTTCTTACACTGGAACAGATAGGTGCTTATAGTGCCATGTGTCAAAGAGGCGAAATTACAGAAGAAAAACTTACTTATTATAAACACAATGCCTGCCCAAGCTGCGGTGCCTGCTCTTTTATGGGAACAGCCTCTACAATGCAAATAATGGCTGAAGCATTAGGACTTATGATACCGGGAAGTGCACTAATGCCGGCCACATGTGATGACCTCCATAAAATGGCTTATAAAGCAGGGGAAACAGCCGCAAAACTTGCATCAAAGGGCATAAATGCAAAGGACATTGTAACAATGTCATCTTTTGAAAATGCAATTAAGATTCATGCAGCTATTTCAGGTTCTACCAACTCACTTTTGCATATTCCGGCAATAGCTCATGAATTCGGCTATTACATTGACGGAGAAACCTTTGACAAAATTCATGCAGATGCAAACTACCTTTTAGACATCAGACCTGCGGGCAAATGGCCTGCTGAATACTTCTATTATGCAGGCGGTGTTCCAAGAATAATGGAAGAGATAAAAGATTTACTTGACCTTAGTGTTATGACTGTTACAGGCAAAACATTGGGAGAAAATCTTGAAGATTTAAAAAATAACGGGTATTATGAACACTGTGATGAACTCTTAGCCAAAACAGGCTTAAAAAGAACAGACATAATAAGAAGCATAGACAATCCCATAGGCAAAAACGGCACAATAGCCGTATTAAAAGGCAACCTTGCACCAAACGGTTCAGTTGTAAAGCACAGTGCCGTTCCAAAAGAAATGCACTATGCAATACTTAAGGCAAAGCCTTTTGACTGTGAAGAGGATGCAATTGCAGCAGTTATACACAAGGATATTAAGCCCGGTGATGCTGTTATTATAAGATATGAAGGACCTAAAGGCAGCGGTATGCCTGAAATGTTCTACACAACAGAGGCAATTTCATCTGATGAGGAACTTAGCAGATCTATCGCACTCCTTACAGACGGAAGATTTTCAGGTGCATCAAAGGGTCCTGCAATCGGTCATATTTCACCTGAAGCAGCTGAAGGCGGTCCTATTGCCTTAATTGAAGAGGACGATTTAATAGAAATAGATATAAAAAACAGAATTTTAAGAATTATTGGTGTTAAAGGAGAAAAACTGCCTTTAGATGAAGTAGATAAAATATTAGAAGAAAGAAAGAAAAACTGGACACCTAAAGAATTAAAATATAAATCAGGAGTTTTAAAGATTTTTTCTGAGCATGCAGTATCACCTATGAAAGGCGGATATATGGAATAAACCTCATTACTTGCCCCCATAAAAGGCTGTGACATAAATATATAAATAAATCTTATTTTCCCCATTGTCACAGCCTATTTAAATAATAAAATATAACTATTTACAATCAAAAGGAGGTTTCATTATGGGAAATTTAGCTTTGTTGACAAGCACACCAGCAGCAGCCGTACCCACAAGTCAGCTTATTGCTGCGGCCCTGATAGGATTAGCTGTATTATTGGTACTTATAATAGGCGTTAAACTTCATGCAATGCTTTCAATACTTATTTCAGCCTGTGTTATAGGTATAATTTCAGGTATGGACGTACAAACAATAATTGATTCTGTAGGCGAAGGCATAGGCAGCACACTTAAAAGTATAGCCCTTCTTGTAGGTCTCGGCTCAATGTTTGGTGCAGTCCTTGAAATTTCAGGCGGTGCACAGCGTATTGCTTCCACACTTGTCAAATGGTTTGGCGAAAAAAAGGCAGCATGGGCACTTGGAATTACAGGTCTTGTTATTGCTATGCCGGTATTTTTTGATGCAGGACTTATTATTCTTATACCTCTTGCTCTTGCCCTTGCTAAAAACACAAAAAGATCATCTCTTTATTATGTTATTCCTCTTTTAGCAGGTCTTGCAGTAGGTCATGCATTTATACCCCCGACACCGGGACCAATACTTGTAGCCAGCCTTCTCGGTGTAGACTTAAGCTATGTTATTATAGTCGGTCTTATATGCGGTACAGTAGCTATGATTTTAGCAGGTCCTGTATTTGGTTCATTCATAGGCAGCAAAATTAACGTACCAATTCCAGCAAATGTAGCTGAAATGCCGGAGTATGAAGAATCTAAACTACCCAGTTTTGGAACAGTAGTAGGTATAATATTTATACCATTGGTTCTTATTATTGCTAAAACTGTAGCAAACTTACTTATCCCGAATTCATCAATTATGCCTGTGCTTACATTTTTAGGCGAGCCTTTTGTAGCTTTATCAATTGCAACAATTGCTGCTATGGTAATTTTAGGCATTAAACACGGATATTCAAGAGAAGAACTTGAAAAGGTAATGACAAAATCCCTTGAGCCAACAGGAATGATTTTGCTTGTAACAGCCTGCGGCGGCGTATTAAAATATATGCTTCAGTCTTCAGGTCTCGGCGATGTCATAGGTAATCTTGTATCAAGCGGCGGAATGCCAATGGTTGTAGTTGCATTTATTATTGCAGTACTTGTCAGAATATCAGTAGGTTCAGCAACTGTAGCAATGACAATGGCAGCAGGTATTGTAGCTGCTATCCCGGGTGTAAGCGAGCTTTCACCGTTATATCTTGCTTGTTGTACAGCTGCTGTAGCAGGCGGCTCAACAGTTTGCTCACACTTTAATGATTCAGGCTTCTGGCTTGTAAAATCACTTTTGCAAATAGATGAAAAGACCACATTGAAATCGTGGACAATAATGGAAACAATTGTTGGTGTTTCCGGTTTTGCAGTAGCTCTTGTTATATCATTTTTTGCATAAATACCGTCAAATAAGAGACAGAAAAAAACTGTCTCTTATTTGTTTTAAAACATCTGATGAATTTAGTTGATTTTATTTTAAAAAACTTTTATAATTATTTATAAGGCGGTGACAATTTATGTTTACAAATGATAATAAAACCTTGCCGGAACAAACGGCGGACAAAATAACCAAATACATAATTGAAAACAATTTACAGGTTGATGATAAAATTCCCAACGAATTTGAACTGGGAGAAATTTTAGGTGTAGGAAGAAGCACAATACGCGAGGCTGTTCGTATACTTGTCAGCAGAAATGTGTTAGTCATCAGACGAGGAGCAGGAACTTATATAGCTGACAATACAGGAGTAAGTGATGACCCTTTAGGTCTTGCTTTCACTAAAGACAAGCACAAACTTGCAGGAGATTTGCTTCAAGTTAGAATTATACTTGAGCCTGAAATAGCTGCTATGGCAGCAAATATGGCAACAGAAAAAGATATAGCAGAAATAATAAAACGATGTGACAAAGTTGAAGAAATGATTAAAAATGGTGAAAACCATATGCTTGAAGATGTAAAATTTCATGAAGCAATTGCTCGCTGTACAGGAAATGATGTAATAGAAAAACTTATACCAATTATAGATACCTCCGTTGCTGTGTTTGCAAATATTACTGCACGTCAGCTCAGAGAAGAAACTATAACCACCCACAGAACTATTGCAAATGCTATTGCTCGACACAATTCAACAGACGCTAAACATGCAATGACAATGCATATGTTGTATAACAAATATAAAATTGACGAACTAATCAGAGAAAGAGATAAATAACAAATAAGAGCAGCTATGCTATATAAGCAAGCTGCTCTTATCTATATTATATAAACTTATATTTCAGAAATTGTGAATTTACTCCCATTTTCTTTTAGCTGTTATATCATCTGAAGTTCATTTCAACTGTTATGCTCACCAAAACTTTCCTAAACTTAAAACATATAACTAACTGCTTCTAAAAATGTCTATTTAACTTATAAATTCTTCTTTATTTCTTCGCCGATTTGCTGTATTCTGTCCTCTTCAGCGTTAAACCCGCCAAAATGAATATTAACGAGGTCGCCCTTTAATCTAGGCAATATATGAATATGGAAATGGAAAACGGTCTGTCCTGCAATTTCACCATTGTTCTGCAATATATTTATACCATCACAGGCAGTTGCCTTTTCAACAGCTGCAGCAACTCTTTTAGCCACAACAAAAGCCTTTGCAGTAAGGTCCTCAGGCATCTCAAATATATTTGCATAGTGATGCTTGCATATAACAAGGCTGTGTCCTATATTTGCAGGATTAATATCAAGTATTACCTTAAAATCATCATCCTCATACACAGTAGTTGACGGAATTTCGCCTTTAGCTATTTTACAAAATATACAATCCATTTTTATTTCCTCCTTTAAAATTATAATCAAAATATAGTTTATTGCTTAATTAAGCTATATGTGACTTTACGCTCAATATAACTTTATGCCGCCTCGTCCTCAAAAAATCTTTTGTGCCATATAAGAAACATATATACAGTCCATACCTTACGGCTGTAATCTCCCTTTCCTGCCCTATGATCATCAAGATACTTCATTATTTTATCAGTATTAAAATATTTCTCTGCCGCAGGAGATGTAAAGGCTTCTTTAATAATATTATAATACTTGTCCTCTTTCAGCCATACTCTTATAGGTACAGGGAATCCAAGTTTCTTCTTTGTAGCAGTCGCTTCAGGAAGATACTTTTTACTGGCCATTCTAAAAGCATACTTTGTTGCTCTTCTGTTCACTCTGTAATCTGTAGGCAGTTTTCTCGCTACATTAAAAACCTCTTTATCAAGGAAAGGAACCCTAACTTCAAGTGAATTTGCCATACTCATTTTATCAGCTTTAAGCAGAATATCCCCTACCATCCACAAATTCAAATCAATAAACTGCATCTTTGTCACATCATCAAGGTTTTCACAAAAGTCATAATAAGGCTTTGTTATTTCAGTGTGGTCATACTTACCGCTTGGATTCTTTAGTATTTCTTCTCTTTCTTTTTTACCAAACATCTGATTTCCGTTTCCGTAGAATCTTTCTTCTACATCAAGGGCAGCACGTCTGAAATAATTTTTACCTTTAAACTTAAAAGGTATAGCTCCAACAACTTTAGCAATAGCCTTCCTGACAGGCTTAGGTAAAATTTTCATAGGCGCAAGTGCCATAGGCTCCTCATATATATTGTAACCGCCAAAAAATTCATCTGCACCCTCACCGGACAATGCAACCTTTACCTTTTCTCTTGCAAGCTTACTTACAAAATACAAAGCAACAGCACTAGGGTCAGCCAACGGCTCGTCCATATGATACTGAACTTTAGGAAGACTTTCCCAATACTCATCTGTTGATATTATTTTAGAATTGCTTTCTATTCCAACATATTTTGAAAGTTCCTGTGCATATCCTATTTCATTATACTTTTCATAGTCAAAACCAACTGTAAAGGTTTTACCGCTTTCCTTGTCCATACCATTTCTAAATGTTGCTGCAACAAAGCTGGAATCAACACCGCTTGAAAGGAAGGAACCAACCTCAACATCACTGACAACAGTATGCATACCAACAGATTCAAGCATAACATCCTCAACATCCTGAATAGCGTCCTGTAATTTTTTTCCGTTTGCAGGATCAGCAACAATATCTTTTTCAGGTTCAAATTTAGGCTGCCAATATCTCTTGATTTCAAGTTCTCCGTTTTTATAAATCAGATAGTGTGCAGGCTTCAGTTTATATACTCCCTTAAAGAATGTCTCATCAAGGACTGAATACTGAAAAGTGAGGTAATTTTCCAAAGCAAGGGTATTAACCTCTTTTTCAAATTTAGGGTAAGGCAAAAAGCTTTTTATCTCTGAACCAAAAAGCAATTCACCGTCTACCTGTGCGTAGTAATATGGCTTAATACCAAAATAATCTCTTGCAGCAAAGAGTTTATTTTCATTCATATCATATATTGTAAAAGCAAACATACCCCTTAAATCATTGAGCATATCCTCGCCCTTTTCCTCATACAAATGAACAAGTACCTCCGTATCTGCATGAGTATAAAATGTATGCCCCTTTGCAATAAGGTCATCTTTAAGTATTTGATAATTATATATTTCACCGTTAAATACAATAACTACAGACTTGTCCTCATTATAAATAGGCTGTGATCCGTCCTCAAGACCAATGATACTAAGACGTCTGAAGCCTAAAGTCACTTTTTCATCAGAATGTACACCACCGCTGTCAGGACCTCTGTGTATAATTTTATTCATCATATTTTCAATGACATTTTCTCTATTTTCAAGGTTTCCCGTAAAACCACAAAAACCGCACATATCTTTCGCCTCCATACATAGATAGTTATATTATACTATAATCCGCTCAAATATTCAAGTAAAGTAAGCCAAAATCTTTTTATTCACATTACATCTCTACACCCTATAAAGCTCATCTGTGCCCGGCTCACTGAGCACACTTTTTTCGCCGCCTGATATAATAAACTTCTCTCCCTTTGTAATTTTACCTATTATACTTGCCTTGATTCCTTTTTCTGAAATAGCCTTTGTCATTTCTTCACCGTTTTCACATACAATAAGCATTGAACCGCTTGATATAAGCCTGAGATAATCAACACCTAAAGCCTTGCATATAATCTTAGTTTCATCAAGCACAGGTATATTCTCAGCATAAACTTCTATACCAAGCCCTGCACAGTCAGCAATTTCCCAGCAAGCACCAAGTATGCCTCCTTCTGTTACATCATGCATTGCATGTGCACCAAGTGCCGCTCCAATTTCTCCTTCCTTTATTACAGAAAGGCAATTGCTTAGTTTTCTGGCTTTTTCAATTACATCTCTGTCAATATTACATAACATATCTGCTTTATCATTAGCAAAAATAGCGGTTCCCTCCATACCTGCATATTTTGTCATAACAACACAGTCGCCTGCTTTTGCACCGCCCGAAGATATAAGTCTTTTTGTCTTTCCCACAACAGTACAGCTTAAAACAGGCTTATTTACTACATCCGTAATTTCAGTATGACCTCCCAGAACAGCTATATTTACTTTTTTAGCCTCACTGTATAAGTCTTCAATAATTTTTGAAATTTCACCTTCTGTAATATTTACAGGCAGGAGAGCTGTAACCATAATTCCAACAGGCTCTCCTCCGCTTGAGGCTATATCATTTGCATTGATGTGTACAGCCAGTTTTCCTATGTCCTCAACTGCACCTGTAATCGGATCTGTTGACAAAAGGCAGATATTATTACCCATATCAAGAGCAGAACAATCCTCACCTACAGACGGCTTTAAAAGTACTTCTTTTCTTTCTGTACTATGCCTGTTAATCGGCTCAATTACTATTTTTTCCAACAAACTGTTGGGAAGCTTGCCTATCTTCATATTTTCACTCTCCTTCCTATATCAATACATCCGTACTTATCCAGTCCAATCAGCTTTGCAGGATTTTCTGCAGCCATCCTGACTGCTGCCTTTAACCCCACTATTTCAGCCATATTTTTTACAGCCCTTTCCATTGTAAGTTTACTGCCGGCAAGCACTCCTTTACTGTCTCTTACAGAACAATCATCAGCAGTCACTTCTTTGCCGCAGAATATAAATTTACCGTTTTCACAGCCCATTGCTTCCATTGCATCTGTTACAAGAACAATTTTATCAGCCTTAAGCCGTGCAATTATCTCAGCACAATGCTTAGAAATATGCACATAGTCACATATAACCTCAACATAATTATCATCAAGAAGCCCCGCACCTGCAATACCCGTTTCTCTATGATGAATTCCCCTCATAGCATTAAACAAATGTGTATAACTTCCTGCACCTGATTCTTTAAGCTTTCTGCACTGTTCAAAGGTTGCTCCGCTGTGTCCGAGTGATATGTAATCTCCATTTTCAGTCACATATCTGCAAAACTCCTCCGCACCTTCGCATTCGGGAGCAATAGTAAATCTCACTTTAAGATCTCCCATTATTTCTTTAATATCCTTATACAGCTTTATATCACAGGGGACAATATATTTATCCTCCATTATTCCTTTATATTGACGTGAAATAAAAGGCCCCTCAATGTGTATCCCCACTATTTCGGCATAACTTTTGTTTTCAGCTGCACGCCTGATTTCCTTTGCACATTTTATTATATTATTATAATCTCCTGCAACAGTTGTAGGCATATATGCTCCTATATGCCCGCCATATAACTTTTTACTGAGAAATATAATTTCATCGCTTACAGCATTCATAATGTCCACACCATATCCGCCGTGAATATGTATATCTGTGAATAAAGGCAGCACAGGTTTGCTGTTCCCTTCACCCTTTTCATTTATCTCAGATACCAGACCCTGCTCTGTCTTTATATCACCGATTATTATGTCATAATTTTTATTCAAAAAGACCACATCTTTGTACAGCATAGCTTTACCTCAGCACAATATAATTAATGCCTTATTATATCACGAATAACATTTTTTTTAAAGTATAAGATTTTTTATTATATTTTTATTCTTTTCT
>ULQT01002705.1_pt1 | contig 13484 bp, 10 predicted proteins | sample 1954791 | NCBI WGS metagenome assembly ULQT01 (sample SAMEA4835663, study PRJEB28245) | human gut metagenome | biome: gut microbiome; material: fecal sample | place: Denmark | collected 2008 | reverse complement strand
ATCCGTTGCAGCCGTATTTGACAATGAGGAAGTGGGAAGCGGCACTAAACAGGGTGCAGATTCCACCTTCTTAGAGGATACCCTGCGCCGGATCAACCGCAGTCTGGGACGCAGCGAGGATCAATATCTGATGGCTCTGGCCTCCAGCTTTATGGTATCTGCTGACAATGCTCATGCGGTTCATCCAAATTACGGAGAATTTGCAGATCCGACCAACCGTCCTGCCATGAACGAGGGGATTGTAATCAAGTACAACGCCAACCAGAAGTATACTACAGATGCAGTATCCGCAGCTATTTTCCGGGCAATCTGCAAAAAGGCCGGCGTTCCCTGCCAGACCTTTGCCAACCGTTCCGATATGGCGGGAGGTTCTACTCTGGGAAATATTTCCAATGCTCATGTGGCTCTCAATACAGTGGATATCGGCCTGCCCCAGCTGGCGATGCATTCCCCTTATGAGACAGCCGGCGTAAAGGATACCTGTTATCTGATCCAGGCAGCAAAGACGTTCTTTAATACCTGTTTAAAAGCAGAGGGAAAAGGCTGCTACCGCGTGGATCAGGAATAAGATCATAAGGGGGAAAACACCCTGATATACACGGCCTCTGGCTTTGCACCATAAAGCCCAGAGGCCGGAGTGCGTCCGGGCAAAGACAGTCAGCCGGATAGGGGTATATTAATAAACGGAAAGAGGAGATTAGAAGAAACCATGCAGAAAGACCTTACAGAGGGAAGCATTACAGGCACTATGCTGCGCTTTGCCCTTCCGATGATACTGGGAAATCTTTTACAGCAGTGCTACAATGTGGCAGATACGCTGATCGTAGGCCGATTTCTGGGGGCGGATGCCCTGGCAGCCGTAGGCTCGGCCTATACCCTTATGACCTTTCTTACCTCTATTCTTCTGGGACTGTGTATGGGAAGCGGGGCCGTCTTTTCCCTGCGCTTTGGGGAGAAAAACAGCGCCCGTTTAAAAATAAGCATCTATGTATCCTTTGTAATGATTGCTGCGGTGGCTCTGGCCGTCAACCTGGCGGTGGTGGTGTTTACCGATCCCATTATGAGCCTTCTGTGCGTACCGGAAGAGATTTACGGGATGATGCGGGAATACCTGAGAGTGATCTTTTCAGGTATCCTGGCAGTTTTTCTGTATAATTTTTATGCCTCTCTTCTGCGGGCTGTGGGAAATTCTCTGGTGCCGCTGATTTTTCTGGGAATTTCAGCCGTTTTAAATATCATACTGGATCTGGTATTTGTCCTGGTGCTTCACCGGGGCGTAGCGGGAGCGGCAGAGGCCACGGTTATTTCCCAGTTTGTTTCCGGTATTGGAATCGGTATTTATACGCTTGTAAAAATGCCTGAGTTCCGGGTGGAGCGGGAACATATGAAGATAGAGCGCCAGGTTTTAGGAGAAATTTCCCAGTTTTCCTTTCTTACCTGTATCCAGCAGTCTGTGATGAATTTTGGCATCCTTATGGTACAGGGACTGGTAAACAGCTTCGGAACGGTGGTGATGGCTGCCTTTGCCGCAGCGGTAAAGATCGATTCCTTTGCCTATATGCCGGTTCAGGACTTTGGAAATGCATTTTCCACCTTTATAGCTCAGAATTACGGAGCAGGAAAAAAAGACAGGATCCGTGCAGGAATCCGTTCTGCTGTGACGGTTTCCGTTCTGTTTTGCCTGTTTATCTCCTTTGTGGTATGCGTATTTGCAAAGCCGCTCCTTCTGATTTTTGTCCAACCCCATGAAACGGAGATCCTTAAGGTGGGGATGAGTTATCTTCGGATTGAGGGTGCGTTTTACTGTGGGATCGGCTGTCTGTTTTTGCTCTATGGCCTTTACCGGGCAGTGAGAAGACCGGGAATGTCCGTGGTCCTGACTGTGATTTCCCTGGGCACCCGGGTGATTTTAGCCTATGTCCTGTCCGCCGTTCCGTCCATTGGGGTAACCGGGATCTGGGCGGCTGTGCCCATTGGCTGGTTTTTAGCCGATCTGGCAGGCTTTGTCTATTATAAAAGAAAGTTGGATGAGATTTGACCGGATTATATGCCAATGTAATTATTGATATTTCCCATGAAAGCGTGGATAAGACCTTTCAGTACCGGGTTCCTGAGAAGCTTAGAGGAACTCTTAAGGTAGGCCAGCAGGTTTACATTCCCTTTGGAGCGGGAAGCCGCAGGAGAAAGGGATATGTGGTGGAGCTTACGGATGAGCCGGAATACGATGTGGCAAAATTAAAGGAAATAGAAGGGATTGTAGAGCACAGCGTTACAGCCCAGTCACAGCTGATCTGGCTGGCCTGGTGGATGAAGGAGCGCTACGGCTCTACCATGAACCAGGCATTAAAGACAGTCCTTCCTGTGAAGCAGAAGATAAAGGAAGCTCCCAAACGGCAGATCCGGCTCATTGGCGAAAAAGAGGCCTTCCGGGAGGCGGTGGATCTGGCAGAGCGCAGAGGCTATAAGGCCAGGCTGCGCCTGTTTTGCCTGTTAAAAGAGAAAAATCCCGTTCCCTACGATCAGGCCATGAACCGTCTGAACCTGACCCCGGCGGTCCTTAAGCCTTTGGAGGAAGCGGGGCTGATCCGGGTAGAAATCGTAGAAAAATACAGAAATCCCCTTCTTGAGATGAAGCGGCTTCTCACAGGGGAAACGGGAAGGGCTTCTGCCATGGATTTTTCCGAAAGCAGTCCGATTCCCGTCTTAAATGAGGAACAGCAGGCTGCCGCATACCGCATCTGCCGGGAGTATGACAGAGGGATCCGCGCCACATATCTGCTCCATGGGATCACAGGCAGCGGAAAAACAGAGGTTTATATGGAGCTGATCCGCCATGTGGTGGAGAAAAAAAAGCAGGTAATCCTTTTGATCCCGGAAATTTCCCTTACCTGGCAGACGGTCATGCGATTTTATAAACGTTTCGGGAACCGGGTTTCCCTGCTTCACTCCAGAATGTCCCCAGGGGAGCGCTATGACCAGTATGAACGGGCAAGAACCGGGGATATAGATATTATGATCGGGCCCCGTTCTGCCCTGTTTGCCCCCTTTGAACGGCTGGGGCTGATCATTATTGATGAGGAACATGAAAATGCCTATCAGAGCGAGCTGTCCCCCCGCTATGATGCCAGGGAGACGGCAAAGGAGAGGGCCAGGATCAATCAGGCCAGCCTGATCCTGGGCTCTGCCACGCCTTCTCTGGAATCCTACACAAAGGCGGTTCTGGGAGAATATATCCTTCTTAAGCTCACAAGACGGGCAAAGGCCAGCGCGGCACTGCCTCAGGCGGAGATCGTAGATCTGAGAGAGGAATTAAAGGCGGGAAACCGTTCTATTTTCAGCCGCAGGCTGAAGGAACTGATGGAGGACAGGCTGAAAAAAGGAGAGCAGACCATGCTTTTTATCAACCGCCGCGGCTATGCAAATTTTGTATCCTGCCGTTCCTGCGGAGAGGCTATCCGCTGTCCCCACTGCGATGTGACCCTGACGCTTCATAAAGACGGCCGTCTGATGTGCCATTACTGCGGTCATACGGTGATGCAGCCAAAGCTCTGCCCCTCCTGCGGTTCCGCCTATATTGCGCCCTTTGGAACGGGAACCCAGAAGATTGAAGAAATGGCAGTAAAAATGTTTCCTCAGGCAAGGATTCTCAGGATGGATCTGGATACCACCTCAAAAAAGGGAGGCCATCAGGAAATCCTTTCTGCCTTTGCAAGAGGAGAGGCCGATATCCTGATCGGTACCCAGATGATCGTAAAGGGACACGATTTTCCAAAGGTCACTCTGGTCGGGGCTCTGGCGGCCGATCTCTCCCTCTATGCTCCGGATTACCGCTGCGGGGAGGAAACCTTTGATCTTTTAACCCAGGCAGCAGGAAGGGCCGGAAGGAGCCATATTCCGGGGAATATGGTGATCCAGACCTATCAGCCGGATCATTACAGCATACAGACGGCAGCCAGCCAGGACTATGAAAGCTTTTACAGCCAGGAGATGAATTTCAGGCGGCTTCTGGGATATCCTCCCGCAGTGGGGCTGTTAACACTCACTTTGTCCGACGGCTGTGAGGAGCGCCTTGAAAAGGCCGCAGAGGTACTGGAGAAGATGACAGCCCGTTTTCCGGAGCATTTTCCGGGAAAAAAACTTGCCTGCATTGGCCCTGTGAATGCCCCGGTGTACAAAGTTAATGATATTTACAGAAAAATTTTATATATTAAGAATGAAAACTATGATATACTGATACAGATCAGAAAAATGGCGGAGGCCTGCTTGGATGGCATGGAAGGGATTTCCCTCCAGTCCGATCTGGCTTTATAGGCCAAACAGTAGAAAAGGGGTTTGTATATCCGCCGTTTATGGTTTGAATATGAAAAAGGAGAGATAATAAAATGGCAGTCCGTCAGATTCGTGTAATTGGAGATGAAGTTTTAAATAAAAAATGCAAGCCGGTAAAGGAGATGACTCCTCGTACGGCAGAGCTGATCGAAGATATGTTTGAGACCATGTATGAGGCAAACGGCGTAGGCCTTGCAGCTCCCCAGGTGGGCGTTTTAAAGAAAATCGTGGTAATTGACGTAGAGGACGGCAATCAGTATGTGCTGATCAACCCGGAAATTGTGGAGCAGCAGGGCGCCCAGACCGGATACGAGGGCTGCTTAAGCGTTCCCGGCAAGACCGGCATCGTAACCCGTCCGGATTATGTAAAGGTAAGAGCGCTGAATGAAAACATGGAGGAGTATGAGTTAGAGGGACAGGATCTTTTAGCCAGAGCCATCTGTCATGAGTGCGCACACCTGGATGGCCAGCTCTATGTAGAGCTGGTCGAAGGCGAGCTGCTGGATACAGAGGCTGAAGAAGAGGAAGAGGAGATGTAAGATGCGTATCGTATTTATGGGGACGCCGGATTTTTCCGTTCCGGCATTAAATGCCCTGGTGGATGCCGGCCACGAGGTAGCTGCGGTAGTGACCCAGCCGGATCGTCCAAAGGGCAGAGGAAAAGATGTACAGATGACGCCGGTGAAGCTTCAGGCGTTAGAGTACGGCATTCCGGTCTATCAGCCGGAAAAGGTAAAGGATCCGGCTTTTGTGGAGATTTTAAAGGAGCTTCATCCGGAGGCGATCGTAGTAATCGCCTTCGGACAGATCCTCTCAAAGGCCATTCTGGATATTCCGCCCTATGGCTGCGTCAATATCCATGCCTCCCTGCTTCCAAAGTACCGGGGAGCAGCTCCCATCCAGTGGGCGGTGATCGACGGAGAGAAGGAAACCGGCGTTACCACCATGATGATGGATGTGGGACTGGATACGGGAGACATGCTGGAAAAGACGATGATCCCTCTGGATCCGAAGGAAACCGGAGGAAGCCTGTTTGAAAAACTCAGCCAGGCAGGGGGAAAGCTGATTCTTTCCACCCTTGATAAGCTTGAGAAGGGCACCGCAGTAAGGACGCCTCAGAAGGACGAGGATTCTACCTATGCAAAGATGCTTACAAAGTCTCTGGGACGCATTGACTGGTCTATGGAGGCAGAGGCCATTGAACGCCTGATCCGCGGTTTAAATCCCTGGCCCAGCGCCTATACCTCCCTTCATGGAAAGACCTTAAAGCTCTGGGATGGGGATGTTTTGAAGGAAACGACGGATGCCAGACCGGGAGAGGTAGTCCTTTGTGATCCCCGCCGTCTGGTAGTGGCTGCAGGAGAAGGGCTGTTATCCATCCGCCAGCTTCAGCTGGAAGGAAAGAAGCGGATGGATGTGGAAACCTTCCTCAGAGGCTATTCCGTAAAAGAGGGAGAAATACTGGGAGAGTAAGTTTCCCGCAATCATGCTGTTACGTTAGAAAGAGAGTGAATCTATATGTTTTATATGCCCTATTTTGACCCTACCTACGTTCTGATCCTCATCGGAATGGTGCTGTCTTTAATGGCTTCTGCAAAACTGAACGCTACCTCCAGCACCTATGCCCGTGTGGGAAGCCGCTGCGGGCTTACGGGAGCAGAGGCGGCAGAGCGGCTGCTCCGTTCCCAGGGGATCTATGATGTGGCAGTGCGCCGTGTATCCGGTCACCTTACAGATCACTATGACCCCCGCACCAAAACAGTAAACCTGTCGGATGCGGTATACGGAGCCACCTCCATTGCAGCCATCGGTGTGGCGGCCCATGAGTGCGGCCATGCCATGCAGGATGCAGGAGAGTACGTTCCCCTGCGGTTAAGAGCTGCATTGGTGCCGGTAGCCAACTTCGGCGCCCAGATCTCCTGGCCCCTGATCCTCATCGGCTTCTTTATAGGCGGAGGCTTTCTGGTTGATATAGGGATCCTGCTTTTTTCAGCCGCCGTGCTTTTCCAGCTTGTGACCCTGCCGGTAGAATATAATGCTTCCCACCGTGCAGTAAAGCTTCTGGATTCCATTGGGATTCTTCGGGATCAGGAAGTGGGGCAGGCAAGAAAGGTATTAGGCGCAGCTGCCTTAACCTATGTAGCTGCTGCAGCAGCTTCCATCCTCCAGCTCCTTCGTCTGCTTCTTTTATTCGGAAACAGAGACAGGGATAATTAACAGGAGGGATTTATGGCAAAACAGACAGACAGGGGTCTGGAAAACAGGGAAATAATCCTTGGGGTGTTGACGGAGGTGCTCGAAAAGGGCAGCTTCGTCCATCTTGTTTTAAACCAGGCTCTTTATAAATATCAATATCTGGATAAGGCAGACAGAGCCTTTATCACCCGTGTCACAGAAGGGACACTGGAGTATATGCTTCAGCTGGACGGGGTGATCAACCGGTATTCAAAGACAAAGACGAACAAGATGAAGCCACTGATCCGGAACCTTTTAAGAATGAGCGTCTATCAGCTTCTCTATATGGACCGGGTGCCTGACAGCGCTGTGTGCAATGAAGCGGTAAAGCTGGCAGTGAAGCATCGGTTTCAGGGTTTAAAGGGCTTTGTAAACGGAGTGCTGCGTACCATTTCCAGAGAAAAGGAACACATTTCCTTTGAGAATCCAGCCATGCGTTTCAGTGTTCCAGACTGGATGTATGATAAATGGGTCAGAGACTGGGGAGAAGAGAGGGCCGAGATCATTGCCGCATCCTTTTTAGAGCCCCGTCCTACCTGGGTTCGATGCAATGAAAGTACCGTACCGGTATCTCAGATATTAAAATCTCTTCAGGAAGAGGGAGCCGGTGCAGAGTGTATGGAAGGCTTTGATTCCATGATCGCCCTGTGGGGCTATGACTATCTGGAAGGGCTGACTGCATTCTTGGAGGGCTGGATCCAGGTTCAGGATATCAGCTCCAGCCTGGTAGGACAGCTGGCTGCTCCAAAAAAGGGTGATATCATCATTGATGTATGCGCTGCTCCTGGAGGAAAGAGCCTTCATCTGGCAGATCAGCTAAAACGGACCGGCCTGGTAGAAGCCAGGGATTTAACAGAACAGAAGGTTTCCCTTATTGAGGACAATATTGCCCGCTGCGGTCTGACAAATATTCAGACAAAGGTATGGGACGCCACTGTGTTTGACCCGTCCAGTGAGGAAAAGGCAGATATCGTGATCGCAGATCTTCCCTGTTCCGGCATGGGAATTATTGGGAGAAAGCCGGATATCAAGTACCACATGACAGAAGAAAGTCTGAAAGCTTTGGAAGAATTGCAGCGCCAGATCTTATCCGTTGTATGGCGGTATGTAAAGCCCGGCGGAACACTGATTTACAGTACCTGCACCATCAATAAGGGAGAAAATGAGAAAAATGCTTCCTGGATTCGCGGGAATCTTCCCTTTGAGCCTGTGGATATAAGAGGAAAGCTCCCGGAGGGATGGGAAGCAGCCTCTTCTGCTTCTTTACAGGAGGGACAGATCCAGATCCTGCCGGGGATTGGCCCATGGAAGGAATTTGACGGCTTTTTTATCAGCGTTTTTAAGCGCCGGGGATAAAAAGACCGGTTTATTTTAAAGTACAGGAGTTTTTTATGTTAGATTTAACAGACCGCAATGGTAAAAAAGATATCAAATCCATGACCCTGGAGGAAGTAACCGCAGAGCTTGGCACATTGGGAGAAAAGCCCTTTCGGGCAAAGCAGCTCTACGACTGGCTCCATGTAAAGCTGGTGACAGACTTTGATCAGATGAGTACTCTCTCAAAGAGCCTTCGGGAAAGGCTTAAAGAGCATTACAGCGTTACGGCATTAAAGGTTGTAGGAGAACGGATTTCGGCTGTGGACGGTACCAGAAAGTACCTCTTTGGACTGGAAGATGGGAATGTGATCGAGAGTGTGTGGATGAAGTACCATCACGGCAATTCCGTATGCATTTCCTCCCAGGTGGGCTGCCGTATGGGCTGCCGCTTCTGCGCCTCCACCCTGGACGGTCTGGAGCGGAACCTGCGGGCCTCAGAAATGCTGGATCAGATTTATCGGATCCAGACCATTACAGGAGAGCGGGTATCCAATGTGGTGATCATGGGTTCCGGAGAACCCATGGACAACTATGATAACGTGATCCGTTTCCTGCGCCTGATCTCCCATGAGAAGGGGCTTAACATCAGCCAGAGAAATCTGACGGTATCCACCTGCGGCATTGTGCCGGGAATCTTAAAATTTGCTAAAGAGGGGCTTCAGGTCACATTAGCCTTGTCTCTGCACGCCCCCAATGACGAGGTGCGAAAAACCTTGATGCCGGTGGCAAACAGCTACCGTCTGGAAGATATTTTAGATGCCTGCCATACATATTTTGAAGCAACCGGCAGACGGCTGACCTTTGAATACAGCCTGGTAAAAGGGGTAAATGATAATTTAAAGGAGGCCGCAGCCCTTACGAAACTGATAAAGGACCAGCATGGCCATGTAAATCTGATCCCGGTTAATCCCATCAAGGAACGGGATTACGTTCAGTCCGACCGCAGGGCCATTGAGGCGTTTCGGAACTATCTGGAAGACCACGGCATCAATGCCACGGTCCGCCGGGAGATGGGCCGGGATATCGGCGGAGCCTGCGGGCAGCTAAGAAAGAGTTATATAGAAGGAGGGGGATGACATGGAAGCATATGCACTGACAGATATAGGGAGAGTCCGCTCCATGAACCAGGATTATATTTATGCCTCTCAGGAAACCATTGGTTCCCTTCCAAACCTTTTTCTGGTAGCTGACGGCATGGGCGGTCATCAGGCCGGTGATTTTGCCTCCCGGTATGCAGTGGAACATCTGGTGGTGTACTTAAACCGCTGCCAAAAGGGAGCGGCAGTGGCTCAGCTGCAGGAGGGGATCCGCCAGGTAAATGCAGGCCTTTACGATGAATCCCTTAAGAGGGAGGAACTGAGCGGTATGGGATGCACGCTTGTAGCAGCGGTGATAGAGGATGGGATCCTCTATGCGGCTAATATCGGAGACAGCCGTCTTTACCGGATCCATGGAGGCCGGATTCGCCAGGTTACAAAGGATCATTCCTATGTGGAGGAAATGGTAGCCAGAGGGAAAATGGTCCGGGGAAGTGCGGACTATAACCGCAGGAAAAATATCATTACCCGGGCAATGGGAATCGGAACCCATGTAGAGGCAGACTTTTTTGAGGCGGATTTAGAGTCGGGCGACTATATACTTCTCTGTTCCGACGGCCTTACCAATATGGTGGCCGATGAACGGATCTGCGCCATTATATCCGAACCCGGCACTCTTAAGGAAAAGGCAGAGCGTCTGATCGAGGAAGCCAATGAGAGTGGAGGAATCGATAATATTGCGGTTGTTCTTGTAAAATTCGAGGAAGGGGGAACCGGCCTATGTTAAATCCTGGAACCTACCTTCAGGGGCGGTATGAAATTCTGGAAAAAATCGGCTCAGGTGGAATGTCTGTTGTCTATAAGGCAAAATGCCATACCTTAAACCGTCTGGTAGCGATTAAGGTACTGAAGGAAGAATTTGCCTCAGATGAGAATTTTGTAAGCAAGTTTAAGATGGAAGCTCAGGCAGCAGCACGGCTTTCCCATCCCAATATTGTAAATGTATATGATGTAGTAGATGAGGAAAATCTTCATTATATCGTGATGGAGCTTATTGAGGGGATTACCCTCAAAAGCTACATTGAAAAAAAGAAACTTTTAGACAGCAAAGAGGCGATCGGTATTGCCATCCAGGTGGCACAGGGGATTGCTGCAGCTCATGAGCAGCATATCATCCACCGGGATATCAAGCCTCAGAACATGATCATTTCAAAAGACGGCAAGGTAAAGGTAGCAGACTTTGGCATTGCCAGAGCCGTTTCCAGCCAGACGGTTAATTCATCGGCTGCTGTGGGCTCGGTGCACTATATTTCACCGGAACAGGCCAGAGGCGGATACTGTGATGAGCGAAGCGATATCTATTCCTTTGGAATTACGCTTTATGAAATGGTTACAGGCCGGGTTCCCTTTGAGGGGGACAATACGGTTGCTGTGGCTCTGGCCCATCTAGAGGATCCGGTGGTCCCGCCAGGAGATTATAATCCTCAGGTCTATTCGGGGCTGGAGGATATTATTTTAAAATGTACCAAAAAGAAGCCGGACAGGCGCTATGGCTCCATGGAGGAGGTAATCCACGATCTGCGCCGGGTGCTTATGGATCCGGAATGTGATATTTACCAAAATGAGGAAATAGAGGAAGGGGGGGATCCCTATCAGACACGCCCTATTTCTAAAGACGAGTTAAGCCAGATCCGGGATCATCACCGCCGTAAAAGCAGGGAGACTGGTGCAGATGAGGCGGAAAAAGTGACAGAGGGTCTTGAAACGTCTGATGAAGAAAATGGATCCCCAGACAGCCTGTCTAAAGAGGATGCGGAGGAGTTTGGCGACGGCACGGGAGATCATCGCAGCAGGTATCATTCTTCCCGCAAAAGAGAATTTCATAAAAAGATTCCCTCCAGAAAGCGGGACGAGGATGTAAGCACACAGTTTGAACGGATGATCGCTGCGATTGGCATTATAGCTGCCATACTGGTCGTGATCGTGGTTGTTTTTGTGTTTTCAAGACTTACAGGGCTGTTCTGGCCCGGAAGCGGGCAAGACAGCCAGGAAAATCAGACAGAGGCGGTCACCCAGTCCGCATCTATGGAGGAAATCCAGGTGATCCCGGATGAGGGAGAGACTATAATGCCAAATGTTTTAGATCTGCCCAGAGATATGGCGGAAAGCAAGCTTAAGGAATATGACATTGTAATGAAGGTTACAGGGGAAGAGTACTCCGAAAACTATTCCAAGGGCTATGTAATGCGCCAGGATGTGGACGAGGGGACAGCAGTAGAAAAATGGAGTACCGTAGGAGTTATCATCAGCAAGGGAAGCGAACGGGTAGACGTAAAGGCGCTTAATTTATCCGGTATGGATAAAAAGCAGGCAGAGGAGATTTTAAAAGATAAGGATCTGATTCCGTCTGCAAAAGAAGAAGCAAATGATACGGTGCCGAAGGGAAAGGTGATCCGTGTTGGAACAGAAGAAGCAAAGACGGGAGATACGGTGGAGCTTTTTGTAAGCTCAGGCCCTAAAACCGTTCAGGGACAGGTGCCAAAGCTGACGGACGGCGATGCGGCAGCAGCAGATGCTCTTTTAAAGGCAGCCGGTCTTGTGAGCGGTACAGTGACCTATGAGTACGATCCTTCCAAGCCTCATGGGCAGGTTCTTTCTCAGAGTGAACTTCCGGGAACCATGTTGGAGCCCCAGTCTGCAGTGGATTATGTAGTTAATGACAGTGCTCAGGCTTCCACAGAGGCTGCTGTGGCAAAAACAGGAGAGGAAGAGAAATATTATGTTGGTTCCATTGACGCTACCTGCTCCTTAAGCAATTATATTGGCCCTGCTTCCCAGACAAGCAGCGTGCGTATTTTGATCCGTTTAAAACAAAAGGATCCCAAGGATGCCAATACCTATGTATACACAAACCTGATCAGTCCCAGACTGGTAGTAGGCTCTCAGGATATTCCTGTTGTATTCTCGCGGATCAAGGGCGCATACGGCGTTGACAGCGGGATTGTGGAGGTTGTAGATGTGGATAATGACGATAAGGTGATCCAATCCTGGCCGGTATCCTTTTTCCCGGCAGGATAAAAAAGAACAGGAAACAATATGACAGGAAAGATAATCAAGGGAATTGCAGGCTTTTATTATGTAAATGACGGCGAAAACCGGGTGTACCAGTGCAGGGCAAAAGGTATTTTCAGAAACAGGAAAATTAAACCCCTGGTAGGAGATAATGTGGAATTTTCCATCCTGGATGAAGAGGCAGGAGAGGGGAATATCGACGAGATCCTTCCGAGAAAAAATGCCCTGGTGCGCCCGGCGGCAGCCAATGTGGATCAGGCGCTGGTACTCTTTGCCCTGACTCAGCCATCCCCCAATTTAAATCTTCTGGACCGCTTTCTGGTGATGATGGCTATGGAGGAGATTCCGGTAGTGATCTGCTTTAATAAGGCGGATCTGGGAGATGGTGCCATGGAGGAGGAGTACAAAAAGATATATGAGGGCGCTGGTTATGAAGTTCACTTTATCAGTGCCAGGACTGATCTGGGGATGGATCAGGTCCGTGAGCTTTTAAGAGGGCGTACGACGGTGCTGGCCGGCCCTTCCGGAGTAGGGAAATCCTCCCTTACAAACCGGATCCAGCCGGAGGCATCCATGGAAACAGGAGGCATCAGCCGGAAGATTGAGCGCGGAAAGCACACCACCCGTCATTCAGAACTGTTTTTTGTGGAAAAAGATACTTATATGATGGACACACCGGGCTTCAGCTCCATGTATACGCCGGAAATAGAGGCTTCTGAGCTGAAGGAGTTTTTTCCGGAGTTTGCAGAGTTTGAGGATGAATGCCGCTTTTTGGGCTGTGTCCACATAGGAGAAAGGGTCTGCGGGGTAAAGGAAGCGGTAAAAGAGGGGAAAATCAGTCTCAGTCGCTATGAGAATTACCGTCTGATCTATGAAGAACTTAAGCAGAAAAGGAGATATTAAATCATGTATTATAAGGTAGCGCCGTCAGTTCTGGCGGCAGATTTTGCAGAGCTTGGAAGTCAGCTTCGGGCTGTTTCAGAGGCCGGAGCAGAGTGGATCCATCTGGATGTGATGGATGGCGCCTTTGTGCCGAGCATTTCTTTTGGCATGCCAGTGATCAAAAGCATCCGCCGGGTAACGGATCGTGTGTTTGACGTTCATATGATGGTGGAGGAGCCGGGCCGCTATGTGGAGGATGTAAAGAAGGCAGGAGCGGATGTGATCACCGTCCATGCCGAGGCCTGTAAGCATTTAGACCGGGTGATCAGCCAGATCAAGGAAGCCGGCTGTCGGGCCGGAGTGGCTTTAAATCCGGCGACTCCTGTTTCTGTGCTGGAACATATTCTGGATCAGGTGGACATGGTTTTGATCATGACCGTTAATCCGGGCTTTGGCGGACAGAAGTTCATCCCCTATACCATCGAAAAGGTAAAAGCAGTGAGAAGGCTTTGTGACGAGCGGGGCCTTACGACAGACATCCAGGTAGACGGA
>ULQT01021048.1_pt1 | contig 13495 bp, 2 predicted proteins | sample 1954791 | NCBI WGS metagenome assembly ULQT01 (sample SAMEA4835663, study PRJEB28245) | human gut metagenome | biome: gut microbiome; material: fecal sample | place: Denmark | collected 2008 | reverse complement strand
GAGCTGGATAAGTCCCACCGGGGGGCTGTGGCGGCAGGAGACACGGTCACAGTGATCACGGCCCCCAGAAATAACGGGGAGGAGAAATATCAGATGGACGGAGTTCCATTTTATACGGAACCCGGGGGCGGGAAAACACCCATGGCGTATCAGACCGGCGGCTCTTATGCCTTTGTGATGCCGGAGCATGATACGGAAATTTCGGCCGTGTATAAAAAGGTGGCGGCAGATATCCGGGTGACGCCGGAGGAGCTGGCCTTCCATGTGACAGAGGAGAGGACCGGGAACAGAAAGTCCCCTTCTATCGTCACAGAGGTTAGAAATGACGCGGGAAAGCTGATCGCCAGATACATAAATGGAAGTCTGGAAGAGGGAACAAAGGTCCAGGAGGTGAAGGTGGAGGCAGTTGTGGATAAGAACAACGATGTGGCAGACAGCCGTGTCCAGTGGAGCGTGGACGACGGAGAGCTTCTTCTTTTAAAGCAGAATCCCGATGAGGACAGCGAGGGCTATACGGAGATGAGCGCATCCATGGAGCTGGATCTGAAGGCCGGTTTCTTCCGGGACATCATAGAGAAGGCGGAAAAGGAACAGGCAGATAAGGGATTTAAGTATCCGATCCCCGATACCATATATGGAAACGGCACCCTGGGAGGTCTGGCTGTGCTGACTGCAAAGACCAGGCCTGCGGCCAGCTTTGAGGGAAAGCCCCTGACGGCCAACTGCCGGATCCCGGTCACCTTCCAGATAAAGGACAGGACCCGGGTGGCGGCAGAGGGGGCCTCCTTAGACCGGGAGAATCTTTTCTTTACGGTCACAAGGACGCTGACGGGAGACAGAAAAACTCCGGTGGATACAGTAACGGTCACCGGCCCGCAGACACTGAGCGCCGTTTTTTCTCCGGATCATTTTGATAAAAGGGATGTTTCCTGGTCTGTGGACGATAAAAATGTGATCCGGGTGGACGCCGGAGGCTACGGACAGGGAAATACGGAGGAGGATTATAAAAATGCCAGAGTGGAAGCTGTGAAGGACACCCGGTGGATCCGGGATATCATGGCAGCGGATGACGCGGTCCACGAGGCAGATCCATATTCCAGACGGAGCGGGGAAGGAAAGAGGACGGCCTTTGTGACCGTCACGGCGGATGATTCCCTGGGAAACAGGCAGACGGCTTCCTGCCGGGCAGAGGTATCGTTTGTGACGGTGGATCAGACAAAGGTACTGGCGGAGGAGATCCAGACAGACCGGGAAAAGCTGGAATTTGACATGGTGCTTACAAAGACCGGCCGCCGTTCGGATCCGGTGCTCACATGGACCGGGACAGGGAGCCAGAAGGTGACGGCAGTTTTGTATCCCCAGAGACCGGAGGGGGAAGCGGAGGAGGACTGGCCGGAGCTGGAGTGGAAGGCTGACAGAGAGCTTCTGTCCGTCAGCGGGGACGGACTGGTAACTCCGGCAGTGAATGCCAGATGGATCCAGGAGGCCATGAAGAAATATCCGTATTCTGCACAGAAAACTACAACGGCTGTTGTGGGCTCCGGGGATAAGAAGAAGGAGGTCACAGTGGTCCTGAATTTCAAAATGGAGGACCGGACATACCGTCCATCGGGCTCCGGCAGCTCCGGAGGCCACTCTTCGGGCAGCGCTTCTTCGGGGATCACCACCAGGGGGAAAAAGACGGCGGGCGTACCTATGCCGGTGAATGGGCCTATATCCATAATCCTTATGCGGGCGAGGGACAGGAAAGCACGTCCTGGTTCCGGTTTTCCAGCGACGGGGCCATGGTGACTGGCTGGTTCCAGGATCCGGCAGACGGAAACTGGTATTACCTCCATGATATTTCCGACGGCGGTCTGGGGCGTATGTATACAGGCTGGCACAGGATCGGAGGAAGCTGGTACGCCTTCGGCCCCAGCGGCAGGATGCTGACCGGATGGAACTGGATCAACGGAAGGTGCTATTATCTGGAGCCGGAAAGCGGCAGGATGCTGTCGGATGCAGTGACGCCCGACGGGTATACGGTGGACAGCTCCGGAGCCTGGACCGTAAACGGAAAGGTACAGGTCCTGGGAAGGGATCTGGAGGAGGGCCGGTAGGCCGGTCCCAGCAGGCTGTTTTCCTGGCCGGGAGATCAAGAAAGGACATGGATATGATGGAATGCATTTGGAATAAAAAATCAGTAAAAAGGGGGACAGCCCTGGTCATGGCCGCAGTCCTGCTGGCTCTGGCTGTGCCGTTTCCCCTCCCGGCCAGGGCCTCCAGCGTATGGCCCCAGAAGGCAACGGCTCCGTTTTACTGTCTGGATGGAGGAAGGGGATGGAAGCAGGTGGACCGGTATGACATCTATGAATACGATCCCCTGCCGTCGCCGCTGACAGAGACCCAGACGAAACGGCTGTTCTGGTCCTATCCCAGTAACTGGACCGCATTAAAAGAGGCGGCCCGGAAATTTGATCCAGAGCTTTATGGGGAGATCGCCTCCACGGCATCGGGCCCCAATGTGGTAAAACGGGTGAAGGACGATCCCAGTACAAGGTTTGCGTGGGTGGCGGATCACCCGGAGATCGAGGAAAGGGCCATAGCCGCCATGGAGCAGATGGCAGCGGATGGGGGGGAGAAAGGAAAAGAAGCGCCGGACGCCATCCGGGATGCCACCTCCGAGGAAACGGCAGTACCGTTTACGGTACTGCCCTTCTCCGATGGTCCAGGAGCCCTGGATACAGAGTTTTTCCTGGGAAGTGAGTTTATCCGGGATATTGCAAAGATCGAGCCCCAGAGCGTCTGGGACAACGGCTCCACGGGAGGAAATGTGGGCTGGCTGGACGCATCCCAGGATAAAAATATCGCCAGGTCTGTTCTGGGAGAGGAATTATATGAGATCACCTGGAGCGGAGACTCCATTAAGATCCATAATAACGGCTCTGCCACAGCCAATGAGAATGCTCTGGACAGTACCATGACAGAGGAGCAGAAATACAATAAGACCATGGTCCGCTATAAGATCACCATGCGGAAAAATTCCGGCTGGTATACGGAGGGAAGCTGGAACGACGACTATCTCCATGAATGGATGGACTTTAAGGCGTGTGTCAATGCTCCGCAGCACCAGAGGCTTTATAAGGCCGGGATCGAGATCGTTCCGTCGGATATGGTCTTTTATATAGTCGTAAGCCAGGAGGGGGATGGAGACGGCCCGGACGACGACCGTGAGCCGGCCTACGGGGGCGGAGAGCCGGAGCTGTCTTTCCAGGTCTTCCGCCACGAGGAAACCTTTCAGTCCGATTATAACGTGCGGCTGAAAAAGCTGGACGATGAGACTGGAATGCCCTTAAAGGGGAGCCAGTTTTATCTGTATGAGCGGTTTGAGGATGGGGGAAGCCTTGGGACCGGTGAAAGAGGAGCCGGGCTTTCGACGGAAAATATAAGCTTTGCTCCATGGGATGGCTTTCAGATCTTTGCCGAGGGGACCACAGACGAAAATGGAGAGATCTCCCATACGGACAGCCGGAGCTACGGGTATTCCAAAACGTACTGCGATGGCCATGGAGTTCCCCAATGGGCAGATATTCCCCAAAAGGATCCAGGCTCCGGCACAGGAAAAGAGGATAGGAGCGGGGATGCTTCCTGGGAAGAGGCGGCAGAGGTCACAAGGGATAAGAACCGTGCGGCGGCAGAGGAATGGCTGTCCCTGGTGGAGGCCTGTGAAGCAGAGGCAGAGGGGGGCGTTCATTTTCACTGGGTTTCTGATGAAAGCGCGTTTGACCAGGTGGCCGGAGTTCTGGAAAGCGGCACCGGCGGGGGAGAGGCCAGAGAGCGGGATAAAGGCGGACCGGAAGAGGATACGGGGTCCGGCAGCGCCTTTGAGGCGTCCGGCTGCAGGGCTGACTGCGAAGAGACATATGAGAATTTTACTTCCTTGAGATTTACCTATACGTGGAAGGAGATACAGGCCAGGAATGGCTATATCCTTCATGGTCTCCATAACGACGATATTCCTGTGGAGCTGGTGACAACCACATCGTCCCAGAACGGGGCTGTATGTAGCCGGGCAGAGGGAGACAGCGGGGACATTACAGAAAACATCTGGTATACGGGCTCCAGAGACAGCGGAGAAATACAGGCGGAGACTGCCGGAAGGAAGGTGCAGACCTTAAAGGCTTCTGGGATCTCCACCCCGTCTGATACAGAGAGGCTCCTTACGCCTTCCAACGCAGGACGGATCTTTACTTCCTCCAATGCCTGGAAGCTGTTTTCCATGCTGCTGGCAGACGAAGGGGAGCCGGAGGATGAGGATTGGGAGGAACAGGGGGGAGGAGATTTCCAGTCGTATCTGGAGAATGCCCGTCCGGACGGGATCCGTCATCTGGAGACTGGGGATCCTGGGATCTTTTCTCACTGCAATGGAGAGGAGGGCTGTGGGGATTCATGGATCGTTAAGGATCACAGGACCGAGGGAGAGATCCATATTAACAAGCGGGATCTGAACCTTTATAAGGGAGAATCAGAGGAATATTCCTCTTTCGGGGATACGGAAGGGGACGGAAGCCTGGAGGGAGCCGTTTACGGCCTGTTTGCAGCCGAGGATATCGTTCATCCAGACTCGGAGTTGGGAAAGGATGGGCAGCTGACCAATACGGGGATTGTTTATAAAAAGGATGATCTTACGGCGGTGGCAGCCACCGACCGGGATGGAAATGCTGGATTTACCGTTTATACAGAGGCGCCTGGAACCACCTTTGATTATGATGCAGGAAAAACGGTCAGACGGACGGATCCAGGCTGGGAAGGTCCTGGAAACCGTTATGGGGAAAATCTGTCCGTCAATGGGAACTGCTGGATCGGGAGACCTCTGATCCTGGGACGGTATTATGTGAAGGAACTGTCCAGAAGCGAGGGATATGAGCTGTCAGTCAACGGACGCTCCGGGCAGTGGACCAATAAAGGATCTGGCTTTGAAACGCCAGAGGGGGCAGCCTCCTTAAGGGGGACGTCCGTTGTCTCCATGCCGGAGCTTTCCGCTTCCATGGAGGGAGAGGGTGGAAGCGGAAACGGCTTTGACCAGCTTCCATTTATGGTGACCTCTTCCGGGACTGTGGATCCGGAGTCGGGAACCGGAGGATATGAGCTTATTTTTTCCGGATTTCCAGAGGATACGGAATTTTTCCGGGTGGATACAGGGGAGAAGGAGGTGACGGGTCCCCGTGTGACTGGCACAGAGGAGGTCCCTGTGAAGGATGAGAATGGGGACCAGGTATGGAAAACTGCGGACACAGACCGGAGCCATGTGAGATATGAACCGGAATATGGGCCGGACGGCAGGATCACCGGGCAGCATCCCATGAGCCGGACAGAGCCGCAGATCTTAAGGGCGGAGCATGTTCCGCAGACGCCGGTCATGGGGCTCACAGATCTGGAGCTGGATGAGGCAGAGCCGATGCTTAGGGAAAAGGCGGCGGACCACGACCTTACGGATCCGGAGGACCCGGCGTTCCGGTATCTGAAGGCAGAGGTGGAGGAGATCCTGAACCGCAATGGATATGAGATCCCTGTCATGGCGGACGGGACCTGCTCATCGAGAGAGCTTCCGGTATACAGCAGAGGGGTCCAAAGGGGCCAGACGGATATTTTTGGCATGACAGCCGCTCCCGGGGAACCAGCAGTAAAAACGCATTATGGAGCAGCGGTCACGACTCTTTCCCTGGAAGGCCTGGGGCCGGACGCAGAGATCGCCGCCGTATTGGAGAAGATCCTTTTATGGTATGCGGAGCACCCCCAGTGGAGCTTTGGCGGCATCGACGCCTTTGAAATGTCCGGAGATACATGCCGTGCGGTCCTGTATGCGGGCGCGTCGGTCCGGGGAAGCCGCCGTTTTTTTACCATGAAGGAGGAAAACGGAAAAGCGGAGGTGGATAAGGTATATTCCGTCCTGGAGGATCCGGTCCATTTACGGTGGGTGTATCAGGAATACAGACGGGAAGGAAGCCACCGTTTCCAGACAGAACGCCGGTACTATATGGGCAGCGGGGCTGGAAAGCGGTATTACATAGACGTGGTCCTGACCCCGGCGGTGCTTGTGGATGGAAAAGGTCAGCTCCAGGATATGGACCATCAGGTGATGGTATATCATGAAGCCGGTGAAAGGATCGTGGATTATATAGATGGAGACCCGGAGCACGGCTGGCAGGTCCCCCTCACAGAAACCATAGATAAAATTGAGATCACCACAGAAAAGGAGCTGGCGGATACAGATGTAAGGCTGGAACAGGCAGAGTATGACCGGAAAATGGGGATACACAGGGTCCGGGTCGCCTCTAAGGGCACCGACAGCTTTGGAAAAGCGTTTTCAGACGAAAATGGCCGGCTGACGCTTTCCTTTATGGCGAAGCTTCCCAGAAAGCAGACCGTGCTTACAAAAGCGGAGGTCGACAGCCTGGGAGCAGGGAATGTATATGGCTACCGGGCCGGGGATCCGATCGGCTTTGCAGAATATCTTGCGCGGTTTGGAAATATTTCCATAAGTGCTTCGGCTTTTACAGGGGATGGAGGGGCCGATACATATATTGTGGCAAAGCATCTGGTTTACAGAGGCCAGCATAAGATCACGGAGGATGGCGATACAGGCCTGGCTCCGGTCCAGGTCCTGGAGCGCCCCGTCAGGCAGAGGGTAAAGGTCGTAAAGGATGTGGACAGCGGGGAGGCCCTGGGGAATTTCCGGTTTAAAATTTATTTAAGATCCAATCTGGAACGGCTGTATTGTGACGAGGACGGAGCGATCACATGGACAGATAAAAACGGAACGGCTGTGGACGTGGACCAGTACCACAGGGTATTTCCGGAGCTGGTGCAGAAGCTGTATACGGTAAAGACGGAAAGACGAGTCCTGGAGGATCACAATTATGAAAAATTTTTCCATGCGGTCCGGACGGCGGATAAGGACAAGTGGGACCTGGGGGGCCAGGTGGTAAATTCCTCCTTTAAGCCATTTGCCAGGAGTCTTCTTACGGGAATAGAAAATACAGTCAATTCCTCGCCGGAGGCCAGGGAAAATGCAAAGCGGTCCGATGCAGTACGCCAGTTTGCAGTCACCTGGTATCTGGAGGACCAGGTAAAGGAGGAACTGGCAGAGAATGGAACAGAGGCCGCCTATGGGGACCAGGTATACGACCGGGCTCTTTATAAAGCCATCCTCAGGGCGGAGGAGTATCTGGAGCCATTTTTTAAGTATGATCTGGATTCTCTGTATTCCATCCGGTGGGACAGTGAGGAAAATGGAGGGATTGACCGGGATAAGACGACCCTGTCCGCCTGGCAGCTTAAAATGCAGGGGGGAGAAGCGGAGTACGCCTTCGGGATATCGGAGTATCTGCCATATGGAACCTATGTCCTGGCAGAGCAGCAGCCCTTTAAAGCCCAATGGATGGATTTTGAGAACCGGCATTACCGGATCGATCCGCCGAAGGAGATCGTTCTCCCATCGGTGTATGAGGACGGATGGGCGGAGATCCCGGACCGTCTTTCAGAGGAGCTGGTGTACAACAGTAAGGAGCCGCCGGAAAAAACAGCCGGGCGGTATCGAATCCGGTTTGACGGAGTAAAGAAAGGAAACGAAAGGGAACCGGACGGGAAATATGTGGTAAAGGGCCATGGCCACAGCGGGGATTTCTATGTATATCCCTATGGGGAGGAGCGTGACAGGTCGTCCTGGGATGGAAAGTATGCCCATATGTTAGAGCCGTGGAGCCAGACTGAGGATTTTGTATTCCGGACCTTTTTAAACAGGCTGTACCGGACCAGGCTGCGGATCGAAAAGCTGGATGCGGAGACCGGAGAGCAGATCCTCCATGATGAAGCAGTATTTGCCCTTTATAAAGCAGACCGGAATGAGGAGAAGGATGGGGACGGCGCTGTAAAGCGGTATGAAGCAGAGACGGTGATCCAGGGAAGCCGGGCGTTTCTGGAGGCCATGGGAGCAAGGGGGATCATGCCCTTTGCCAGGATCCAGGGGCCAGGCAGTCTGTTTTATGGAACCGTGCCCGCAGGAACGCCTGTATGCCGGGAAGAGGACTGTATTATTTTCAGGGACCAGTCCGGAGTGAGGACGGGAGACTTTCTGGCCCTTTCCTCCGTTTATGACGGGGATGAAGGGGAACCACTGCAGATCACCGGCTATGTGGAGACACCAGAGCCGCTGACAGCAGGGGTGTACGTTCTGGCAGAGCTTCTGGCTCCGGCCGGGTACGCCAGGAGTCTGCCTGTTCCCGTGGAAATATACAGCGATGGGATCTGGTATTATACCGGAGACTCCCAGGATAAAAGGGCGGCGGTCCGTTTCAGCTCCAGGAAGGAGGGCGAGGATGAAGCTGTGGAGGACACAGCCAGGATCTATGTAAACAACACAGGAGTCAGCCTGGAGGTATCCAAAGTGAAGACCCCGGCGTCTTACGAGGGGATGAAGGTCTCGGGACGCGTAGAGGGAAGCCTTTCCTTCCTGGAAGCGGTCTACGGATTGGAAAACCTGGAGCCTGCATATAATTCCATGGGAACGTACCAGGGCTTTGGATGGAAAAAAGGGACCCTGGAATATCTGGAGGAAAGAAAGGCAGCCGGGGAGCGGGTGGAGATCGTTTACGAAAATGGGATCTTCCAGGGCTATGGCTATGTGACCAGGACACTGGAAACAGCCGGTGATCAGAACCGGTATGTGGCCGGGGCGGAAATGGCTCTTTTTGAAGCCATAGAGGTGCGTCCTTCCGGCGATACGGGGGATCACAGGATGGAGGGGGTAGAGATCCAGAGAGACCGGAATGGAAACGTTCTGGATATCCAGGTGAAGAAAGGGTATGCAGGCAGCGCTTTCCGGTTAAAAAAGGATGACAATGGCCGCTGGTCATTACAGGAGGAGAAGCGGGATGATACCTCGGTACTGTTCTACGATCTGGGGAATCTTAAGGTACTGGAGACAGGAGAGGATGGGATCGTATACGGATTTGGAAGAGATGGGGAAAAAATAAGGATCACTCCGGATACCCGGTCTGTTTACGCATTCCAGGGCGGACAGCCGTTCCTTGAGCTGGCCGGAGGGGATCTGTCCAGTCTGGTCTATGACCCTGGGGCAAAGGCGTTTTTGTCCATGGATCCGGGAACAGAGATCTACCATCTGAACCAGGAGATGCAGCGGGATGCCTGTGTGGATCCATACACGGGGCTGGCTTATGTGGAAAAATCCGGAACCGGTCCCCTTGGAAAGGAAGAAGCCCACTATTTTGTATGGCCGGTGATCTCCTTTTATGATCCATATGGGAACCGGATCGCCAGGGAAAAGATCCTCACCGGACGTCCCGGAGAGGTCAACGCCGGAACAGAAAATGCGTATCTTACGGGAACCTGGGATCCGGAGACAGGAAAACTGGAGAAAAGGCTGAAGCCGTTTTATGACTCTTATGGGATGGTGCGTTACTATCCGGTCAATGGGGAAACGTACAAAAAGGGCGAGGCGGTTTATGACAGGGATGGGGATTATCTGTATTTCCGGTATGACGACCTGTTGGAGCAGTACCATAAGGCTTCCTATACCATAGGAGAGCCGGAAACACTTTATGATGTGGGAGATCCAGAGACAGAAGGGGACGGAAAACCCGTCCGGCACCGGAACGGGGAGTTCTGGATCATTCCGAATCTGTGGATATCCGGGGAGAGGTCGCCCCAGGATCCGTCTGAAGGGGAGATGACCTGGGGGCAGGCGGATATGCTCCGGCGCGTGATCCCTGGAACCTATATCATGGAAGAAACCGGTGTTCCGCCAGGGTATACGCGGGCGTTTCCGCAGGCAGTCCGGGTAGAGGAGACCCGGGACATTCAGAGGACCGCCATGACGGATGAAAAAATACGGGTAGAAATACTGAAAACAGATGGAACGGAGACGTACAGGATCCCTGTGGTAAATGGGGAAAGCGGGCAGACAGAGGAATGGACTGTGGAGGGAAAGGGCTTTTATTCCCATCAGATGGTGAAGGGGGCAGAGCTGGCCCTTTATCCGGCCAGAAGAGTATATTCCAAGGATCTGGAGAAGTATCCCAAGGGCTATTACCTTGTGAAAAAAGGAAATACTCCGGCTGTGTGGAATACAGAGGATCCTGTGGATAATCACCCGGTTTCAAAGACTGCCCGGTGGATAACGGATGGGCGTCCGATGTATTTTGAGGGGATTCCAGCAGGAGATTATATCCTGGAGGAGCTGAAGACCCCTCCCGGATATCTGCCGTCCTCCATGGAGATTACCATAAGGCCAGTGGATGAGCTCCAGAGCTTCGTTTTAAAGGACGATCATACGAAGGTGGAAATTTATAAATATGAGGAGGATGAAAAGGGAATCCGGAGGCCTCTGCCGGAGCGCCATGGAGCAGGGCTCGCTCTTTATCCTGCGGTTCTGGAGGAAAATGGAACGGTCATGACGGAAAACGGAGCGTATGTATACCAGAAGGGAAACCCTGTGGATACCTGGACTGCGGATGATCTTTCCTTTTACGGAACGGAGCTCTCCCAGGCGTATGAGGCCATGTTCCGGGAATACGGAGAGGATTTTGAACACTTTTCCTGGAAGGTATACGATGGAAAGCGTACCGGGGCAGGAGAGCGGACGGAAAGCCGCAGCACAGGAAATGGGGAAACGGTCGTCCAGCTCTGGAGCCTTTCGGACGGAAGCTGTCTGCGGGTGACTGCATCCCGGACCGGACCAGATGGGGACTGGAAATTTGAATATCAGTACCGTTATAAAACAGGTATGTTCCGGGATGCCCCGGCGGCATGCAGCTTTGATACAAGGGGAGGCCTCCACCGGATCGACCGTATCCCGGAAGGATATTATGTTCTGGTGGAAACGGAAACGCCAGGGGGCTATGAAACGGCAGAGCCGGTGCTGGTCCAGGTGAAGAAAGAGAACCAGGTGATCCGGTATTATATGGAGAACAGGCGCAGACAGTGGTATGCAGACAAGACTGATGAGAATGGACGGCAGATCCGCGGAGCCAGGCTGGCCCTTTACCGGGCAGACGAAAACGGGGGATTTTCCGCAGAGGAAGAGCTTCTGGAAGATACCTGGACGTCGGGAGGGGAAGGGACCTATACGGCGGATGATCTGGCAGAGGGAAGGATCCCGGAGGGGTATGGACCAGGCGACCTGCGTCTGCACCGGCTCCCTCCTGTAAGGGAGGGGACCTATTACCTGGCAGAGCTTAGGACGCCGGATCATTTTTCAGCCATGGAGCCGCAGAAGATCGAGATCGGAAAGGATTCCGGTGGGATCATCCAGGCGGTGAACCGTCTTTCCAGAGGACGGATCGAGATTTTAAAGCTGGATGCCCAGTGGCACGAGAAACCGCTTCCGGGAGCATGGTTTGAGGTGAAAAATGCAAAGACCGGGGAGCTTTTCCGTATGGTGACCGGCAGCGATGGGAAAGCGGTGTCCGGAGAACTTCCGGCGGCATATCTGGGAGATGATGGAAGGGCTGTGCCGTATGAATACCAGGTACGGGAGATCCAGGCCCCGGAGGGCTTCTGTCTGGACCATAGGGTATGGAAATTCTGGTTTAGCAATGACCATACGCCGGTGGCCGTGCAGAAAATAAAGGCAGAAAATGAAGAAATCAGGCTGTGGTTTTCCAAAAGCAGCTTTCATACGGATCACTTTGTAAAGGGGGCGCGGCTGTCCATTTATAATGCAAAGGCAGAAAATGGAAAAATGCAGCCCTGGGGAGAGCCGCTGGAAACATGGATCTCCGGTCCGGAGCCCCACCTGGTATCGGGAAAATTATCCGGAGGAAGAACGTACTTCCTTGTGGAGGAGGAAGCGCCAGAGGGATACTCCGCAGCGGATCCGGTGATGTTTACCGTATCGGCTGACGGACGGAGCATAGCTGAGATATCCGGCGCATCCAGTCTGATCCAGATCCTGTATGACGCAGAAAAGGACAGGATCGGATCGATTCTTGTCAGGGGACGCAGGGTCCAGGGAGGATGGATCACCTTAAAAAGGGATGGAAAGGAAATCCTTACGGCTCCCATGACAGGAGAGCTTACGGCTTTTAGAGAGGCTGTGGAACAGGAAAATACAGGAGCGGTCCTTACCTGGGAAGAAGCGATCGGTTTTTCCGATGGCAGCAGCATGCTCTTAGAGAGGGAGACGATCTGCCTTTCGGATGAAAACCGGGAGCGTATCCTGGAAAGCCGTAAGAGGGTGCCTGTCGGGACACGGTACGTATTCTGCGGACAAGGACATACGGTGCTGGATACCTGGAAAACAGAGGGAGGAGGACTGACCCATGAAATCGTGAATGAAGAAAACGGACAGGGAGAACTGCTTTTCGCAAAGGGAGAGGCATACACCCTGGAGGAAATTGTAGTCTTCAGCGATGGAACCGAATTTTTATCCGGACGGGTATCCGTTTCCATTGGTGAAAACGGAAAAATGATCCTGGCAGATCTGAAAAATAAGGAGACAGACGTGCGGATCCGAAAGACGGATCTGATCACAGGAGAAGAGATTTCCGGGGCAGTGCTTTCCATAAAAAGCCTGGATGGAAAGCTGCTAAAGGAATGGGTATCCGGAGAGGAGATCCAGATCACGGGAATCCTGAAGCCGGGAGAAACGTATCTTTTAGCCGAGGTTTTACCTGCCACGGGTTATGCCTGGGCGGAGGAGATCCCATTTACAGTCGGCGGGGATGGAGGCATCCACAGGGTGAGGATGGAGGACAGGCCCACCCAGGCGGAGATCCGAAAAACCGACATGGTCACTGGGGAGGAGCTTCCCGGAGCAGTCCTGGTCCTGAAGGATAAGAATGGGCATGTGGTGGACCGGTGGACATCGGGGAATACGCCTCACAGGATTATGGGAAGACTCAACGCAGGAGAAGCGTATACACTTTCAGAGGTGACGGCGCCTTCTGGATATCAGATCGCAGAGGAGGTGACGTTTACAGTATCAGAGGATGGGACCATAGACCGGGTGGTCATGGAGGATAAAAGAAAGGAGCCGGAAAAACCAGAAAAACCAGGGAAACCGGAAAAACCGGAACGGCCGGTACCGGATGATGACAGAGAAACGGAACCGGAAACGCCAGATGAGACAGAGACTCCGGAAACTGAGCCGACGGAGGAGCCCAGGAAAAAAGGAATCATAACTGCCCGGTATGAGATCGAGTTGGATGGCAGAGGGGAGCTTCGGATCAGCCGCCCATCCAGGATCCGGACAAAGATCCCAAGGGCAGGAGACCAGCAAAGGCCCTGGGTATATGGAGCCCTGGCTGTTCTGGGGATCCTGGGCGGAAGCATCTGTCTGATCCTTTGGAGGAGGGATACATTTGAAAAATAAAGGATGGAAGAGGCAGGGATCAGTCCCCGGGGCTGTGCTTTTTGGGATAAGCTTCTGCCTGGCATGGATATGGTCCGGTTCCTGTGCCATAAGCGGAGCAGCCGCCGCTTATGGTGCAGAAAA
>ULQT01003483.1_pt1 | contig 13599 bp, 8 predicted proteins | sample 1954791 | NCBI WGS metagenome assembly ULQT01 (sample SAMEA4835663, study PRJEB28245) | human gut metagenome | biome: gut microbiome; material: fecal sample | place: Denmark | collected 2008 | reverse complement strand
TTAAATTCCCATAATAAGCAAGGCGAGAGCCGACAGACGCACTCGAGTACGACCAAGCGTTATGCGAGGCCGCACACGCCAAGCCGCAGTACGCACCGTAAGACGCAGCACCGCCCCAAAAGACAAGCTGCCCAGTGTTGTTAGCCCATGAATAATCAGCCCAATATGAAGTACTTCCTCCACCAATCTTTGCCGGGAAAATATCGAAGTTATCCCCAGCCATAATTTCCTGTACATACCCACTTGTTGTTAAACGGGTTGCTTGTCGGTATTCCCCGTTAGGGTGAGTAGATACTTCAGCAGTAGTTGGAAGTCGGTTGCCTTTATAGATAAAGATTTCGGTTCCGTCTTGTGTATCATTTGCAGAGTTTCCACAATATACCCCTTGTATATCTTCCCATTGCCATCCATAAGGGTCTTCAATACCCATCATGTTTACACGTGAACAATTCACACCCGTAATGCTTCCATTCACTAATGAAATGCCAATCTTTCCCCAGTTATCACCAAGACTTTTGGTAGCTCCGGTTTTCAATGATGCCGCAGCCCCCCATAAATCCAAGTTTGAGCTACCACTAACACCGTATCCCAGTTTTGCTTGAATATTGGTATCTCCATATTCAGATAATCCAAGCATCATAATAAGTTTACGCTGATCGTAGTCAGTCAGTCCCCAGTCTTTACCATTCACTTGTGCTGCACTCCAAAAGGCATTGATAGTCTTACTTCCTGCCGGAGATACCCCGGAACGGGAAACAAGCGCACTGCCTGACATAGAACCTTTATACGCACCAATACAGTTGTATTCACCACCATTGGCTCCACCAATATAATGTCCACCGATTGGATACATGCTTAACCATAAATAAGGTATTCCGCTTACACTATCAGTCTTAACTAAAAAGTATAAACGCGGAGAAATGAACATTACATGTCCTTTGGATTCGTCAAGAGCAGTACCGTCAGCAAACACTCCTGAATTAGTCGGAGATAGTTTTGAGGCTTTCCCCGCATTATTAACGAGATAACGTCCACTCATTCGTTTGTATTCAGCCCATGCAGCCGTATTTCCTACAACTCCATAAGCAGTACTACTCTGAACTTTATGCTTTAAAGGGATACCCCATGCGACTTGTCGCAGAAGTTGTTCATTACCTGTATTAATTGCGTTCATCAGATTCTCCAATGAAATACGGCGAACGTTTCCGTCAATCTCAACGAGTACACTATTGCTTCTTAGCATAGATTGTACTATGGTTTCACTTCCTAAAGTTTTTGATGCCATAATTTTGTATTTGATTAATTATTAATTGAAGTTACATTCTGCAACTACATCTACGTCATACAGATTCCCGTTACGATCTGTTTCAGTTGTTGTTACTGATATGCTGTTCGTAGATGAAGATTTCAGACTCTTCCAGTTTTCCTTATCCATTATATTCATTGTCCATGCGGCAGACGAAGGGGAATATGTCGCTCCGGTAGTCATATTGACAATTTTTGCACTAACAGTAACCGGGCTACCTGTGTCCACCTCCTTATTGGCTGAAGAAATGTAGCATACAACTTGAAATTCATCCGCAGTATCAATAATACGGATACCCGAACGTGCCAAAGGTTGTGAGTCACTGGAAGACTTGTACACTTCAGCAATGAACAGTTGAGTACCATCAACATCACCTCTTCCGACCGTAATTGTTTTTTGACCGTTTTTGTCTGCCCATGCCGCCGTGTCTTTATACCATTTCACATAGTAATCCGATGCCTCATTTGCTCCAAGATATAATTTTGTCTGCAATGAAGTTGAAGTAATCTTACTTGTTAGCTGTTCAGTTGTAGCGAGAATGGCAAGATAATATGAACTTGCACCTATGTTTTGAATTACGATAGGTAAATCCTTTGTCAAGTTATACTCTACTCCGGCAACCGTAGCCACGCACGAATAAATAAGAGTATCCCCGGCAATATTGGTCTTACTTGCTAAATTGGAAATAATCTTAATAGCTCCGGTAGTAGTGTTCATTTGAAACTTTCCAGTGCTATCAGCCTTCCATCCGCTACTTTCCGCACCACTAAATTTTAATGCTACGCCATTGTATGTCCAAGTATGGTTTGACAATGCGACTGCCAGCCCATGCGATGAAATAACCTTCGGAGTTCTTATCGGTTGGTTTGCTGCTTTCGTCCAATCCGGCGATACGACTCCACTTTCAGCATCTACGCCCTGAAACAGAGGTATTCCGTTATTATCAAAACTAAGTGTCAAGCTATCATTCGCTCGTAATCGCTTGATGGTAATACTATTTTGGGCACTGTAATCATAAGCCATAATTCCATCCTCCTTCGTTTATAATGTTATTTATTTCCACGTTTGTATATGTTGTACCTCCAAGTATTTGAACACGAGCTTCAAAATCACCTTCGAGGAAATCACTATTCATCACCTCTTTTTCATTGATAATGATAAATCCTTTCTTTGTTCTATGTCCGCTATCACTGATTCCAGCATTAGTGACTGTTTTGGTTTTTGCTACTACATATCTCATAATTATTAGTTTATGTAAACATTTCCACTTTTGTCCGTATATTCTGTGCCCGAAGCATCAGTCATAACTTTAAATATCGGTTTCTGTTCCGCTTCCACGTATATATCAAGCCAATCATCAAGATATGTATTTCCAATTCCTGTACGAGATAATGTTATCACCGTTTCAGTTCCCTCATTATGTTGTACTCCGGTTAAATTCTCTGTATCAGTAAACCATACCATCTTTAAAATTGGAGCGGGAACCGGAACTATATTTCCATTGTAATGCACCATCACTTTATTATAGTGAGTAGTCTCACCCGGATTAATGGAAACTCCGCTTACTGGTTCTATATCAAATTTGGGATATACCCGGTTTATAGAAAACTGTTTTCTTGCTTTTTCTTTTCCGCCAACATTGACAACCAAGAGAAAATCACCTTTTTCTATTAGCCGCAAATCCATAGTGACCTTCGTTAAGGTCAAAGCGATTATCTCATGTTTGGCGGTTGTAAGTTGTGTCAAGACACCGCCACTACCAATGCTGTATAAATTCAATGTATAACCAGCAGCTAAAAGTGTGTCCCCTTTATGCACGGATACAGAAATAGAGCGTTCGTATGCGTTTTCATTCAGCGCAGCATTACGTGCAGATGTTGAAGCCGTAGTCAAACCATTAGCAACTTTATAATCATACAGCAGCAAAGCGTCTTCAAATGGATTGTACCGGATGATTTGGTCGTCTCCGATTGATAAGCTGTATTCATCTTCACTTTTATCTACGGTAGAAAGAGTTATAGTATCCGTCTTCACTGGGATATTTGCACCCAATCGGGTATCAGCAACTACACCTTCAAAATGAAGCTCAAAACTTTCTCCCGGAGAAACATTGCGGTTGATCGTAATTGCACCGCGAGTTGAGCCAACAGTATCAATAGAATACTTTCCATTCCAAGAAGCCACGGTTGAAGCCTCTTTTCCGTTGATATACCACTTCATTTCGGAAAGTAATTCATTTGCATAAGGAGTATTCCAGCTACCATCCGTACAATTAGCAATAACTTCTGGCAGAATCACAAGCGGAGTAACGCCACGATCAGGTTCATATTCACCATTCTCACTATTATATACTTGCGAAGCCGGGCTATTCGGAGTCATAATTTTCAAGCTGACTGCAATAGTCAATGGTTGAAAATCTTTTCTAATTCTTTTCTTTACACTTTCCATACTCTATATACTTATAATAGCTTTCGCCGTATCAGTTTTATTTGTTGCCGTAATAGTAAATAATGTACTTACAGATGTGATAGCGTTATCTCCGAGGTCTTCATAAGCAAGCGTTATGTTTCCGGCAAAATTTTTATTCTTGATTGCCCACGCTTCATCATCTGCCGTATCACCACTATCACGGGTTATTCTCCATTTTGTAACAGTATCGGTTATATCGTTCCAACCTTTGAATACTCTACAAGTAATGTCCATAGTCTCACCAAAAGCAAGAAAATTATCTCCTTGCGTATCTATCTTAATACGTACCGGGTAGTTTTCAAGTTGTTCAATAACTCCGGTCATGTATATGTTATTCAAATAAGCAGAATAACCTTCCATGTTCATTCCGAAGACAGACAAGTTGCTCAAATCACCAAATTGCGCCCCGATATTATCTGAAGTAAACTCCCAGTCATTCACTCCACGCAAATAGCGTTCATACGTTCGAGTAGAATAGCGAGAGGTCTGCCGTGATTTATCTGTGAAGTTTCCGTATCCAACAAAGTGCATTGCCTCGCACGGATGGAAAAGAAATCTCCAACGATCACTTACGCCACGAAGCATATATCGGAACTTGCTGTTTCTTCCAACTTCTAAAATATCCGTAATGCGGAAATAGCATGTATAGAATCCGGAGAACTGAAAATTGCCTATGCCGTCGTCATAATCATCTGAAAAATTATTGTCCAACGTCATTCCATCATGGAATATCCCCTGACAAATATCATCCACGGCAACTTTGCCAATTTCTTTGTCTTGCAAGTGTAGTATTACTGTTCCCGTATTAAGAATGTTCCCATCAACATCAGTATCAGGAACCACACTCTCAACAACCCCTCCACCCGGAGCGTTCCAACGATTACCAACTTCTATGCTTATCCGGTTATATCTCAATTCAGGAACTTCCAAGAACTTGCGGACAGACAATGAATCAAGCCAAGCGGAACCGAATTGGTCTATCTTCCCACCAAAGCCGGAAATACCTTCTGCAAACTCCCCGAAGACTGCCCCTTTGAGAAACTGGATTACTCCTTGCGCAATATCATCCGAAATCTTAGAAAGGAATAGTTTACTGCCAAAAGTCCGAATTAAGCTGTTTATCTGTTGTGCATTATATCCGCCTGAACCTTGCCCACCCCCAATAGAATCTATTGCATTTTGAATCTTTTCAAGAGTACCAACAGATTTCTCATTTGCCAATGTCACTTCGTAAGTTGGAACAAGACCTTCTCCTTCAGTAATTCGTAGAGAATCAATTATGATACTTCCGTCTATTTTGAAATCGGATTCAGTGAACAACATCAAATCCCCTTCCTTCAGCAAGCTATAAAGTTGTGGGTGCCGAGCCATGTATATCTCGTCAATCTTAACTTCATAGGTATAGCGTACATAATCATTTTTTGCCAAATACTCCTTGCCAGCTTTCAAAAGGCGTTGGGCAGCAGCAGATATGTACACTTCCGGCATATCAATATTCAAGAAAACAAATTTGTCTCCGGCTTTGATATTGTAATCTTTATATGGGAAATAGAGTTTCAGCCCATCATCATAAACACGATTACAAGTGAGAATGTATTTATTACCCTTCTTCTCACATTTTGTAATCTCAAATTCTCGTCCACCGCACATACCATCTTCCATACTAATGGTGGCTGTTTCTCCGGTCAGATAGTCATTTATATCAAAACCAACATCTTTAAGAGTCAAAAGAAATGGTGGAATATTCTCACCCTCTTTCAACTTGTCCCATGTACCATCATCGCTGATTGCTTTACCATCTTTTTCGGTAGCATCCGTCACAATCTCGTCCAAGTTGCCGTTATCCCCGGTATCAATACTGCATGATATTCCGGCAGCAATAAGTTGCTCCGCAGTCATGCCTTCCATTGACGGGTAAATCTCTGGCAATGATTCGTCACTTCCATCAAAATACACGCTATCCTCACGTACTCCAAGCACCGATATATTGGGGCTATCAATATAAGCATCCAGCGTCCTCTTGGGAAAATCCGGCAACATCAGATTTTGTACTGCCATGTTATTAGGCAGATAATTGGTAAGAGATGCGTCCGACAACTTATTGTAATATCTAACCGGAAGATTTCTTGTACTACCATACACACGAAGACGGGTAATTATTTGCTGGTTACTTTCAGCCACGCGCTGAATTTCAAATAATCCCTTTCCCTTCCCATATTGGAAAACATTGTCGATAGCTACTCCCGCAGTACCAATAATTATCTTGCGTCCGCGAATAATGAAATTTGCATCGAATTTCGATTTAATGAAATCCAGCGCAGCCCACACCTTTAGCTTACTTGCGTCAATGTTCACATTGGTTGTATTGACATATTCCGGGTGAACTTCAACAGTCCATTTTTGGTCGCCAGTATAAACACGGTCGAGGTTAGCTTGTATGCGGTCAGCCAAATCTTGTATGCTTGATGCAAAGAAGCTAAAAGTAGGAAGAGAAGAAAAATGAACGAAGTTGTCAGCAAGAACATAATCAAGAAAATCACATCGAGTCAGTTCATCCGAATAACTATTGAACTTCACACCATCATAAACATAAGCCTCTCCATTTTTTCTTGCTCCGGCTTTCTTTAAAACACTTGGGTCATAGTTAATCGTGAACTGTTCATTACGGTAAATGAAGTAATCTCCGATTTCAAAATCAATCGGTAGTTCAGAGTTTATGGTAGTATTTACGAAACATTCGCCCATGAAAGTTCCACTGTATTGTACTTTTCGTACCTCACAGCGTACCTTCGTTCCTGTTTTGTCATATACCTTCCACATACTATCCCTTCTTTGCTACTAATGCTAAAACCGTAGTCATATCAATACTGTACGAAGGCACAATTTCCGTCTTTGGATCAGTTACCCGGAACTTCACTTTAAATGTGACTGAATCACCATCTTTAGTTGAATGGAAGTCATAGTCACTTGCTCCAAGAAAGTATAAATTCCGTCTTCCGATATTGGTATGTGGATTATACACCTTCAAAGTGGCACCATTGCCATCTTCTCCAATCAGGTAGCCTAAAAATGAAACAACATTATCATAGGCGGTTGCCATTTCACCTGTATAACATATCCCAGCTTCAAGATCATAAGCCTTTAGCGGTAATACGTCAGGAATAAAAGTGTCCTCTCCGTCTTCGTCAGCCCAATCACGTTTAGGCAAATCCTTCGTTTCAGGATACAATTCAAATGGAAAATCGGTACACACCATCTTCCATTCAGTAAGAAGGTCTTTCACCTTCGCACCGTCTGAAGTCTTCTGAAACAATATGCTATATGCCTCTACCATTACCTCGTTTTGTATGACAATAAAAAAAGAGCTTGCTATTGGGGCTATTAAACTCCAATAACAAGCTCTTTTGGCTTTTATTCTTTTTATTACGCTACAAAACTATATATATTTTCTATTATTTCAAAGATAAATATGAATATTTTCTATTTCTGTTATCAAACATGTGGATAAATTTGGCATGTATTCTTTTTTATTAATACTTTTGCAGTTACATTAAAATGAATAAAAAATGTTTTGGGCAATACTTTGGATTATAATAATAGTTATAGTCATGGTAATATGTTTTAGCGTGTGTGGTGGCTGGTTCTATGCCATTATGTGGGTAGTAGGTATTGCATTGACGTTATACTTTGGAATTAAACATGAACTAAAAAAATAAACAAATGAAGCAAGATATAATATATATATCATCTCCGTTCAATACTATAAAAAACGAAAATGGAGGAAAGGGCATCTTAATACTACATAAGAGAAATAAGAAGATAAGTATAGAAGGAACCTTTTATAAATTTTCAGATATTGATAGTTACGAAATAGCAGAAGAAATCATTCAAAAACAAAATCCATCCCAAACAATTATAAAAACGAATACCGGAAATATGGCAAAGAGAGCTATTATTGGTGGAATTGCTTTTGGGGGTATTGGTGCTCTTGCAGGCGCATTAACAGCTTCCCAAACTATTGAGACTAAAGAAGAGCCTGTTTTGCAAGCGATATTCAAAAGAATTTTTATTAAACTAAAGTCCGGGGAAATGATTGAAATTAAAGGGCAGACGCATAGCGAACCTTACTTCCTGTATTCAGACTCCGAACAATGGAATAAATATGTAACAAGATATTGCCAATGGATTGAATTTGCAATAAACAAAGCCGGGAACTAACCCCGGCTTTCTCTCACTAACACTTCCCCTTCATATTTCACATGGCAGTTGGAACCATGAAGGTAAACATATACTTTTGCGACATCTTTCTGTTTGATTGTAACTTCAGCATCATCATACAAATTCACAAATATCTTCGAGAATTTAGAAGCATCAATATGTATTTTACTCGTATGCCGGACGTATATATCACATGAAGCATATCCATCAAAAATCAATGCACCTTTGCAATCCCCGCAAATCACGGCTTTATGATTAAGATTCACTCCACCAACCGGACAATCTACAAAGATGTTATTTCCCTTCAAAAGTTCCGGTGAAAAAGATTCTTTAATAAACTCATTTGTCGGATAGTTATGCAAAATTGCAAAATCAATTCCTCGAAGCCACATTTCGATCAATTCCTGTTTGTTACGATTTTCACTCCAATCATTTGTCCATTGCTCACATAATCCATAGAGAATGGCTTTCTCACGCAATTTTTTATTCAGTTCATCCATAATCATCTCATTTTAAATAGAAACCACGATTTTTATCTATTCTCGCTCCGCTTAACATATCTCTGATTTCAGTAACCAATGCTACATTATCAGCCGTATTTTTAGCAATAGTTTTAAGTTCCGTAAGCTGGGCTTGGGCAATCATATTCATTTGCGGGTAGTATTCCTCAATAAGCTGCCTTACGAGAATCAATTTTGCAGCAACATCAGCGCGTATAGCGTTTATGTATGAAGCAAGTAAGTTAGCTGTATCTTCGGTAACACCTTCAATGCCTTTGCTTAGACCGGAGCTTTCGGCTTCTTCCTTCATGCTGACTCCGTATTTCTTCTCCATATACTCATTCAGCTTATCCAGTGCATCGTAGTAATCATCAGTCTTACTACTAACACCCATCAGATAGTCCGCGATACTTTCAAGCTCGCTGTCGTCAAGTGAAAAATCACTTCCAAACATACCGCCCATACCATCTTCACCAAATAGCATAGTTTGAAGGTTTTTCATGGCTGGTTCAAGAATGGCAAGTTTCAGAACAGAGTTCATCACATCACCCATGATTTCCGCAGCTTTCTTCTTGAAGGCTTCGGCACCATCTTCCCCTTTTTGCCATGCTTCGTACAAGGCATCCCCCAACTGTGAAGCCCAATCTTTCAGATTAATTCCGTATAGAGAATCCGCAGCATCCTCGGCGAAATCCTTAATCTGTTGCTTCAATTCCGCAATCTGATTGTTGTAATCTTCAACCTTGCTGTCGTCAGTCTTCTTTTTATCAAGTTCATCCCGCCGTTGCTGTTCCACCTCGGAAAGTTGTTCTTGCATCAAAGCACGTTGATAACCATAAGCACCTCCTTCATTATACGCCTTGACACGTTTTTGTAACTTGGCTGATTCCGCAGCATACTTTGACAAGGACATCATATCAAATATATTTATCTTGCCCTTGTTACGAATGGCATCAATTTGCCCGTTCAACTGATTAAGTCTTACCTTATCATTCTCTGCATCAATTAGTTTTAGTTCAGTTCCACTACCTAAAGTCTTTTCAAGAATCGCATCTATTTGCTCATAAACATTCTTTAAATGCTGAACACGTTCCTTGCTCTTCTCAATGGCTTTATCCAGTTTTTTATCGTGCGCTTGCGCAATCTTACCAATCCAATTAACGGCTTCTCCGGCTGCTGCGGCAATACCACCAACGATACCTCCTTTAGCAAATCCCTGACCGATATTTGAAATAGAGGTCATGGTATCTTGCACATTCCCCATAGAATCTGCCGCACCTTCATTTCCGAGAGCGTCAAACATATCAGACATCTGTCCGGCAAATGTTCCCACAAGCTGCGCACTTTCGGCAGCACTTTCTCCAACTGCTGCCAATTTTTCTGATAAATCTCTATCATCATCAGCATCATTCGAGAACAGGTCTTTGATGTTTTTTGCAAGGGTAGCGAAAGGATTTTTATTCAATCCTTCCTTGTACAAATCATGGATAGCCTTTTTCAACTTTTCTATTTGGGAATACTGCCCGGACACATCTACACGATTACCGTCCGAATCATTATACCAAGATGTGTATGCAACAGGCTTCCCATCTTTGTTCTTCGTTATTTTAGCATTATCAACTATCTGCTGTGCAGTCGTTGAGGCTTGCTGTATCTGACCGTATGATTTATAAGTCTGATCTCCAAATATTTGTTCCCATATCGGAAGAAGCTCAAGTAATTGCCCTTTCAACTTTGCCACTTCTTCTTTATATTCAGTAAATAGGGCTTTCTGACCGGGAGACATACCATCTTCATTCCCGAAAAGCTCTCCGCCATCACCGATAAAGCCTCCGGTTAGCGGAGCATACTTTTCACTCAAATCACGTATCTTTTCAGCAATGGATTTATACTTGTTGATAGCCGTAACTTCTTTCAGCTTTATTTCCAAGCTGTCCTTTTCAATAGAGTCTTTGGCTTCTTTCCACGCTTTAAAGAATTGCTTATACAAAACACCTTCCTTGCCTCCCAATGCTTCGGTAGCCTCTTGTTCAGTGAAAGTGAAAGGAACATAAATACCTTTCTCTTCCATCTTTTTTTGTAGAGAATCTCTTAATTCTTCAGACTTCTTTTCATAGTCCGTGACCGCACCAAAGGCATATACTGAAGCCTCTTTCTTACTTGCTCCTGCATTAAGAAGTTGCTGGTATATATTCCACTTTTTTGTTGTATCCGAAACAAATTTCTCTATTTCCGATATGGCTTTTTGAAGAGATTCTTTATCTACCTTTGCTGCAAGGTCAATGTTATAGGTATATGCACTTTCAGTCAAAGAACGCCTATCTTTAGTTTTGTCCCCAGATTCTTTCAATATCTTCTCCACTTCTTTCCGGGCATCTATGGAAATAGATTCTATTGTCGAACCTTTGAACAAATCAGCAGCAAAGAGTCCGCTTTGCTTTGTACGGAAAAGAGCTTCAGCCTTACCATAAGTATCGCTTAATTTTTCATACATGGACATGAAATCTTTGACTTGTTTAAAGCGTTCCTTCAACGCTTCCAATGCCAGGTCTTTTTTACCCAAGTCTTTTCCGAAATCATCCTTATCTCCTTTATTAAGGAAATTCTCTCGTATAGCCTTATAGAAGCCATATACAGCTTTCGCTTCATTTATAGCATCTGTGTTGTTCTTGATACGTTCTGCCGCTTTTACTGCTAATGCAGCCTCTTTTACCTTGTCGTCCAAAGCCTCCACTATCTTTTCATCAGAAGTCATGGTTTCAAGCTCCTTATCAGTAAACATTTGTATAGGCTTACCTTTCACCATACCTCCCGGCTTTACTGCAAGTTCTTCTTGAAACTTCTTTATCTTTCCAGCCAATGAACCATATAACACTTTCTCCGTATAACCAACAATAACAGGTTCTATTTGGTACTCTACTGTCAGAATTTGTGTGCCCAACATACGCTCAATCTCCGGTGTCATACCTTTGATTTTACCGAGCATATCATTGATTAACATGCGGAGAGATTCAACTTGTGCTTTCGTAAGGTTTGAAAAATCCCATCCTTTGGCTTCCAACTGATTTCGCACACTGTCGGCATAAGTTTTTAAATCAGGAAGAACATCATTATTCAAGATACTCATGGCATGTGCATTTTCATAAGCAAAAGCCGCTAATGCTTTCGAGGCTGATAATGAAGATTTATTCAATGAAGAAGATACATTAATCCATGCGTTCTTATATACGGTCATTATCCGAATTTGGTCTTCCAATGCCTTCCCGTCAATAGCCTTTGCAAACTTAGCATCCCCTTTCGCAGCTTCTTGTATGGCGTTGCTTATCTCTATGCGATATTTACCAATACCTATCAACTCTTTATTGGCATCAGCCAAAGCATCCAAGTAGTCCTCAATATTCTCAACTAATGAATCATCGAACCACCCATCGGTTGCCTCATTTGCGGTTTCGCCAACTGAACGAATATCATTCAGAATCTTGTATGCTTCTTTGGCATCCAACAAAGCATTGCGCAGGAAGATATACCTCTCTGCCAAATCTTCAATACTATCAGCTTCCTTGAAGATATTGTTCACGTCAGGAGTATAATCTTTCAGAACTTCCTTTATTTCTTTAATGGCGGTTATCAAACCATCTCCATTTAATTGCACTGTATCTATTCCGTTGAACTTCTGAAGTTGCTTTTCCAAGTTCTTATAACCTTCCTGTGCTGTTTTGGAGAGTTCTTCGATACGTTGTTTCATATCTTCACTCTTCTGTTCCATCTTTTGCCAACCACTCATAATAAGAGCTAATCCGGCAAATATGGCTGTATATGGGTTCCATACAAGAGACTTCAACGCAAGTCCAACACTTCTTATCCCGGCTCCAAGAGAGTACATCATTACGGTGTAACGGCTCGTACTAAGAGCAGCTTTCATTTCAGCCTTTGTTATGCCTAATAACTGGGCAATATGTCCGGCTTGTCCAGATTTTAATTTACCCAATGCCATTAAACGCAAAGCGTATTCTTTGGTAAGTTGCCCACTTGATGCAATTAATTTCCAGTCAGAAGTGCTCATTGTTTTACTGGATGCAATCACCCCTTTTTCAGCCGCGTTCAATGTTCTGTAACTTTGAGCAACTATCAAATTGGATGCGGCTTTCTGTTTCAAAGCAAGGGCACTTTTGATAAGCAATACATTTTCTTGTCCCATTGCCCGGTTTACAGCAAAAGCAGCTACACGTTGGCTCCCAAATGCAATAACCGCAGCTTCGATTACCGGAACAAGAGATTGCCAGTTTGAGGTCAATTCAGTAAGCATCTCTGCGGTTCCTTTCAAAGTACCGTTCATAGATTCTGCCATGTCAGCCATCATAATGTCAATAGCATCTCCCAAGTTCTTCCACTTCGCACTTAAAGATTCGGAAAGAACTTCCTGCATATTATGGAATTTGCCGCCATCATCAGTCATTCCCCACAATACATCTTTCACGTCCTCGAAAGAAACTTTCTTTTTGGAAATCATATCAATGACTTCCCCGGCACTAATTACGCGATTTTCGAGCTTACTGAATTTATCTGCCAACGCTTCAACCATCGGTATTCCAGCTTCAGTAAACTGCCGAAGTTCCTGACCGCGAAGGAAGGCAGCACTACGAACTTGACCGTAAGCCAAAATAATGCGTCCCATATCCACGCCGACACCCGCCGAAATATCTGCAAGACGTTTCGTAGTTTCATACAGTTCATTATAAGGTATGGAGAAGGCTTTTAGCTGTTTGGTATAATCGTTCAATTCCCTGACACCAAAAGGACTGACAACAGCTAAGTTTTTTATACTGCCAAAAATTTCATGTGCTTTTCCGGCATCATTAAGCATTGCGCTCAATGCAAGTTCTTGCTGTTCAAACTCACCGCCAATATCAACAAGACCTCTAATGAAACGTTCCAAAGTATATATGGAGTACAGACCAAGCATTTGATTTGCCAATTCACCTGTAATACTAAGTTGGCTTCTCATAGCTCCGTTCATGTTCAATGTTGCAGAAGCATGGGCACGGGCAGCATTTGCACTGCGTTCACGAGCAGTAGCCAATCCCAGTTCGGCTTTAGCGGCTGGGG